>Ga0105104_10000614_pt1 | contig 27594 bp, 18 predicted proteins | sample PPLLaktember2015_3_FD_87034 | JGI IMG/M metagenome (GOLD analysis project Ga0105104, IMG submission 87034) | Freshwater sediment microbial communities from Prairie Pothole Lake near Jamestown, North Dakota, USA - PPLs Lake P7 Core (6) Depth... | ecosystem: Environmental > Aquatic > Freshwater >...
AGCCGTCCACGCCGCACAGCCCTTGGCCGCCCTGCCCGCAGTTGCAGCCCACCACATCGTCGCGGCTCCGGCCGAGCCGGCGGAGAAACGCGTCATTGGCGGCGATGACCCGACGGCGGCCGTCGAGCACCGCGATCCCGTCGTCGATGCTGTTGATGATCGTCTCGAGCCGCTCGCGCTGGTCGCGCAGTTCCTGGGCCAGCCCCGTGACTGAGTCGGCCATCGCGTTGAACTCGGCCGCGAGCCAGGAGATGGTGTCGGACCCGGTCACCGGGACGCGGCGCGCGAGGTCGCCGGCTGCAATCAGCCGCGCCGCGGTCTCGAACCGGCGCAGCCGCCGCTGGACCACCATGCGGACGCTGCCCGCGACGGCGCCGACCAGGAGCAGCGTGAGGAGGCCGGTGCCGCCCACGACGGCCCCAAGGTCCCGGTTCATCGAGGCTCGCAGCGGGCCGACGTCGCGGTCGAGAATCAGGATGCCGTTGATCCCGTGCGCCGGATCGTGGCAGCGGTGGCACGCGGGAGCGTTGCGGATGGGCACGACCGTCCGTAGCACGGTACCACCGCTCGCCTCGATCACCCGGGTAGACGCCCGCTGCCGCGGCGGATACTGGTGGCACGCCTGGCAGGTGGGGGAGCCCATCTCCAGGCCGCCGCCCGCGCCGAGCGGCCCGCCCACGTGCTGCGGCGCGCCGCGGCGATCGAGGATCAGCACCCGCTCGATGTGGGGCTGACGCCCGAAGCTCTCCACCATCCGGCCCACCAGGGTCCGGTCGTTGTCCATCATCTCGTGCTCGAGGGCGGAGCGAATCAACTCCGCCTCGGCGCGCGCGCTGTCGCGGGCACCCTCGAGCAGGCTGTCGAAATGGTGGGCGGAGTAGAAATAGCCCACCGCCGTGCACGCCACGATGACGAGGGCGGTGACGGCCAGGGGGACGCCGAGCGTTGCGCCGGTGAGACCCCGTTTGGGACGCATTGTCGTGGATTGGCCGAATCGTGACAGAGAAGCCTTCGCCGGTCAACGGCAGACACGACGCAGATCCCGAGTCGGGAGCTCGGGAGCATGATTCGGCGTGTCACCCGTGACGCCTGATTCCTGAATCCCGAATCCTGAATCCTGTCGCACCCGTGTTCCAGCCTGACGGATTGTCAGGACTCCTGCCAACCTGGCAGGGGCGCCAGGCAGACCGTCCCGCGACGCCTCGAAAGCAGGCGCAAAACGGCGGATCGGCGGTGGCATCGGCCATGCGCTTCCGAGGGTCGGGGAGGACGAGATGACGATTCTGCTTGCCGTCGTGATCATCAGCGTGGCCGAGGTGGTGATCCTCAGCCTGGCGTTTCGGACCTTCGAGCGCGCCGACGAAAAGCGCGCGCGCCTCGAGCTCGAGCGCGCCGCTCAAACCGAACGTCCGCGGTCACGCTTCTTCGGCGAGGCAGCCGCGATCCCGTCGTCCGACGGCGCCGCGCTGGAGGCCTTGCTGGCCCGGCTCGAACGTCACGTGAGGCTCGAGCAGCAGGCGGCGCAGTGGTTCCTCGACAACCCGACACCCGAGACACTCCATCACCGGGCGCCGGTCCGCCCGCACGTCACGCATTGAGGAGGGAGCCATGACCACCACCGTCGAATCGGAACTGCTGCTCGACCTCCCACCCGACGCCGCCCGGTCGGTGCTTCTGCTCGGCACGCCCGCGACGCTCGAGGCAGGGACGGTGCTGTTCGATCTCGGCGGCGACGCGGACCGGCTCTTCCTCATCCGGCGCGGCCGGATTGCCCTGACCCTGCCGATGAAGGTCGAAGGGCGGGTGGCGGACGTCCTGGTGGAGGAGAAGGTCGGCGGCGAGGTGGTCGGCTGGTCCGCCATCATCCCTCCACACCGATTCACGCTGAAGGCGGCGGCGACGGTCGAGACCTCGATCCTGGCGATTCCCCGGGAACCGCTGCTGTCGCTGCTCGAGGCCGAGCCAACCCTGGGGTACGCCCTCACCCGTTCGGTCGCCCGCATCATGGGGCAGCGGCTCCAGCTGTTCCAGGCGATGTGGCTGCGCCAGATGCAGCGCTTGCTCGAGGCGAACCCGGCCGGGGAGTGGAGCGGGAGATGAGCGGGCGGAATGCAGAATGGAGAATGCAGAATGCAGAATGCCAAATGCAAAACGCAGGATGCGGACTGCACGCTGCCGGAGCCGCCACCGGGCCTTTGAGGGCGCGTGCGGCTGGCTTTGCCCGCGGGGCGGCGGTCGCCGCGCTGACGGCGCTCACGGCCTGCTCGCCCGGTGAGCACTACGCCCGCACGCACCTGCCGGCCTCGGGCACCCGCAAGCTGGCGCCGAAGGCGGCGGCCGTCGTGGAGCGGGTCGAGGTGCCCCCGCCGCCCATCACCGAGGGCCTCTTTCCCTGCTCGGGTTGCCACGCCTCGATGCCGGTCAACCGGTCGCGCCGGCCGCTGACCGAGATGCACGGCGACATCGAGCTCGACCACGACGAGCAGCACCGCTGGTGCCTCGACTGCCACGACGCGGAGGACCGCGATGTTCTCCACCTTGCGGGCGGGGAGCGCGTGCCGTTCGAGGAATCGTACCGGCTGTGCGGGCAGTGCCACGGCGAGAAACTGCGCGACTGGAGGGCCGGCGTGCACGGGCGGCGGACCGGGCAGTGGAACGGCCACAAGGGCTACCTGCTGTGCGCGCACTGCCACGAGCCGCACCGACCTCGCTTCCGTCCCATCCGTCCGGAGCCGGCGCCCCTTCGTCCGGCGGCGCCCGGCCGCCGGCCGGAATGACCGGCCGACAAGGAGCGACATGTCCGAGCATCGCCCCACCGGCGTCACGCGGAGGCAATTTGCCTCCCAGGCCGCGGCTGCCGCGGCCGGCTGGATTCTCACCGCCTGCGGCCCGCGCCGCCTCCACGAGATGCCGCGCGACCGCGTCCGTGCCGCCATCCGGGCGATGGAGCAGGACTACTCGGCAAGGCTTGGCAGGCCGGTGACCGTCTCGGACGCGCCCGCGCTGGAAGGCGTGGAGTTCGGGTACGCGCTCGACTTGTCGCGCTGCGTCGGCTGCCGGCGCTGCGTCCACGCCTGCGTTGCCGAAAACAACCAGTCGCGCGACCCGGAAGTTCACTGGATCCGCGTGCTGGCGATGGACAACGAAAAGGGCATCGACTTCGCGCACGCCGACCCGTACTACCAGGCGGACGCGGTGCCGGAGGAGGGCCGCTTCTACGTACCGGTTTCCTGCCAGCAGTGCCGCAACGCGCCCTGCACGAAGGTCTGCCCCACCGGCGCGACCTGGACCGAGCCCGACGGCATCGTCGTGATCGACTACGACTGGTGCATCGGGTGCCGATACTGCATGGCCGCCTGCCCCTACGGCGCCCGGCACTTCAACTGGAAGCAGCCTTCGCTGCCCGCCGAACGCGCCAACACCCGCATGCACGCCCTCGGCAACCGGCTGCGACCCGTGGGCGTGGTGGAGAAGTGCACGTTCTGCATCCAGCGCGCCCGGGACGGGCGCTATCCCGCGTGCGTGGAAGTGTGCCCGGCCGGCGCCCGCAAGTTCGGCAACCTGCTCGACCCCGAAAGCGAGGTGCGGTACGTCCTGGAGCACAAGCGTGTGCTCGTCCTGAAGCAGGAACTGAACACGGTGCCGAAGTTCTTCTACTTCTACGGGAGCTAGACGGAAGCCGGCGATTCTCCTCCCAAGAGGAGCGGGCCTGCGGAGCCCGGCGAGGGAGCCGATGCGCCCGCTACCACGTCACTGAATCGCGGCCTTCCAGACAGGAGCCGAGCATGGAGCACCCGTTCGTCAGCTTTGCCGCCGGCAGCGCCCGGCTGGTCCTGCGCGGAAACCGGGCCTACTACGCCTGGATCCTGTTCCTCGGCGTCCTCATCGTCTCCGGCCTGATCGCCTATGGCCGCCAGATCTCGGGGGGGCTCGTGATGACGGCCATGCGGGACCAGGTGAGCTGGGGCTACTACATCGGCAACTTCACCTTCCTGGTTGGCGTCGCCGCCGCGGCCGTCGTCCTCGTCATCCCGGCGTACGTCTACGACTGGAAGCCGATTCGCGAGATCGTGATCTACGGGGAACTGCTCGCCATCAGCGCGATCCTGATGTGCCTGCTGTTCGTTCTCGTCGATCTCGGCCGCCCCGATCGGTTCTGGCACCTGCTTCCGCCGGCGGGGCGCCTGAACTTCCCGCAGTCGCTGCTTGCCTGGGACGTGCTCGTCCTGAACCTCTACTTCGTCGTGAACCTCGTCGTGGCCACGCACATCCTCTACCGGGCGTTCCACGGCCGCCACTACGAGAAGCGCCTGGTCGTGCCGCTCGTCCTGCTGTCAATCCCGATGGCCGTGGGCATCCACACGGTGACCGCGTTCCTCTACAACGGGCTGGCCGCTCGGCCTTACTGGAACTCGTCGATCCTGGCGCCGCAGTTTCTCGCCTCCGCGTTCTGCTCCGGCCCCGCGATCCTGCTGATCGTGCTGCAGCTGTTGCGGCGCTTCACGCGCTTCGAGATCCAGGACCAGGCGATCGGCAAGATCGCCGAACTGATGGCCTACGCGATGTTCCTGAACCTGTTCCTCCACGGGGCCGAGGCGTTCAAGGAGTTCTACTCGGACACCGAGCACCTGCTGTTCACCCGGTACTGGTTCACGGGCCTCGACGGGCACCGAACGCTCGTGCCGTACGCCTGGACCGCGGTCACGCTCAACGTCGCGGCGTTCCTGCTGTTCATCGTACCGGCCGCCCGGCGCCACTGGCTGACGCTCAACCTGGGCTGCCTCGCCACGTACGCCGGCTGCTATATCGAGAAGGGGATGGGCCTGATCATCCCGGGCCTCACCCCCGACGCCCTCGGCGAGATCTACGAGTACACGCCGTCGCTGACGGAGCTCCAGGTGGCCGCGGGCGTGTTTGCCATCGGCTTCCTCGTCTTCACGCTGATGCTCAAGGTCGCAGTGCCCATCTCGCTGGGAGAGTTCCAGGCGCACGGCGAACCCCGGTTCACAGTTCAGGGTTGAGGGTGAGGGTTGAGGGTCGGGATCCCGGCAGCGCGGGCAGCACGGCGGCGTGACAGCGCGGCAGCGCGAGGAGACCCTGAACCGTCAACCGTTAACTGTCAACCGTCACCGTCCCTTGGGGTAGAATCCCCCCGTCCCCAAGGGAGAACGTGACGATGCGCAGCAGTTTCGGCAAGTTGATCCTCGCGGCCTTGTGCCTGCCCGTGCTCGCGTGCACCGGCAGCGCCCAGCGGGTCGAGCCCGCGGACCTCGTCTTCACCAATGGCGTGGTTGTGACCGTCGATGCCGCCCGGCCCTCGGCCCAGGCGATTGCCGTGCGGGGCGACCGGATCGCCGCGGTCGGGACGAGCCAGGAGATCCAGGCGTACGTCGGCGTGAAGACCCGGGTGATTGACCTGAAAGGACGCTTCGCGATGCCCGGGCTGATCGAGTCGCACGCCCACTTCACGGGAGTGGGCGAGGCGAAGATGCAGCTCGAGCTGATGGCGGCGCACACGTGGGACGAGATCGTCGCCATGGTGGCCGAGAAGGCCAGGACCGCCCGACCGGGCGAGTGGATCGTCGGGCGCGGGTGGCACCAGGAGAAGTGGAACAAGCCGTTCAGCCCGTCGGTCGAGGGGTTCCCGACCGAAGCGCAGCTGTCCCAGGCCGCTCCGAACAACCCCGTGCTGCTGACCCACGCCAGCGGCCACGCCACGATCGTCAACCGCAAGGCGATGGAACTCGCGGGCCTGACGAGGAAGACGCCCAACCCCGCCGGCGGCGAGATCCTCAAGGACGCGAAGGGCGAGCCCACCGGCGTCCTGCGGGAGACGGCATCCGGCGTGGTGCGCCGGGCGTACTCGAGGGCGCTCGCCGAGAGATCGCAGGAGCAGAAGGAGCGAGACGCCGACCGTGAGATCGAGCTGGCAGCCGACGAGTTCCTGTCCAAGGGCATCACCTCGGTCCACGACGCTGGCGCCTCGTTCGCCGACGTCGATCGCTTCAAGCGGTTTGCGGATGCCGGGACGCTGCGGGTACGGCTCTACGTGATGCTCAGCGAGTCGAACGATCGACTCAAGGCGCTGGGCGCCAAGTACCGGATGGTGGACGCCGCCAACGGGCACCTGACCGTGCGGGCAATCAAGCGCCTGGCCGACGGGGCGCTCGGATCGCGCGGGGCCTGGCTCCTCGAGCCCTACGCCGACCTGCCGACGAGCACCGGCCTCAACACCTACCCGATCGACCAGCTCGAGCAGACCGCGAGCTTCGCCGCGGAGAACGGGTTCCAGCTGTGCGTCCACGCCATCGGCGACCGGGCGAACCGCGAGACGCTGAACGTCTACGAGGCGGCGTACAAGGCCCACCCGGATCAGAAAGACTTGCGCTGGCGCGTCGAGCACGCTCAGCACATTTCGGCCAGCGACATCCCGCGCTTTGGCGCCCTGGGCGTGATCCCCTCGATGCAGGGCATCCACTGCCCCTCCGACGCGCCCTACGTGCTGGCGCGCCTCGGCGCCGCGCGCGCGGCGGAGGGGGCGTACCCCTGGCAAAAGCTGATGAAGACGGGCGCCGTGATCCCCAACGGTACCGACGCGCCCGTGGAGGCGGTGGACCCTCTGCCCGGCTACCACGCGCTCGTCGCGCGCCGGCAGAAGAACGGCGAGGTGTTCTTCGGCGACCAGGTGATGAGCCGTGACGAGGCGCTGCGGGCCTACACCGTCAACGGCGCCTACGCGGCGTTCGAGGAGAAGACCAAGGGTTCGCTGACGGTTGGCAGGTACGCGGACATCACCGTGCTGTCGGCCGACATCACGAAGGTGCCCGAGGCCGAGATCGAGAAGGCCCAGGTGCTCTACACCGTGGTTGGCGGGAAGATCGAGTTCGAGAAAAAGGGCTCTTGATCCTGACGTCACCGATGCTCACTTTCGCCAGAGCGGCGTGGCGGCGCGGATCGGTGTGTCGGGCGGGTCGCCGGGGTAGGCGACCCGCTCGAGGAACAGCCCCGACGCGGGGGCGGTGAGGCGGGCGGGCACCGGGGAGCGTTCCTCGAGGAAGCCCGCAGCCTGCTCGACGGTCAGCCGCCCGGCCCCGACCTCCACCAGCACCCCCACGACCCGCCTGACCATCTTCCAGACGAAGTGCGACCCCGCGACGCGGATCAGCAGGAGGTCGCCGTCCTCCTGCAGCGCGGGGCTTTCGAGCTGCACCTGCGTGGACGTCTCCTCCGGGTCGCTGTCGGTGAACGATCGGAAGTCGTGGAGACCCGTGAACCGCGCCGCGGCTGCCCGCATCGCCCCGACGTCCAAATCGTCCTTCACCCACCAGACGAACGGCTTGGCGAACGCCGTTCGGCGGCGCGCCACCTGGTACAAGTAGCTGCGGCTCACCGCCGAGTGCCGGGCGTGGAACCTGTGGGAGACCGTCTGCACGGCCAGCACGTTGATGTCGGCCGGCAGCGAGTCGTTGACGCGCCGGCGCAGCGCCTCGGGCGCCACCGCCCGCCGCAGGTCCACGTGCGCCACCTGCCGCAGGGCGTGCACCCCCGCGTCGGTCCGTCCGGAACCCTGGAAGTCGCCGGGCGCCTCGCCGGCGGCTTCCTCCAGCGCTCGCGCCAGCTCGCCCTGCACGGTGCGCGCGTTCTTCTGGACCTGCCAGCCGCTGTAGCGCGTGCCGGCATACTCGATCGTCAGCCTGTAACGGGGCATGCGAGCGCTATCGTACACCGAAGGCTTCGGGCTTCGGGCTTCAGGCGTCGGGCTTCAGGCTTCGGATCCTCCTTGCTGCATTTTGCATCCTGCCTTTTGCATTCTGCATTCTGCACTTTGCATTCTGCATTCACTAGATCCCGGCGCCGTCGCTGTATCTGACCTGCCGCACCTGTCCCTGGCTCACCCGGCTGCCCGGCGGCACACTGTGCGTCAGCCAGACGTTGCCGCCGATAATCGAGCCCGCGCCGACCGTGATTCGGCCCAGGACCGTGGCCCCGCTGTAGATCACCACCTCGTCCTCGACGATCGGGTGCCGCGGGACGCCCTTGACTGGCTTGCCGTCCGCGTCGAGCTGGAAACTCCGGGCGCCAAGTGTCACACCCTGGTAGAGGCGGACGCGGCGGCCGATCTCGCACGTCTCGCCGACCACGACACCCGTCCCGTGGTCGATGAAAAAGCTCTCGCCGATGCTGGCACCGGGGTGGATGTCGATGCCGGTCACGCCGTGCGCGTGCTCGGTGATCATGCGCGGCAGCAGTGGGGCCCCGAGCCTGTACAGCTCGTGCGCCACCCGCTGGCACATGACGGCGAAGACGCCGGGGTACGAGAGGATGGTCTCCGCGGGGCTCGTGGCTGCAGGATCCCCCTCGTAGGCGGCGTCCACATCGGTGGCGAGGAGCCGCCGGATCTCGGGCAGGCGCGTGAGGAACGTCTCGGCGACCTCGCCGGCGCGGCGGCCACACTCGTCGCATTGCCCGGGATCCCGCTGCTCGCACGTGAAGCAGAACGCGCGCAGGATCTGCTCGGAGAGCGCGCGAGAGAGGCGATCGAGCGTGGCGCCCACGTGGAACCAGAGCGTGTCCGACGTGAGCGGCGCGGTGAGGCCGAAGTACCCGGGGAACAGCACCGCCCGGAATTCGTTGACGATCCGGCTCACCGCGTCACGCGAGGGAAGGCTGGGGTGAGGGCCCCGGCTGCCGGGTCGCGCGAGGCCGTCGCTCGCGTCGCACAACTGCCGCACGATCTCGGAAAGCGTCGCCGCGCTGCGCCCGGAGAGAACCTGCTTGCGCTCGTTCATCGGGAGCCTTCGGTGAGTCGGTTTAGGTTCGAGGGTTCAAATTCCAGCGTGACGGCCGAAACCGTGAACTGTCAACCGTGAACTGTCAACCGTTCGCTGCACCTGCCGTGCCAGCTCGAATGCTGAGGTAGAATCAAATCTGGGAGCAACACCACATGTCGATCATGCGCAGCGTCCTGTTGGCCGGAGCCGAGAACGCGTGGCTGCGCGAGCGTGCCATGCGGACGCCCTTCGTCCGCCGGTCCGTGTCGCGGTTCATGCCCGGCGAGACGATGGAGGATGCCCTCGAGGCCAGCCGTCGCCTGATTACCGAACAGGGAACGGGCACCATCCTCACTCACCTGGGTGAGAACCTGTCGAGCCTTGCCGAAGCCGCGGCCGTGACGGCGCATTACCTCGAGTTGCTCGACCGGGTCCACCGCGAGCAGCTCAACGTCCAGGTGTCCGTGAAGCTGACGCAGCTGGGGCTCGACCACGGGAACGAGGACTGCTTCCGGAACCTCGCGCTCCTCGTAGACCGCGCGGACGCGGTGGGCAACATGATCTGGATTGACATGGAGAGCACGAAGTACGTCGATCCAACGCTGGCGCTCTTCCGTCGGATCCGGGAGCGCTCGGCTCGAACCGGGGTGTGCCTCCAGTCCTACCTCAAGCGAACCGCGGCAGATCTCGAGGCCCTGCTCCCGATGGCGCCGGCCATCCGCCTCGTCAAGGGCGCCTACCGCGAGCCGCCCGAGCTGGCCTTCGCGCAGAAGGCGGACGTGGACGAGAACTACTTCCGGCTCGCCAGCCGCTTCTTCGATCGGGGGATCCCTCCGGGGACCTTCCTCGGCATCGGCACACACGACGCCGCTCTCGTGGACCGGCTGCGCGCCGTCGCCGCCTCGAAGGTTCAGACCCCCGCGCGCCATGAGTTCGAGATGCTCTACGGAATCCAGCGGCCGCTCCAGACCAGGCTGGTGCGAAACGGAGTGCCGCTCCGGGTGCTCATCAGCTACGGGGAGTTCTGGTTCCCGTGGTACATGCGCCGGCTCGCGGAGCGGCCGGCCAATGTCCTGTTCGTGGCGAAGAGCCTCCTCGCCCGTTGACGTGTGGCAACCGCCGCCCGCTGCGCCCTTGTCTCGCCTGGCCGCCACCGGCGCCGGCCTCGGCTCGCTCCAGCCGGCCGGCCGCTTGAGGCGTCCTGCCACCCGATGTTACGCTGCGGTGAAGGCCTTGAGCCCTAGCCGCGAAGCTTGGGCCAGCCAAGCCCGTGAGCCGTGAGCCGTGAGCCCTGAGCCGTGAGCCCTGAGCCTTCTCCTGGAGCAGTCATGAAACGTCTTCTCGCCCTCGTCCTCCTCGTCGCCGCCGCACTGACCGTGGTCGCCGTTCGCGCCGACCAGGGCATGTGGATGCCGCAGCAAATTCCCCAGCTCGCGGCCAAGCTCAAGAGCCTCGGCTTCCAGGGCGACCCGCAGGCGTTCGCCGACCTGACGGGCCAGCCGATGGGCGCCGTCGTGTCGCTGGGCGGCTGCACGGCCTCCTTCGTCTCGCCCGAGGGCCTGCTCGTCACCAACCATCACTGCGTCACGGGCGCGCTGCAGTTCAACTCGACGCCGCAACGGGACCTGCTGACCAACGGCTACCTCGCGAAGACCCGCGAGGAAGAGTTGCCGGCCGGCCCGGGCTCACGGGTGTTCGTCACCACCAGGGTCACCGACGTGACCGAGGCCATCACCGGCGGGCTGGATCCGAAGCTGTCGGACCGCCAGCGCTATGACACCATCGACGTCCGACTGAAGGAGCGCGTGGCGGCGTGCGAGAAGCAAGGGCTGCGGTGCAGCGTGCCGTCCTTCTTCGAGGGCTTGAGGTACTTCGAGATCGCGCAGCTGGAGATCCGCGACGTCCGCCTGGTCTACTCGCCCCACGAGGGCATCGGCGTGTTCGGCGGCGAGACCGACAACTGGCGCTGGCCGCGTCACACGGGGGACTGGAGCTTCTACCGGGCGTACGTGGGCAGGGACGGCCGGCCGGCCGCGTTCTCCAAGGACAACGTGCCCTACCAGCCGAAGCACTGGCTCCCGGTGGCGGAGGAGGGCGTGAAGCCGGACGACCTCGTCTTCGTCGTCGGCTACCCGGGTCGCACGCAGCGCCACCAGACCCACGCGGAGGTGAAAGCCACCACCGATTGGTCGATGCCCCGGTCGATTCGCTTCGCCGAGGAGCAGCTGGCCATCCTCGACGCGCTCTCGAAGAAGGACAAGGCGATTGCGATCAAGGTGGCGGGCCGGGTGCAGGGGTTGAACAACGGCCTTACCAACACGAAGGGAGTCCTGGAAGGCCTCGTCAAGGGCGGCAGCCTGGATCGCAAGCAGCAGCAGGAGAGGGATCTGGCGGCTTGGATCGACGCCGACCCTGCCCGGAAGCAGAAGTACGGCGACGTGCTGCCCGCGATGCAGGCGCTGCAAGAGGCGTCGCTGAAGACGCGCGAACGCAACGCCACGCTCGGGTTGCTCTCGAGCGCCTCGTCCTACCTCGGCGCGGCGCAGACGATCTACCGCCTGTCGCTCCAGAGACCGAAGCCCGACATCCAGCGCGAGGCCGGGTACCAGGAGCGGGACTGGAGCCGCATCCGTGAAGCGCAGGATCGGCTGCAGCGCACGATCGACCCGACGGCGGACCGGGCCCTGCTCGCCTGGGCGATGAGCAAGGCTGCCGCGCTGCCGGCGTCTCAGCGCATCGAGCCCCTCGACAAGGCGGCGGGGCTGCGGGCGGGCATCGCCGAAGCGGAGGCGAAGGGGACGATCGACCAGTACCTGGATCGGCTCTACGCCGGGACGAAGCTGGCCGACAGCACCTTCCGCCTGGGGTTGCTCGACAAGAGCACCGCGGAGGTCCAGGCCACCCAGGATCCGTTCATCGCCCTGGCTGCCGCGCTCGAGCCCCTCGCCGAGTCGATTCGCGAGGACGGCAAGGCCCTCGCGGGTGCATACGCCAAGCTGCGGCCGCGCTACATGGAAGCGCTGCTCGCGCGGGCCGGCGGCCTCGTCGCCCCCGACGCCAACAGCACCCTGCGCGTCACCTTCGGGCAGGTCAAGGGCGTCCGCGCGAAGGACGGCCTGTTCTACGAGCCGCAGACCACCCTGCAAGGCATCGTTGAAAAGCACACGGGCGAGGGCGAGTTCGACGCGCCCGACACGCAGCTGGCCGCCATCAAGGCGCTCCGCGCCGGCAAGCAGACGCCTTATCTCGCACGCGCGCTCAAGGACGTGCCCGTCAACTTCCTGTCCACGGTGGACACGACCGGCGGCAACTCCGGCTCGCCGACGCTCAACGCAAAGGGCGAGTTGGTCGGCCTGCTCTTCGACGGGACGTACGAGTCCGTGGCTTCCGACTACCTGTTCGACGACGAGAAGACGCGGTCCATTCACGTGGACGTCCGCTACATGCTGTGGACGATGACGGAGGTGGACAACGCCGGTCACCTGGTGCGGGAGATGACCGCGGGCCCGAAGCGGTGAGCCGGTTCCCCGTTCGGCCTGCGCGGGACGAGGATCTCGAGGCCATCGGCCGGCTGGGCGCGCGGCTTCTGCGCGAGCATCACGCGTTCGACCCCAATCGTTTCATGGCGCCGGGTGCCGATCCCGAGGGCGGCTACGCCTGGTTCCTCGGCACCCAGCTGGCCGCGCCCGACGTCCTGCTCCTCGTCGCGGAGTCGGACGGTGGAGAGGTGGCGGGGTATCTCTACGCGGCGGTGGAACCGCGGTCGTGGGCTGAGCTGCGGGACGAAGCGGGCTTCGTCCACGACGTCGTCGTGGACGAGCGCTTCCGCGGGCGGGGGATCGCCACGGCCCTGATGGAGAAGGCCGCCTCCTGGTTCCGGGAGCGCGGCCTCCCGCGCGTCGTGCTCTGGACCGCGGAGCGCAACCCCGCCGCACAGCGCTTCTTCTCCGGCCTCGGCTTCAGGCGGACGATGGTGGAGATGACCCGGGAACTGACAGGCTAGTGGCCTGTCTTCGCCATGTGTGATGCGGATTCCGGAGCGCGGCGCCCGGCTGGCAAGGCGCGACGAGTGAGAATATCGGGAATATTCGAGCGAGGAGCAACGCCGCCAGGCGGGATGCCCCGCCCGGAAGCCGCTTTACAGATGGCGAGGACAGGCCACTAGCAGGGCTGAACCCCGTCCTATTTCTGGCACCGCGGGCACCAGTAAGTCGCCCGCGCCTCCTCTCCTTCCTTGCGTGACTCGATGGCCGTGCCGCAGCGGCGGCACGGCCGGCCGGTCCGCCCGTACACCCACAGCCTGGCGTCCGGGTTCATCATCCGCGTCGTGCGCCGGCCGCCGCCGAAGACGTTCGCGCGCATGAGCGTGCGGGCGGTTTCGATGGCCCGGCCCAATTCCTCGTCGGAGACGGCGGAGACCAGGCGAAGCGGGTGCACGCCGGCAACGAAGAGCGCTTCCGACTTGAAGACGTTCCCGACTCCCGCCATCGCGCGCTGGTCGAGGAGGGCCTCGGCGATCGAGCGGTCCTGCCGTGCGCGCAGCCGCTCCAGGGCAGCCGCCGCGTCGAACGCAGTGTCCAACAGGTCGGGGCCGAGCGCCTTCAACTCGCGGTGACGTGCCAGCTCTCGGCCGGTGAGGAACTCGGCCACGGGCACGTCGAACGCCACCGCGACGTACGCGTCGGTGGCCAGCACGATCCGCATGGCCGAACGGGGCCGGCGCCAGCGCTCGCCCGGCCGGTACACGTGCCAGCTGCCGCTCATCCTCATGTGCGTGCGCAGCACGAGGTCGCCGGAGAACTCGATCAGGAGGTGCTTGCCGACGGAGCGGACCCGTTCGACGGTTCGGCCCGCGAGGGGGGTGTCCTGGTCCACGCGGTCCAGCGTGGCGAGGGCCGTCTCGAACGACGTGACCACGCGTCCGGCCAGGGCCGCGTGCAGCGTGCGCGCCGCGCGGAAGATCGTATCGCCTTCTGGCATGTGTCAATTGGCAACCGGTCAATTGTCAACTTGTCAATTGGCTGGCTGTCTTTCTGGAGCCGCCTGGAAGCCGCCGGCGCGCCGCACGAACCCGGCCTCGAGCAGGAACGGCGCCAGCGGGTGCCGGCCCGCCTCGACGCCGTCGAGTTCGCCGATGATCATGCCCTCGCGCTCGCTCCCGCCAGTGGCCAGGCTGAAGAGCACCTGCGCGATGGCGCGAGCCGTCGCGCTTCGCGTCGGCTCGTCCTCTGGCAGGTACGTCAGGAACTGGCGGTCGGCGCGCCCGACGTAGGCCGCCAGCCGGCCGTCCACGAGGATCACGCCGGCGCCCACCGACCGCGTGGGGCCACGCCCGGCCGGCCCGCCATCCACGCTGGCGTCTGTCTCTCGCGCCGGCCACTTCAGGATGGCGCCGTACGGGTTCGCCGGATCCGTGGCCGCCAGGTAGACGGCCTCGGGGATGTCGGGCTCCTCGCGCACCGACCGCAGCAGGTCCACGGCGGCCGGCAGCGCGAACTGCGTGGCGCCGAGACCGCCCACGAAGTAGCCGCGGCGGATCCGGCCGGCTTCCTCCATTGCCTTGAGCACTTCGTACACGGCGCCGAAGCCGCCCGGCAGGTTCTCCACCGCCACCGCCTCGCGGGTGACCACACCGTGACGCCCGAGCAGCTGGGTGGCAACCGCGGTCGCCCACTCGGTTGCCCGGCGCGAAGACCCGGCATCGGGCGCCACTACCAGGGACCATCGCCCTTCGGCGCGAGGCGGCGTCAGGCGCCGCGACCGGAAAGCGGTGCCTGCTTCGCGGCGCCGGCGCTTGGCAGGCGGCTGTGTGAAGGCGCGCAGCGCGTGGAACGAATCGTTGGTGACCAGGCCGAGCCAGGCCAGGTCCCAGAGCCGGTCCACCGTTTCGCCGGGATACCCGGCACCGCACGCCTCGTGGACGGCGGCGAAGAACGACGCGCCGGATTGTTCGAGGTGCGCGAGGATCTTGCGGGCGCGCTCGTCGAGTTCAGGCCGGGGGCCGCGGGGCGGGAGGAGCATCGGCAGGTGGTCGGTCAGGTAGAGCGCGATCCGGCCATCGCGCTCGCCGAGCGCCTCGAGGCCCACCCAGGTCACCTCCCCGGCGCCGCAGAGCGTGTCGAGGTCGGCCGGGCGGTAGCCGTCGACGCGCGCGGGCAGGATTTCGCGCTCCAGCAGCGACGCGGCGATTGGCGCTCCTTGCAGCTGCTCGACCACGTCGAGCAGCGCGTCGAGGCCTCGCCGGCGTCTGACCAGGCCGTGCCAGGTCACGGTGAGCCGTCCGAGAGCCGCCGCGCTCACCGGCTCGACCTCGCGCCTCAGCCTCGCGAGCGACCGCTGCCGGACCAGGCGCAGCACCTCGCTCTCACACCACTCGCGGCCGCGCCCGCCGGGGCGGAACGCGCCCTGCAGCACGCGCCCGCGAGACTGCAGCCGGAGCAGGGTGGCCGCGACCGTCCGCGGCGCCAGCCCGAACCTGGCGGCGACGGCCTCCGTGGTGAACGGCCCGTGCGTTCGTGCGTAGCGCAGGACCAGGTCGCCCGCCGCGTCCTGCACCGGCGTCAGCAGCGTTTCGGGCAGTCCCTGCGGAACCGCCGCGCCGAGCGCGTCGCGGTAGCGCACCACGTCTTCCACCGCGACCAGCCGCGCCTCGCCGGCCACCCGCAGTTCCACCACGCGGCGGTCGGCGATCAAGCGCTTCGCTGCCCGGGCGACGATTTCCGACTCGCAGCGCGCGACCAGCTCCGAGGCGCTGAGGTCGCCGATGCGCAGCAGCAGATCGTGCACGGCGTCCGCGTTCCGCGCCCGGTATCGCTCGTCGAGGTGCTGCAGCTGTCCCTCGACCTCGTCTATCACCGCCGGGTCGAGGAGCTCGCGCAGCTCGAGGTCGCCGAGCAGGTCGCGCAGTTGCGCCTGGTCCACGAGCAGCGCCTGGGCCCGGCGCTCGGCCAGCGGCGCGTCGCCGTCGTAGAGGAAGTTCGCGGTGTACGAGAAGAGCAGCGACGCCGCAAAGGGAGACGGGCTGTCGGTGTTCACGGTGACGACTCGCGCGGTGCGGTGGGCGACGCGCGACAGGACGTCCAGCAGCGCGGGGACGTCGAACTGGTCGCGCAGGCACTCGCGGTAGGTCTCGAGGACGGCGGGGAAGGATCCGAATCGGGCGGCGACGGCCAGGAGGTCCGACGCCCTCTTGCGCTGCCGCCAGAGGGGCGTCCTCGCCCCCGGCCGCCTGCGCGGCAGCAGCAGCGCCCGAGCCGCCACCTCGCGAAAACGAGCCGCGAACATCGCCGTGCCGCCGATCTGGCGAAGCAGCAGCCCCTCCGCCTCGTCTGGCGGCGGCAGCAGCAGGGCCGGGTCGGGCGGCTCCTCCGTGTCCGGGAACCTCACCACGAAGCCATCGTCCGACCACAGCGTCTCCACGTCGATGTCGAGCCGCTCGCGCACGCGCGCCTCGGCTATCATCGCCCAGGGCGCGAGCACCTGGCTGCCGAAGGGTGCCAGCAGGCACACCCGCCAGTCACCCAGCTCGTCCCGGCAGCGCTCGATGACGATCGTGCGGTCGTCCGGCACCGCCTGCGTCGCGAGACGCTGGTCGTCGAGGTAGCGCAGGAGGTTCTCGGCGGCCACCGGTTCGAGTGCGTGGTCGCGTGTCAGGCGGGCGAGCGCGGCCGGCCGTGGCGTGTCCACGATCTCGCGGACGAGCCGGCCCACGGCAAGCCCCAGTTCCAGCGGCCGTCCCGGGCGGTCGCCCTTCCAAAAGGGCATCTTGCCCGGCTCCCCGGACGCGGGGCTGACGAGCACCCGGTCGTGCGTGATCTCCTCGATGCGCCACGTCGTCGCGCCCAGCACGAATGTCTCGCCGGGCCGCGACTCGAAGACCATCTCCTCGTCCAGCTCGCCGACGCGCGCGGAGCCTCGCGTCGCACCGGCAAGGAAGACACCGTACAGGCCGCGGTCCGGGATGGTGCCGCCGTTGACGATGGCCACGCGCGCGGCGCCCTGCCGGGCGGTCAGCGTTCCGGCGATCCGGTCCCACGTGAGGCGTGGCCGCAGTTCGGCGAACTCGTCCGAGGGGTAGCGCCCGGACAGCATGTCGAGGACGCCTTCGAAGATTGCGCGGGAAAGGCCGGCGAAGGGTGCCGCGCACCGCACGGTGGCAAGAAGGTCGTCAACCGCCCACGGCTCGACGCCGACCATGGCCACCAACTGCTGCGCGAGGACATCGAGCGGGTTCCGCGGATAGCGAGTCGCCTCCACCTGGCCCTCGTGCATTGCGCGGGTGACGGCGGCGCAGGCCACGAGGTCTCCCCGGAACTTCGGGAAGATGATCCCCTCGCTCACCGCGTCCACCTGGTGGCTCGCGCGTCCGATCCGCTGCATGCCGCTGGCCACCGAGGGCGGCGCCTCGATCTGGATCACCAGGTCCACGGCGCCCATGTCGATGCCCAACTCGAGCGACGAGGTGGCGACGATCGCCGGGATCCGGCCCGCCTTCAGGGCGTCCTCGATCTCGAGTCGCTGCTCGCGCGCGAGCGACCCGTGGTGCGCGCGGGCGACCGTCTCGCCCGCCAGCTCGTTGAGCGCGCCGGCCAGGCGCTCGGCGAGCCGACGGCTGTTGGCGAAGAGCAGGGTCGTGCGGTGCGCGCGTACCAGCTCGAGCAGCCGCGGGTGGATGCTGGACCAGATGGAGGGCGTGGTCGGCCCCTGTGCCGCCGGCCCGCTCGGGATCTCCTGCGGCCTGGCCAGCTTCGCGAGGTCCTCGACCGGCACCTCGACGCTCAGCGAGAGCCGCTTGGGCTGGCGCGAATCCACGATGGTGACCGGCCGGTAAGTCACCTCCGGGGCCGCCACCGCCCCTTCGTCGTGGAGGCCCAGGTCGGGGGCACCCGGCACGGGTTCGCCGCCCGCTGACGCGACGGGGCGCCGTTCGGCGCCGCCAAGGAAACGCGCCACCTCGTCCAGCGGCCGCTGCGTGGCCGACAGCCCGATGCGCTGTAGCGGCCGGCCGCACAGCGCGTGCAGCCGCTCGAGCGATAGCGCCAGGTGCGCCCCGCGCTTGGTCGGTACCAGCGCGTGGATCTCGTCAACGATCACGGTTTCAATCGAGCGCAGCACCTCCCGGGCCCTCGAGGTCAGCAGGAGGTAGAGCGACTCGGGGGTCGTGATGAGGATGTCGGCGGGGTCGCGGAGGAATCGCGCCCGCTCGGCCGCGGGGGTGTCGCCCGTCCTCACGAGCACTGCCGGGACGTTGAACTCGTCGCCGCGTCGCTGGGCGGCCACGGTGATCCCGGCGATGGGCGAGCGAAGGTTGCGCTCGACGTCCACGGCGAGCGCCTTGAGCGGGGAAACGTAGAGGACCCGGCACCGCCGGTCGCGCTCGGGCAGGGGCGAGAACATCACCCGATCGATGGCCCACAGGAATGCGGCCAGTGTCTTCCCGCTGCCGGTTGGCGACAGCACGAGCGTGGACTCTCCGCGCGCGATCGCCGGCCACCCGAGCGCCTGCGGCGCCGTCGGCTCCCCAAAGGACGCGTCGAACCACTCGGCGACGGCCGGATGGAACAGGGACAAGGGCACGGAGAGATCTTACCGCTTGAGGAATCAGGAATCAGAATTCTGAATTCAGTGTCCTCACTTCGCCCGGTCCACCCTCACCCGCGCCTGTCCGAAGTAGATCTCGTCGCCCACCTTCAGTCGCGTGCCGCGCGGGCTGCCGGGCGGCAGGACGATCGTCTCGCCGTCCCGGAAGATGCGGGTGCCGTACGAGCTGCGGTCGTCGAACAGCCGGTACTCGCCCGACGGCGAGATGCGAATGTGCGCGTGGGCGCGCGACACCGTCTGGTTCACGGGGTCGTCGGTGTCCGCGAACACCACGTGGTTGCGCCGAACCACCCGGCGGTCCTTGTCGAGCACCTCGGCCTGCCGGCCGACGTAGACGCGCTCGCCGCCGACGGCAAACACCTTCTTCGTCGCGGTGCCCTTCAGCACCGCGAGTTGCAGCGGTCCGTGCTCCGGCGACTGCGCCTCGCCTCGCGTCCCGGCCGGGGCGGGCGATACAGCCTCGACACGCTCGCCGCTCACGTGCCACGCCTTGCCGGCCTGCCAGTCTGCGCCCGCCTTCTTGACCAGGCGCAGCCTCACCCCGAGGTCGCGGGGGATCACGCAGTCCGCGTCCCGCAGCCGCTCCTGGACCAGCGCGAGCATGTCCGCGTCGCCTCCCAGGACGGCCAGCAGGGCGGCGCGCTGGGCGGCGTCGGCGGCCAGGACGTGGAACGTCAGGCGGTTGTAGGGGAACACGCGCCGCGACCGTCCCGCTGGCTGCACCATCTCCTCCACCTCGTCCAGCAGGCCGCGCCTCACCTCGACGGGCTGCGGCGTCACGTCCCCCCGCGCCGCCAGCTGCTGCAGACGCTTTTCGAGCCTCGTGACCTTGTCGAGGATGCCCATGGTGGTTCTCACGTTGTACGGCTTGCGTGACTTGTCGTGTTGACTACTGACCATTTCACCAATTGCCGATGGTCAATTGCCAAGTAGTCAATGGCCAAGTGACGCGGACTTACTGTGCCCTGATCAGCCCCAGGTCCCGGGCGGCTGCGACCAGCCCTCCCGCGATGGGGGCCGCCGCGCGCGCTCCGTAGCCGCCGTTCTCCACGATCACGGAGAACGCGACCTGCCGCCCGGTGCCGCCGTAGGGCGCGAAGCCGACGAACCACGAGTGCGACGGCTTGTTCTGCACCTCGGCCGTGCCGGTCTTGCCCGCCACGGGCGGCCGCACGTCGCGCAGCACCCGGCCCGTGCCCTCGAGCACCACGCCGCGCATCGCGCGCGCGATCACCCCGGACAGCGGCCCCGGCAGCACCTCGCGCGGCGCCTCGGTCCGGCGGTTCGTCTCGTCCAGCACCCATCGGCCCTGCGGCATCTTGCCGCCGGCGGCGATCGTCGCCGCCACGCGCGCCATCTTGAACGGCGATGCCAGCACCTGGCCCTGCCCGTAGGCCGCGAACGGCAGCGTCTCGCGCACCTGCCGCGCGCTCTCCGGGTGCCCGAGCGGGATCTCGTAGAGCGCCGCGGTCTCCTGCAGCGCCGGGCCGCCGACGAGGAGGCCGAGCTGCGCGAAGTACGCGTTGCACGACACGACGAGCGCGCGCTCCAGCGCGAGCACCCCGTGCGCGTTCTTGTCCTCCACGTCGTCGCGCACCGGGCGCGACCAGCCCGGGATCTTCTGGCCCACCCGTCCATCCCCGAGCGGCACGCAGGCGAACGTGCGATTGAGCAGCGCGGGATCCTTGCGGAGCGCCGCCGTCGCCGTCACCAGCTTGAAGCTCGAGCCGGGCGGGTAGACGCCGTACCGCACGCGGTCCAGCAGGCGCTCGTCGTTGCCGGCCGGCGTTTGATCGCCTGCCGTGAAGGCAACGCCCGACGGCGCGGTGCTCGGCCATGGATAGCTGATGGCCGACAGGATGTCCCCGTCCTCGGCCATCACCACCGCGGCGCCGCGGCCGTGACCCCCAAGGCTCATGGAGGCCTGGACCAGCGCCGCCGCTCGAACCTGCAGCCGGGCGTCGATCGAGAGCCGCACGTCCCGCGGCCGCGCGAGGAACGCCTTCACGACGTCGTGGTCCGGGCGCCTGCGATACCGCAAGAGCGGCACCAGTTCACGAAGGTCGCGCCGGAGGACCCGTGTCGTGTCGCCCGTTCGCGGGTCTGCGACCTCGACCACCCGCGCGTGGTCGTCGTAGCCCCGCAGCCGCGCGTCGCTGTCCCGTTCGACGAACGACGTATTGCTGGCCGCCCAGTCCACCTGCGTGCGCCAGTCGCCGAGCAGGTGGTAGGTCAGGCCCCCGAAGGGGTAGCAGCGCTCGTTGTTTGCGGCGCACGACTCGGGCAGCTTGATCCCGAGGCGCGCGAGCGCCTCCGCCTGCGCCTCGAGGTCCGCCCGCCGGCTCGTGGCCAGCGGGATCCCGTTGCGATCGGTGATCGTGCCACGGACGATGGCCGACGCCACGCCGAGCAGCCGCGGGTGGTACTGGAAGCGGCGGCCGCCATCGGCCTGCACCGCGAGAACCGGCGCCGCGACCGTTTCGTCGGCCCGCACCACCTGCAGCCACGCCGCCCGCCCGCCGACGAGCAGCAGCACGGCCGCCAGGGCGCCGGACACCCACCACGTGGGCCGGACGAATTCCGCCAGTTCCTTGCCGCGCGTCGAGCGTGCACTGATGGCCAGCAGGACGCCGAACGCCACGAAGTTGGCGATCATCGACGACCGACCATAGCTCAGGAACGGCGTCGCCACGCCGGTCAGGGGAATCAGCCCGAGAAGCCCCGAGGCAATCAGCAGCAGCTGCAGCACGACGCTCAGCGTGAGGCCCAGCGCGAGGAAGAACGTGTAGTCGCCGGGCGCGCGGAGCGCGATGCGCGAGGACCGCCAGGCCAGCAGCGCCGACACCCCGAGGACGGCCAGCAGCCCGGCAAACCCGAGTTCCTCGCCGACCGCGGTCAGGATCAGGTCCGTGTGAGCGGCTGGCACCAGCTGCGGATCGCCAAGTCCCAGGCCGGTGCCGCTGAAGGCCCCGGCGCCGAGCGCCCAGAACGCATGGGCGAGCTGGTCGCCCCCGCGCACGCCGTTGCTCCACGGCGACGCCCACATCTGGATCCGCTGGACCACCGTGTGCGGGAAGCCGATTGCGTAACCCACCGCGAAGCCGGCCACGAGCAGCGTCAGGCCCACGCCGACCATCGTCACCCGCCCGCGTGCGACGCCGTACATCGCGAGGAACACGCAGGCGAGCACGAGCGCCGGCCCCAGGTCCTTTTGAAGGAAGAAGAAGAGCAGCACGAGCGCCATGCCGACGACCACGGGCAGGACGTAGTCGAGGCGGGGCACGTCGAGGCCGAAGGCGGACCGCGCGAAGCGAGGCTCCTTCAGCTCGCGCAGGAACTCCCACCGCTGGGCGAAGTATCCGGCCAGGAACAGGACCACCAGCAGCCGGATCGCCTCCACCGGCTGCACCCCGAGCAGGTTGACCTTCGCGTCGCTCGTGCCCGGCCCGCTGCCGAACAGGATCAGCACCGCCGACAGCAGGACCGCGCCGATGAGTGGCACGTAGCTGAGGCGGCGCAGCGCCGACCGCTGGAAGTCCACCAGCACAATGGCCGCGAGCGCCACGCAGCCGGCGGCCGTGCCCTGCGCGAAGCGCGAGAAGAGTAGCGGGTCGCGCACCGGGTCGCGCAGGCTCACCATCATCACCAGGCCGACGCCGCACAGGAGGTGGATGGCGGGCAGCAGCACCTGGTCGGCCGCGGAGCCGCGGAACGACATCCACGCATGCGCGAGGTAGAAACCAGCGAGGAAGAGAAGCGCCGCCCAGGCCACGGCGTTCCTGAAGTCCGCGTGCCCGCGCACGGAAAATGCCGGGCGCAGCGCCGACAGTTGCGGTCCCGTGAGGAGCGACACCGTCACGTTGGGCGCTGCGGCCTGGTCCCCGGCTGCCGGCTTCGCCTGCGCGGCCCTGCGCGCCGCGATCCGCTCCCTGAAGGACGGCAGGCGGCGCGTGCGTCCGAGATCGCGCTCCGACACCTGGACGAGGCCGAGCGCCGACACGCCGTTGACCTGCCGGCGGCCGCCGTCCCCGCCGGCCAGCCACTGAACGATCTCCTCGGCGACGAAGCGGCGTTCACCGGCGTCCGTGATCGCGGGCTCGAGGGCGGCGAGGAGCTGTTCCGGGCGGTCCACGGCGTTGAGGTTGACGGTGCGGCCGCCCGGCAGCCTGGCCGTGGTCGCCTCGCCCCCGCGCGTCTTCGCCTGGTAGACGAGCACGAGGCCGGCGACGAAGACGATGGAGGCCGCGGCGAGGGCGAGGAGTTCCACGCGGCGCCAAGCGCCGCGGCGGGGGGCGGAGGCGGCGGCCGCGCGCTGGGCGGCGGTGCTGTGGGTGATGCGCATGGTTACCGGCCGATGATGCGGCGGAGGAAGTCGCGAAGCCCGTCCGGGGAGATTTCGTCGAGTCGCGCCTCCGTTTCGTCGATGCGCGTCTGGACCTGCCGCATGTTGGCGCTCACTTCCCCGAAACCCATCGCCTGGCGGTACAGCTCGAGCGCCTGTCGGTAGTCTTTCACGGCGTTCTCCAGGTAGTCACGTTCCTGGTCGAGGCCTTTCACGCCGGCCGCGTCGCGCCGCATCCGTTCCGCGCGGCTTCGATAGCCGTCGGCCATCTGCACCAGCTCCCGGTTGCCGGGCTTGTAGCCGCGACGCTCGGCGTCGTTCAGCGCAGCGATGGCGCGGTCGAGGTCGTCGAGGCCGTAGATGTATGTCCGCGCGAGACCCAGGTACGGGTCGGGCCAGCGCTGGTCCAGCCGGGCGGCCTCGGTGAACTTGTCCACGGCCCCGTGCAGCTGCTGGGCGGCGGGCTGTTTCTTCCGCTTGCGCGATTCGCCGTCGATCCGCTGCAGGTGGCCCTCGCAGTACCGCAGCCGGGAGGTGGCGACGCGGTCCGACGGGTCGAGGTGGAGCACGTCGGTGAGCAGCGCGGCCGCCTCGCGCCACTGCGCCTCGCGCACGGCCGGCGCGTCCTGCCGGTAGTCGGCGATCACGCGGTCCGCTTGCGCGATCAGGCGATCGTGGAGGGGGCCCCGCAAGCCGGCGACACCCACGCGGAGCAGGCTGCGCGACGAGAGCGCCTGGTAACGGTCCCAGAGGTCGTGCGCGCTGCCCGGCTGCGCGGTGGCCAAGTCCACGCGCAGCTGCCGCGCCTCGGACCACACGCTGGCCTCGTTCAGGACCACCACGAGCGCGATGAGCAGCCCCAGCGCCGCCGCGAGCCGCCGGCGGCGCGGTATCGGTGCGGAATTGGGGCCGGCCGCCAGTTCGGCCGCCGTGGCCCCCGATTTGGGGCCTGGCCCCAATTCTGCGGGCAACGGCGGCACTTCCACGGTGCCGGTTCGCCGGGTGGCCTCCGCGTCTACAAGCGGCGCGCCCGTCCGCCGGGTGGCCTCTTCCTCTGAAATGGGGGCTGTCTCCAACTCGGCGGCGGTCCGCCTCGTCTCGCCGGCGTCGGCCTCGCCCGGCGGCGCCGTCCGCCGCGTCCGTTCGTCCACGGTCTCCACGCCCAGCCACTCGCGGTCGGCGCGGGTCTCCAGGCCCGCGCGGAAGGCCTCGAGGTCCTCGCGGATCTCGCCGGCATCCTGGTAGCGGCGCCGCAGGTCCCCCGCGATGGCCTTGAGGATGATACGCGTCAGCGCGGGCGGGCATTCGGCGGGCAGCGGGGGAGCGGGCTGCCGCGATCGGATCACGGCCTCGAGGCGGGGAGTCGTTTCGGCTTCGAACGGGACCCGCCCGGCCACGAGCTCGTAGAGCAGCACGCCCACCGACCACAGGTCCGAGTGGACGTCCACGTCGCCCGAGTCGAGGCGCTCGGGCGACATGTAGGACACGCTGCCGAAGTCGTTCCGCGTCAGCTTGCGGGTGAGGGAGAGGCCCTTCGCGATCCCGAAGTCGAGGACCTTCAGCTGGCCGTCGCGGTTCAGGCGAACGTTCTTGGGCTTGATGTCGCCGTGGATGATGCCGCGGACGCGGGTCTCCTCGAGCGACGCCTCGAACCGGTGGGCGCGCTCCAGGAAGGAGCAAATCTCGATGCCCACCCACACCGCCTCGTCAGCGGGCATCGGGCCGCAGCCGGCGCGCTCGGCCAGGTCCTCGCCGTCCACGTACTCCATGTCGATGAAGAACCAGCCTGCGTGGCTCCCCCAGCCGTGCACGAGCGGCACATGGGTGTCCACGCGGCTGAACTGGTCCTGCAGCTGGGCGCCGCGTCGTTCCGCGTCGCAGATGTCCTGGGAGTCGCGGTCGCCGCGGATCTCGACCAGCTTCAACGCCACGTGGCGGTCGTGCTCGGTGTCGTGCGCGAGGTAGACGTCCGCCATCCCGCCCCGGCCGAGGCGTTCGAGGAGGCGATACTTGCCGAAGTCCCGATCGAGCAAACCCCTCACCGTGGGACCTGGCGCACCGGGGCCGGGCGCGTCGGGCGCGCCGGGGCCGGGAGGCCGATCACGTTGTCACGCTGCCATTCCGTCCGCGCGACGGGCGGCAGCCCGGAGATTTCGTTGGCGCCGTTGCCGATGATGATGTTCCCGAACAGCTGCGGCGAGCCGCCTTCCTTGATCTCGAGGCCGGCCCTCGGCGCCGCCGCCGACACGCCGTTCCTCGTCACCACGTTGTGCAGGAGCCGGGGGAGGGCGTCCGCCGCGACCACGACCCCCGCGCCCTGGTTGTCGTGGATGTGGCTGCCCCGGATCGTCGCGCGCGAGCCGGGCAGGAGCGAGATCGCCGCCTCCCGCGCGCCCGAGATCTCCATGTCGTCAACTTCGATGACGGCTTCGGCCACCGAGAGCCCGATCGCCAGCCGGCCCGCCTGGTCGCCGCGGATCGTGAAGCCCGACACCCGCCCGGAAGCGCCCGGCGAAACCGTGATCGCCGTCCAGCCCCCGGCCGCCGTGTCGGGTGGCCGCAGGATTGCCTCGTGCGGCTTCCGGCTCACCAACCGTACCGCGCCCTCGATGACCACCGGCACGGTGTACTCGCCCGGCCCGACCTCGATCGTGTCGCCCGGCCTGGCCACCCGCAGCGCCTCCTCGATGCTCGCCACGTCGTCGTCGGCCGTTGCGCCGACCTTCCACGTCCGAGCCCACGATTCCGGCCGCACCAAACCCGCGAGGCGATCGGCCAGCTGCGCGCTGGTCATCAGCAGCCCGAAGCCGAGCGCCAGGCCCAGGACAATCCCGACCGCCAGCACCGCAGGCCGCGACACAAGCCACCGGAGCGGCGAGCCGCCAGAATGACGCCGGCGATGAGCGGCCGCTCCGGCCGTGTCGCTCGGGTCCGGCGCGGCCGCGGATGCCCTTGCGGCCCAGCGGTGACCGTGGCGGCGCGCGGCGGATTCGAACGACGCGCCCCCCACGAACACCACCGTCACGTTGTCCTTGCCGCCGGCCGCGTTGGCGCTCTCGATCAAGCGGTCCACCACCGCCTGCGGGTTGCCGCCGGCGTAGACGATCGAGGCGATCGCCGCCGAGGGTACGAGGTCGCTGAGGCCGTCCGTGCAGAGCAGCATCGCGTCGTTGGGGCCAAAGGGCACGTCCACGATCTCGACGAACCCCTCGTCGTCGGGCTCGTGTGGCGTCGAGCCGACGTCGCGGTAGATCTCGTTGCGCCGGGGGTGGCGCATCGCCTCCAGCTCGTCCAGTTCGCCGACGTCCTCCCGCTCGCCGACCGGCGAGTGATCGTGCGTGACCTTGCGGATGTCGCCGCCCGCGAACAGGTAGAGCCGGCTGTCCCCGACGTGCCCAATGGTGACGCGGCCGTCGCGGACCAGCGCGACCGTGAGCACGCAGGCCATCCCCTCCAGGGCGGGGTTCGCGGAAGCCTCGCGGTAAATCTCGTTGTTGGCGAGGGTGATGGCCTCGCGGAGGCGGTCGGCCGCGCTTCCCGTCTCGCGCTCGAGCCGGGCGCGAATCATCCGCAGCGCAATTTCCGCGGCGCGCTCGCCCGCGGCCTGGCCGCCCACGCCGTCCACGACGAGGAACAGGCCCCGCCCCGGGTCGCAGTGGAAGCGGTCCTCGTTGTTCTCCCGGCGCAAACCCATGTGGCTGGCGGCGCCGGCGTGCAGGCGGGTTTGACGGGGGGCGGCGCTAGACATCGTTGCGCCAGGCGAGCAGGCAGAGCGCGGCCGCGCCCGCGATCAGCAACACCAGATAAGCGTAGCGCAGCCAGTACAGCGAGGTCACGAACCGCTCCCGGCTTCGAATTCCAGCACGATGACGTTCGCCAGGCCGATGCGGGCTTTCGGCGGGAGCGGTACCTCGACGCCCGTGTCGCGCTTGCGGCCCTCCACCACCTCGACGCTGCTGGGCACCGCGGACCCATCGACTGTGGTGCCGAGGCTGCTGACGTCCTTGAGGAAGAAGGTTCCGCTCGCTTCGTCCCGCCTCAGGCGCACATGCTCGCGCGAGACATCGGCGGATACGTCGAGCTTCACGTCCACCCAGTAGCCCAGGCCGCCGCGCCCGATCACCACCTGGCTCCGCGTGATCGGCACCTTTTGCGGCCCCTGCCGATCCTGATACGCGAGCGTGGCATACACCGTTCCCGCCGGGGCGTCGGCTCCGGGAGCGGCGGCGGCCGGGAGCGGCGGCGGCGGACCCTGGATGACCTGCTCGCGCCGGCTCGTCTCGGTACCGTGACGGAGTGTGGTCACGCGCCGGGTGCGCGATCCCTCCAACTCGGGCCGGGCGGGCAGCGTCAGTTCCGAGGCGATGGCGATGTCACCTGGGGCCATTTCCCCGTCGGCGTCGCGCTCGAAGCGCACTTCCCAGGCCTCGGACAGCGGCTCGATGGCCGGGGGCGGCTCGGCGCCGCCCAGCCAGCGGCGGGGGAGACGGCCCGGCCGCGCGGAGGCATTCCAGCGCCCGACCTCGGCCTCGAGCGCGCGCTTGGCCTGCTCGGCAATCACCGGGAAGATTCCCTCGAGGCGCTCGTAGTCGAGGGGATGCAGGTACACGCAGTAGCGGGTCGGCGCGACGGTGGAGAACAGCAGCGGCTCGAGGCTCGAGCGCATCGCGCGCGCGATCTCCAGGATGATGTCACGCCCGGTGGCAAGCTTGTCGTTGTCGTCCATGGCGGCAGGGTCGCGGTGTCCGGTCAATTACCTTACACCGTTCGCCGGGGGGAGTGATAATCCCGGGGAATCGGGCCGCGGCCCATCTTCCCTTGGCGCGCGGAAATGGGGGCCAGGCTTCATTGCCACGTTCTTGCGGGCGGAAACGGCAAGGA
>Ga0105104_10000616_pt1 | contig 27499 bp, 23 predicted proteins | sample PPLLaktember2015_3_FD_87034 | JGI IMG/M metagenome (GOLD analysis project Ga0105104, IMG submission 87034) | Freshwater sediment microbial communities from Prairie Pothole Lake near Jamestown, North Dakota, USA - PPLs Lake P7 Core (6) Depth... | ecosystem: Environmental > Aquatic > Freshwater >...
TCAAGTGGAACATGGGGTTTATGCATGATACGCTCGAATACATGTCGATGGATCCCTTTTTCCGGCATGATCATCATAATAAAATGACATTTTCAATGTTCTACGCGTTTACAGAAAACTTCATCCTTCCGTATTCCCACGATGAGGTGGTGCACGGAAAAAAATCTCTGCTTGATAAAATGTACGGCTCTTATGAAGAGAAGTTTGCCTCTATGCGCGTGCTGCTGGGTTTCATGTACGCGCATCCAGGCAAAAAACTCCTGTTTATGGGCAGCGAATTCGGGCAGTTTATTGAATGGGACTGTCACAAGCAGCTCGACTGGTTCCTGCTGGATTACGAAAGGCACAGCCAGATGCGGCAATACGTAAAGGCGCTCAATGCTTTTTACAAGAGGAATCCCGCTTTTTATCAAATCGAAGACGACTGGAGCGGATTTGCCTGGCTCAATGCGGACAATGCAAACCAGAGCTCTCTGGGTTTTTTGCGACGCGCCCGCACAAATTGTAAACCCTGTATCTGCGCTTTCAATTTTACGCCCGTACCCGTGGAGCGCTTTGTAATCGGGCTGCCTTCCCCGGGTAAACTGAAAGAGGTGTTCACGAGCGATGATGTAATATTCGGCGGTACCGGTCGATGCTGCACTGAAGCCATTTTAACAGTGCCGGAAGAATTTGCCGGACATCCTTTCCGGGCAGTCATCGATCTGCCGCCGCTGACCGCCGTATATTTTGATTTTGATGAAGAGGAACTGACAGAGTGATATGATCAGAGAATTGCAGAAAATCATGGAATTAAAAAACATGGACGTCCTACCCCGGATTTTAATGACCGGTGCGGAATGCGCTCCTTTTGCCAAAACGGGCGGCCTGGCGGACGTAATCGGAACTCTGACCAGGGAATTGCACGCGCTGGGATTCGATATCCGCCTGATGCTGCCATTTCACCGGGTCATCAAGGATCAATACCGGGAGAACGTGCGGCACATCGCCAGCTTCAGCGTCGACCTCGGCTGGCGTTCCGAGTATGCTGGCATTGAACTTTATGACTGGGAAGGCATTCCCGTTTACTTTATCGATAATGAACATTACTTCGGTCATGCCCTTTATTGCGGCGGCAATTTCGAAGGTGAACAGTATGCCTGCTTTTCCCGCGCAGCCATAGAAGCGCTGCCGTTGATCGGTTTTCAGCCGGATATCATTCATGTCAACGACTGGCACACGGCAATCATCCCCATGCTGCTTTCGACCCAGTACGATCCGGATAGGCAGGGAAGGGCGCGAACGATTTTGTCCATCCACAATCTTCATTATCAGGGACGTTTCAATTTTGGTTTTGTGGCGGATCTGCTGGGGATTCAGGACAAATATTTTCAGAAAGACTGCATAGAATTTCATGGGGATGCCAGTTTTCTGAAGGCGGGGATCGTTTTTGCCGATAAACTGGTCACCGTTAGCCCGACCTATGCGCAGGAGATCAGGACACCGTATTACGGGGAAGGGTTGGACGGGATTCTGGAGACCCGGGCGGATGACCTGACGGGTATCCTCAACGGCATTGACACAGCAGTCTTTAATCCGGCGTCAGATCCGTGGATTCCCTTTCCGTATGATGCCGCATCGCTTCCGGAAAAACAGAAAAACAAGGAGGCCCTGATTGCCGAACTGGGCTTGGCGATCGGTGTCGGAACGCCGCTGATCGGTATGGTGACCCGGTTGACGAAGCAAAAAGGAATTGACCTGGTTCTGAGGGTGTTTGACGAAATGATGGAAGCGGGGCTGGGGTTTGTGCTGATCGGGACGGGGGAGAAAAATTACGAGCATTTCTTCCGTGGCATCGCAGAGAGCACAGGGAAACGGGCGATGGGACTGACGGAGTTTAACGACCCGCTGGCGCACAGGTTTTACGCGGCAAGCGATTTTTTCCTGATGCCTTCCCAATTTGAACCTTGCGGCCTGGCGCAGATGATTGCGCTCCGCTATGGAACGCTTCCCATAGTCCGCGCCACGGGAGGTTTGAGAGACACAGTTGTCCCTTATAACGAGTACACGGATGAAGGCAACGGGTTTTCTTTTGATAATTATAACGCGCACGACATGCTCCATACCGTGCGATATGCGCTGGATATTTATCAGAACAGGGCGCGTATGGACTTGCTCAGGCGGCGGGCCATGAAACAGGATTTGAGCTTTCAAAAGAGTGCACTGGACTATGCCAACCTCTATATTGCGACAGTCAAATCATGACCCCTGTGATTTTCGTTGACAGGCGTTTCGTCGCCACATAAAGAGGCATCCATTGCAACGGGAGAGTTCTTTGTTCCCGATTCTAAAGATAAAGGCGCACAGGTGAAGAACAGAATTTCAAAAATAAAGAATGTCATCGAGGGGAAATTAAAAAGGTATTACGGCCGCTCGTTCGACAATGCCTCGAAGGAAGAGATGTTCCAGGCAGTGGCAATGAGTATCCGCGACATCATTCTCGAGCGGGGTGTCAAGGCTAACGAAACCATGGAGAAGAGGGGGCTGAAGAAGCTCTGCTACCTTTCGGCTGAGTTTTTAATGGGACGGGCGCTCGTCAATAACATGATCAATCTTGGTTTGCTCAAGGAATACCGGGCCGTCATGGCCGAAATAGGTTATCCCTTTGAAGAACTTGAAGAGCAGGAAAATGAAGCGGCTTTAGGCAACGGCGGGCTGGGCCGGCTGGCCGCGTGTTTTCTGGATTCGCTATCGACGCTGAATCTGCCGGTGACGGGCTACGGTATCCGCTACGAATACGGGATGTTCTGCCAGCGCATTGTGGAGGGACAGCAGACGGAAGTGCCGGATGACTGGACGGCACAAGGCGATATCTGGGAAATTGAGCGGAGGGCGGAACAGCTTGAAGTGCATTTTGACGGCACGATTGAAGAAGTCTGGACGGATGACGGCCTGACGATTGTGCACAAAAACTATCAGACGGTGATGGCGGTGCCGTATGATATGCCGGTCATCGGCTATGACAGCCATGTGCCCGCAACGCTGCGTCTGTGGCGGGCGGAATGTCCCGCTGTATTTGATCTTCATTCTTTCAACAAGGGTGACTTTGTCTGTATGCTGCAGCAGAAGGAGCTTGCCGAGTCGATATCCAAGGTGCTTTACCCCAAGGATGACCATATCATCGGGAGAATGCTGCGCTTAAGACAGTATTATTTCCTGGCTTCCGCGACGATGCAGTGCCTCGTTCGCGAACACAAAAAACTCCACGGCGATGTGCGAACCCTGCCTGAAAAAGTCGTGATCCAGATTAACGATATTCATCCGGCACTGGCGATTCCCGACCTGATGCGCATCCTGATTGACGAAGAAAGCCTCGGTTGGAACGACGCATACGACATCGTGAGCCGGATGTTCAACTATACCAACCACACGGTCATGCAGGAAGCTATGGCGGCGTGGCCCGAGCAATTGTTTAGATCGATGCTGCCGCGTGTTTACGCGATTGTTTCTGAAATTGACGAACGCTTCAGACAACGGCTGTTAAAGGCTTATCCGGATGACCGTGACAAGACAGCCCAGATGTCCATTATCGCTTACGACGAGGTTCGCACGGCCAATTTGTGTGTTGCGGTGTGCCGCAAGGTCAACGGCGTTTCGCAGCTTCACGGCAGAATTCTGAAAACAAGAACCTTTCGTGATTTCTATGTGATGTTCCCGGGCAAATTCACAGCCATTACCAACGGAATCACGCAGAGAAGATGGCTTGCAGCGGCCAATCCGGCCCTGTGCGAGCTGATCTGCGATCATATAGGCGATAAATTCATCCGTGACTGTCGCGAGCTGGAAAGGCTCAAGCCGTTTGTGGATGACAGGCAGTTTCTGGACGATTTTGCACTTATCAAGCAGCTCAACAAAAAGCGCTTATCCGAATATATTCAAAAGAGACAGGGCATTACCCTTGATCCAGGGTCGGTCTTTGATGTCCAGGCAAAAAGACTGCATGAATACAAACGCCAGCTTTTGAAAGTGCTGCACATTTTATATCTGTATCGTCGCATTACCGGCGATGATCATTATGATCTTCCCCGGCCGGTAACGTTTCTGTTTGCCGCCAAGGCATCGCCTGCCTACTGGCGGGCCAAGAGCATCATCCATTTGATCAATGTGGTTTCCGCTCTTGTGGATTCACATCCGCGAACCAGGGAGAACATCCGGGTTGTATTCCTGGAGAATTACAACGTCACCCTTGCTGAACACCTGATTCCTGCAGCGGATATCAGCGAGCAGATATCAACGGCCGGTTGTGAGGCCTCCGGCACGGGCAATATGAAATTTATGCTCAATGGCGCCGTGACGCTGGGAACGATGGACGGCGCGAACGTGGAGATATTTGAGAGGGTGGGAGAAGACAATATCTTCATATTCGGTGCCGGCGCCAAAGAGATTGACCGGATCGGGACTGAAAACACTTATAACCCGAAGGACTATTTTGACCGGAATGAGGATGTTCGGGAGGCCGTGTCATGCCTGGTTGATGGTACACTGCCCGGCGTCGGCAAAGACCAGTTTCAGGATGTTTACCGGTCTCTGTTGTTTGGGGACCATGACCGCGCGGACAAATATTACCTTCTGTATGACTTTGATGCCTACCGTGCGGCGTTTGAAAAAGTGATGGCCGCTTACAACGATACGCCTGCCTGGACAAGAAAAGCCGCAGTCAATACAGCAAGCGCCGGCTATTTCAGCGTGGACAGGACTATCGAAGATTACAACCGGATGATCTGGGGGCTCGATTCCATTTGAAAGATGAAAAGGATGGCGGGTGATGCTGATCAATTACAGAAAGGAAATGCTGCACGATTCATCACTGTATGAATTCCGTGATCCTGTCGGGGCACTGGCCGCCGGTATGCCGGTTACCCTGCGCTTCCGGACAAGACTGGAGAACGTGGACAGCATTTATCTGTTCTTGCTCGGCGAGGGGCACCACGAGGATCATCTCATGCGGCAGTCGGGCGAATACTGGCAGGTGCAGATAAACGCACCAATTATGTCCGGCGTGTACTGGTATTATTTTACGGTCAAAGTCGGCGGCAAACTATGCTATTATGGCGCCAAAGGGGGGCGCACGGGCGGAATGGGTTGTGTCTACAGCGCGCCTCCGCCCGCGTATCAGCTTACGGTGTACGATGCCGGTTTCGAGGTCCCCGCATGGTTTCAGAAGAGCGTGATGTATCAGATATTCCCGGATCGATTCCGGCGCAGCAATGACCGGACGGCAGAAAAAGGCATCGAATACCACCGCTCCAGGGGCCGTCGCGTTCTTTATCACGAGAAATGGGATGAAAAACCACTTTTCGCCCCACTGCCGGGGGAGAAAAACTACAATCCCTGCGATTACTTCGGGGGGACACTTAAGGGCATCGAAGAGTCTCTCGAATATTTACAGGGGCTCGGAGTGAGTGTCCTGTATTTGAATCCGGTGTTTGAAGCGGCCTCCAACCATCGCTACAACACCGCCGACTACTTCAGCATCGACCCGGTTCTGGGCACTGTCGCAGATTTTGAGTCGCTGTGCCGTAAGGCAACCTCCATGGGTATCCGCATTATTTTGGACGGTGTTTTTTCGCACACGGGTTCCGACAGTATCTATTTTAATCGGGAAAAAACTTACGACAGACCGGGTGCCGCAAGCAGTCCGGAATCGGAGTATTATCCGTGGTACACGTTTGAGCATTATCCCGACAGCTACCGCTGCTGGTGGGGATTTACATCGCTGCCTGAGGTCAATGAACACGAACCAGGCTGGCAACGGTTTGTGATTGAGGACGAAGACAGCGTCATCAGGCACTGGCTCAGGGCCGGAGCAAAGGGATATCGTCTCGACGTGGCCGATGAGATTCCTGACGGAGTGCTGGCAATGATCTATCGGGCAGCGCGTGAGACAGATCCGGAAGCCGTGATGATTGGGGAGGTATGGGAGGATGCGACAACGAAATACAGCTATGGCGCCAGGCGCAATTACGCGCTGGGAGGCATGCTCGATTCCGTAACAAATTATCCGTTGCGCAATGCTGTGGTCGGTTTTCTGACCGGGGTCTCGGACGCCTGTGACCTGAAAAACGTGCTGGTGGATCAGGCAGCCAATTATCCTCGTCCAATGTACTATGCGCTGATGAATCTGCTGTCTTCCCATGATGTGGAGCGGGTGCGTACCGCACTCAGTGTTCGTATTGACCCTCATGAGCTTTCACGGGAGCAGCAGGCCTCGTTCATCATCAGTGACAGTCAGAATAAAAAAGGTTCCAGGCGCCAGCGTTTGGCGGCGATGCTGCAGTATTGCCTTCCCGGTGTGCCCTGCGTCTATTACGGAGATGAAAAAGGCATGAATGGTTTTCTCGATCCCTTCAACAGAGAACCTTTTACGGAAGCGCCGTACGACCTGACGCAGGATTACAGGGAACTGGCGCGACTGCGCAACTCGGCAGACGCCCTGCAGACAGGGCATGTTGTGTTCTTTGCTCCCCATCGCGACTGTATCGGTGTGCTGCGTTACGTGATCGGCGGCCATGACGCGCTGGGCCGGCCGGCCGGGGACGGCGTCTATTTTGTTGCGGTCAATCGTGCGGATACATCACGGCATGTTGTATTTGATTTTCTCGGCAGAAATCCGCTCCTTGACGGAGAACACCAGAGAGCATTGCGTCCTGTCTTGAACGGTACGGTTACCTGCATGATGAGCGGGAACCGGTACACTCTTGTCGAAGCCCTGCTGGAAATTAAGCTGAAAGCACTGAGCGGTGTGTGGCTGAAAATCGCCTGACAAGGCAAGGAATCGCGGGCAATACAGGAAAAGAGCAAAACCATTCGGGGGTATGATGATGAGTTACCAGGAAACCTATTCACGCTGGAAAAACTCGGTTAAGGAAGAGAACCTGTTAAAGGAACTCGAATCCATCAAAGATGATGACGCACAGATCAGGGAGCGTTTTATCAGTGATCTGCTTTTCGGCACGGCGGGACTGCGGGGCATCCTCGGTGCCGGGACAATGCGCATGAACCGTTACGTCATCGGCCGCGCGACACAGGGTTTGGCCGATTATCTGTTGACTGGCGGCAAGTCGGGCAGGTGCATGGTCATAGCTTATGACTCGAGGCAGTTTTCATCGGAATTTGCCAGGGAAACGGCATGTGTGTTTGCGGGCAACGGCATTCAGGCCTGCATATTCAAACAGCTGACGAGCGTACCCGAATTATCTTTCGCGGTCCGGCATCTGAAAGCGGACGGCGGCGTCGTCATCACGGCCAGTCACAATCCCCGTGAATACAACGGATACAAGGTGTATTCCGCATATGGGGGGCAGCTTGGACCCGAAGAAAGCCTGGAAGTCATGAAGAACATACGGAGGCTGGATCCTTTTGCGGATGTCAGAAGGATCGGTTATCAGGAGGGAGTTGAGACAGGCATGATCCGTGAGATCGGCGAAGAGATTGACCGCCTCTATTATAAGAGCATGGTTGCCCTCTGTGGTGATGAGCCGGACGAGAACCTGAAGGTTGTCTATACGCCGCTGCACGGGTCGGGATTGCGTACGGCAGAAAATGTTTTCCCTGCCGCGGGGATCATGAACCTTTCCATTGTCGAGGAACAGAGAACGCCGGATGGCCTTTTTCCGACGGTGAATTCTCCCAATCCGGAGGACCCGGGTGCGATGAAGATGGCCATTGCCCTGGCCGGCCGCCTGGAAGCTGATCTGGCGATCGGCACGGACCCTGATGCGGACCGCATGGGAGCGGCCGTGCGCCGTCAGGATGGCAATTACGTGATGCTGACGGGCAATCAAATCGGCTGCCTGCTAGTCAATTACCTGCTTGAAAAGCGACGGTCCTCGGGCATGCTCCGGCCGTCGGATTATATCGTCAAATCGTTTGTCACCACCGACATGGCCGACGCCATCGCGCGGCATTACGGCGTTAACTCTTACACGGTGATGACGGGTTTTCGTTTTATTGCCGAGCTCATTAAAAAGAATGAGCAGACCAATGACGGGTTCATCTTCGGATTTGAGGAAAGCTACGGTTTCCTGGCCGGGACCTTCGCCCGCGACAAAGACGGAGTGCTTGCGGCGCTGCTTTTATGCAAGGCGGCACAGCATTACCGCAAGCGAAACCAAAGTTTACTCGACGTACTGGAAACGTTGTACCAGAATCACGGTTACTATCTTGACGGGGTGAAGAATATTGCTTTCAAGGGCCTTGACGGCATGGATAATATGAAGTCGATCATGGCAGGGCTGCGCTTAAAACCGGTTGCCAGGATTGGCGATCTGGCGGTGCAGTATACAGAGGATTATCTTTCGCGCAAGAGAACCGCGGCTGACGGGACGGTGTCAGATATTGAGCTTCCCGCCGCCGATGCGATAAAGCTTATCCTGGAAAACTCGGCATGGATCTGCATTCGTCCTTCAGGAACGGAACCGAAGATTAAAATATACTACGCGGTTCGTGAATCCATGCGGGAGGAGTCGGAAAATCGGCTGAAAAACGTCGCGGCAGGTTTTGAGAGGATGATATAAAGACTCCTATAATCTGGTTGCGTTCCCTGTTTGTATAAGTTAATATTCACGTAAATCATAAACTTGCTTGTTGGCATGCAGATCATGTACAGCACGTCGGATGGAAGTTTTCTTTAAACCCGTAATTTTCAGCTTTTTCATTGCCCGGTCAACTCGGGAGGATGTTAGACTCGTAAAGCATGGAGGACCTGACCATGTCTGCACTCATTTTAATTGTCGATGATCACTGTGACAATCTATATTTTCTGGAAACTATGCTGAAGGGATACGGTTTTGAAGTGATTTCGGCGGAAAACGGCAAGGATGCTTTGGATAAGGCTTGCCTGAACCCTCCAGACATGATTGTCACAGATATTCTGATGCCGGTGATGGACGGCTATGACTTATGCCGTCAGTGGAAATCAGATGATAAACTCAAACATATCCCCCTGGTATTTTACACCGCCACATACACGGACCCTAGAGACGAGAAGTTTGCGTTAAGCCTGGGGGCGGACCGCTTCATTCTCAAACCCCAGGAACCGGATATTTTTATGAGTATATTGAAAGAGGTATTGGGGGAAGAATATACGGCAAGACAGGTGGTGACTAAGCCTCTTGGTGAAGAAATGGAGTTTTTCAAGCAGTACAATGAAATTCTGTTTAAGAAACTCGAAAAGAAAGTGACGGAACTGGAAATTGCGAATCAGAATTCGAAGATTTTGGAAGACAAGTATCGTTCTCAATTTGAACATTTACAGGATGCAATCCTTTTGACTAAGCCTGATGGTTCGATCTTAGAGGCCAATAAAGCTGCTAGTGTGATGTTCGGAAGGTCGGCGGATGAAATCAGAGGCGTCGGGCGCAATGGTTTGGTGGATGTTACCGACCCGCGTTTGCAAACTGCGTTGGAGGAACGGGCCCATACGAGTGGAGTGCATGCCGAAATCACAATGCTTCGAGCCAACGGCGAAAAATTTCCTGCAGACATCACATCGACAATTTTCACCGATATGAATGGTCAACAGAGAACCAGCATAATCATACAAGATATCACAGAACGGAAGAGAGCGGAGGATTCACTAAAGAAAAGTGAGGCACGTTTTCGCAGTTACTTTGAATTGCCTCTTATCGGTATTGCCATCACGTCTCCGGAAAAAGGTTGGATCGAGGTAAACAATCGCCTGTCAGACATTTTAGGTTATTCAGTTCAGGAACTCAAAGGCATGATTTGGTCTGAATTGACATACCCGGAGGATCTTGATGCCGACATTAAGCAATTCAATCGCGTTCTGGCCGGAGAGATTGACAGTTATGTGATTGATAAACGTTTTATCCGTAAGGACGGAGAGGTTATATGGACCAGTTTGGCAGCCGGATGTGTCCGCAAACAGGATGGCGCAGTGGATTATTTTGTCGTTTTATTAGAGGATATCAGCGTGCGTAAACAGGCTGAGGATGCTCTTCGTGAAAGTGAGGAGAAATACAGGACCATCCTCGAAGATATGGATGATGTTTACTTTGAAGTAGATACCAAGGGTAATATCACGTTCGTTAATCGTTCATCCAGTAAAATGAGCGGATACTCTGAGGAAGAACTGCTCGGGATGTCCTTTAAACAAATTAGTGTACCCGATGGTATTGAACTGGTGATGCAATATTTCGGAGAAATTTTCCAGACAGGCAAAATAGGTAAACCCTTTATATGGAGTTTGAAAAAGAAGAACGGGGAACAGGGATTTTTTGAAGTCGTCGCCTCCCTGATCAGGGACAAGCAGGGCAACCCGATGGGATTCAAGGGAATAGGACGAGACATTACCGAGCGCAGGCAAACAGAGGCAAAACTTCAGCAGACCCTTGACAGTCTCAGGAAAGCTGTTGGTACGACCATTCAGGTACTGGTTTCCGCCGTGGAGGCCAGAGATCCATACACGGCCGGTCACCAGTCCCGGGTTGCGCATCTGGCCTGTGCTATCGCTACGGAGATGGGATTAGCTCAGGACAAGATTGAAGGAATCCGTCTGGCAGGTTCCATTCACGATATCGGGAAATTATCAGTTCCCGCAGAGATATTGACCAGGCCTTCAAAACTGACAAACCTCGAATTTTCGATGATCAAAGAACACTCTCAGAATGGATACGAGATGCTCAAGCATGTGGAGTCTTCCTGGCCGCTGGCAGAAATTGTTTATCAACACCATGAAAGGATAAACGGATCCGGTTATCCAAGAAACCTGAAGGGAGATGATATTATTATAGAAGCGCGCATTATGGCTGTGGCCGATGTGGTTGAAGCCATGGCCTCTCATCGTCCCTATCGTCCCAGCCTGGGTATTGAGTCTGCCCTTGAAGAAATCGAGAATAACAAGGGAATATTTTATGAAGAGGCCGTTGCCATGGCCTGTTTGAAATTATTTCGTGAGAAAGGATATAATCTTCCATGAGTCAGGGGTAAGTCCCTTAATGAAGACATGATTTTATGGTTCATCAAGGGTATGGACACCCATTTTGGGAAACATCATCGCAGCAAGCGGTAGGGTATCATAAATTTCGCTATCAAATAAACAATCATTCATCTCCAAAAAATGTTGAACTTTCTTCAAATTAATACATTTTATTTGTTAAGAGCATCTTGAGGGATTCTTTTTGCAAGTCATCCGTTTTTGTTTCTTCCCGAAAATTGCTTTTACAACGCGCTGTTTCATGCAATAATTGATCTGTAGAAAACATATGGATTAAATGTTTACGCTGTAGTAACAAATACATAGGTAAGGTTATAGGGTGCCGGTTATTCTGCTGCGATGGCCTGATCGGTCAACATGATATTCAAACTGTTGATGATACATCAGCCATGATAAATAGATGAAAGTCAGTGGCACTTTTATTGCTTTATATTTCGTACGGTAAAATATATCTAAGAAGTAGGCAAAAAACTGAAAAGGTGGATATTATGCCTGAAAAGCTTGGTCAAGTTCTGGCTTTTAAAAAAAATACTGGTGTATCCGATTCAAGCGAAAGCATAGAACGGGAAAAACAGGAATCGGACAGGTTATTACATCAAATATCACATGAAAATGGTTCTTCACAGTCCAGTTCCCGTGTTAATCTCCATAATGCGTTAAGCAGTTTGACAGCTGTTACGAAGAGTCTGGAAAACAAAATTAAACAGGCTGAATCCTCGTCGGATATAATTGTTCAGAGTCTTCCTTCGAAAAAAGTTGTCTTGTCATCCGGTTTTGGCAAGGATGTGGAACAGGAAAACCGGGAACCGGGTGATGCTCAGGGACAAATACCCTGTGAAGTGGGGTCATCTAAGTCCGATTCCCGAATAAATCTTAAGAACGCGTTGCGTAATCTAACGGCCGCCGCCAAAAAGCTCGAATTTGAAATTAAACAAGCCGAGTCCTCGACTGAAAAAATTGGTCAGATCCTCCTTTCGAAAAAAATTATCACTGAGCGCGACCTGGCTGAAGCCCTGAAAAGGAAAAGACAGGAACCGAACAAGTATCTGGGGCAAATACTCTGTGAAATGGGTCTTCCTCAGTCCAGGATCATTAAGGGAATTCACTACAGCAACAAAAGGAAACAACTCGGACAGGTTCTTGTCGAACTGAATATCATAACCGCGGCGCAGTTGCGCGATAATCTCCTGCAGCAGACACATCTTAAATACAGAGGGCTGCACACCCCTCTGGGCATCCTGCTGGCTGATAACGGGATCATCAGTGAAGAGCATTATATCCATGCCCTTTCCGCACACTTCAGCATGCCCATTGCCATGCTGAAAGATTATGAAGTAAAACCATCCCTGCAAAAGATCATAGGTGAAAAGTATGCTTTGGAAAATCACATTATCGTTTTGAGCAATAGCAAAACGAAAGTGACCGCGGCTGTGGCTGACCCGCATTTATCCGTTATTGAAAATCTGGAGAAAGCACTACCCAGAGGTAAAAATATTTATTTTTACCTTGCAAGGGCCTCGGAAATTGAAGATTGTTTGAACAAAAAATACGCTCCATTAAGAAAATCCGCATCGTTGATTGAAGCAGGGCACCCTGTGAACAATACAGACAATGCCAGTCAAGCACTGAATAGAATGATAAAAGGTGTGAAGACATCAGAAGCCGAACGCAAAAAGACGGCAGCAAACGACGATTTATTAGTGGACCTGCCGGGCATCAGACTGGCCAAGGATCGCCTGTCTGTGTCTATACGCCGGGCACGTCGGGATAATAATCTGACGGCCGTAATGTTTGTTGACCTGAATGGTTTCAAGACTATCACCGATACCCTGGGAGATGACGCAGGAGAATATGTGCTCAAACAAGTGGTGAAACGTCTTCTTTCCTGCGTGCGTGAAAGCGATACCGTTGCCCTTGGCGGCGCAGATGAGTTCCTGGTCATTGCAAACGGAATTCACACTCCTGAAAATGCATCTCAAATTGCCAGGAATATAATCCATTTAGTCTCCCAACCCGTTTTTTTCGACGGGGAACCGGCTGTCGTAGGGACAAACATCGCGATCGCGCTTTGTCCTTACGACGGTGAGGATATGGACCAGCTTATCAGGCAGGCCGATGAGCCCATGTGCAGGATAAAGAAAACCGGAACAAATGGATACTGCTTTGTTAATGATACAGTGAACAATCTGTGGTGCCGGCCCTGACGAAGAGGCGGGCTGATCACCCATAGGGACACACTGATATATGATCTATCATCGTCCTTATTCTCGTTCGACCTGTCAGCTGCAGGTGGTTTCCAAAATAGCTTCCTGAGCGGTTGTTTTTTAAATTTTCTAAATACGTCATCTTGGTTCTCAACAAACACTATTGGCCCAAAATTATTTTTATTCATTGCATACACACTGAACATTCATTACAATCTCCCGCGATAAAAAGAAGTTATTATCCAATCAAACATGAGAAAAATTGCGTCGGCAGTTTTGTTCATGAAATAATCTTTTGAGGAAATGCAAATGTCTTCTCATCCTGTCATCGTGGGCGCGGCACAATTCACACAGCACAAGAAAACGGAAAGGCCTCTGGATCCATTGAGCCTTATGGTAAAGACAAGCTCAGATGCCTTGATCGATTCAGGTGCAACGGAATTAACTGATTATATCGACTGCGTGTATGTGATGAATTTGTTCCAATGGTCCTACCGGGACGCCCCCGGAATGCTCTCATCAAGGCTTGGCATCAAGCCGAGTCAGGCCTCTTATCTCCCGATTGGGGGCAATACACCACAGATGATTGTCAACCGGGCCGCCAGGGACCTTGCCGCAGGCCGTTGCAAAGCCGTTCTTCTAACCGGGGCGGAAGCCATCTATTCCCTGCGGCGGGCCATGAAAGGTGATGTTGTGCTGGATTGGCCCCGGAGCGTGCCGCCTGACAGGATCGACGGCGAAAATACCAGCGGTGTTGATAAAATCGAAGAATCGTATGACCTTTTTTTCCCTTCATTAATGTATCCGTTGTTTGAGACCTCATTACGGGCCTCATCCGACAGGTCTCCCGATGAACACCGGCTGCATATGGGGAATTCCTTCGAACGTCTTTCCCGGATTGCCTCGCAAAATCCCTTCGCGTGGTCCAGAAAGGCGCTGTCGGCCGAGATCATCGCCACGCCAGCTCCGGACAACCGGTACATTGGATACCCCTATACCAAGTATATGAATGCCAATGTCGATGTGGATCAGTCTGCTGCAGTCATTATGACTACAGAAGACTCTGCACGGTCGCTTGGCATCTCCGAGGATAAATGGGTTTACCCCATAGGCGGGGCGGATTTCAACGACGTTTGGTATGCTACCCGCAGGCCATGCCTGCATCAATCACCGGCCATACGCCATGCTGCACGCATTGCCCTTCAACAGGCCGATCTGACCCTTGACGACATCAGTGTATTCGATATTTACAGTTGTTTTCCTTCCGCCTTTGAGATTGCCCGGAGGGAGATTGGCATTCCGGATGACGATCCGAGGAACTTAAGCGTAACGGGAGGACTTCCCTATTTTGGCGGTCCGGGAAATAACTATGTGACGCATTCGATCGCTGCAGTTGTCGATCTCATAAGAAAAGACCGCTCGCGAAAAGCCATGGTGACGGCAAATGGCTGGTACCTGACGAAACATGCCATTGGCATTTACGCCGGGACACCTCCTGTTCATCCCTGGAGTGACAGGGATGATTCTTTGACACAGCATGCCATCGATGGACAGGCACTGCCCATGCCCGTTGAAAAGGCAGCCGGATCTCTTATCGTTGAGGCCTACGTGCTCCGGCACGACACTGCCGGCAATCCGATACAAGGCACTGTGGTGGGCAGGCTTAAAAATGGCAGCAGAGCCCTGGCCGTCATTGATGCAGATCCGGATGCGCTTCAGCTTATGGAAAAAATCGAATGGGTTGGGAAAGAGGGTGATGTCCGATACGATGAGGCTGTCGGGAAAAACATGGTCCGGTTCAATGTCTGGGGGTGACACAAATGAAAAGGCAAAGAAGATGCCGTCGTATGTTAGCTTGCTGCGAGGTGGTTGATTGAGAATTTGCAGGCAGGTGCAGTCAAGGAAATATTTCACCGGACATTGTCTGTTAAATCAAGTACAGGTCACGACACATCTGGACCCTTTATGACTCTAAATCATAAGATCGGTGTACCGTCATACATGATGTTCTGTCCCATCATCTCCGGTGTCACCAGAACGATACCCTGCTCACTGATGTGGAATCGCTTGACATCCTCATCCGGGTCTTCGCCAATAACGGTATTGTCGGGAATGCGGGTTCCTTTGTCGATAATGGCGCGGTTTATGCGGCAGTTTCTTCCAATATAAACTCCCGGCAGCACCACACTGTCCTTAACCAGACTGCAGGTTTCGATGCGGGTAGCAAAAAAGATGACGGAGCGCTTTACATGTGCACCGGCAATGATGCATCCACCGCTGACCAGTGAATCAATGGCTTCACCGCGTCGGCCTTCATCATCAAAAACAAATTTTGCCGGCGGCAGCTGAACCTGGTAAGTCCAGATTGGCCAGTTTTGATTATACAGATTCAGTTCCGGTTCAATGGAGCACAGTTCCATGTTTGCCTTCCAGTAGGCATCCACGGTGCCAATGTCCCGCCAATAGGCCATCTTGCCTCGATCGTCGCGATAGGTATACGCCATTGCCCGGCTGTTGGGGATGGCGCGAGGGATGATGTTTTTACCGAAGTCGTGGTCAGAATGCTCATCTTTGGCATCTTCGATTAGCGTATCGTAAAGAAAGCCGGTCGAGAACACATAGATGCCCATGGATGCCAGGGCCTTATCCGGTTTGTCAGGTATGGCTTCAGGATTGGCCGGTTTCTCGGTGAACCGGGAGATGCGCATATTTTCATTCACTGACATGACGCCGAATTCACACGCTTCCATGCGCGGCACCTCAATACACGCAACGGTCATGTCCGCCTTTGATTGAACATGCTGCATCAGCATCTTCGAGTAATCCATGGTGTAGATATGGTCGCCGCCAAGTACCAGTAAATAATCGGGCGAATGGCGATGGATGATATCGATGTTCTGATAGAGGGCATCAGCTGTTCCGCGGTACCATTCTTTGCCCATACGCTGCTGGGCAGGAATGATCTCTACAAATTCTCCGATTTCTGCTCTCATGAAACTCCAGGCATGCTGCAGATGCCTGATCAGCGAATGTGCTTTGTACTGTGTAAGCACACCGATGCGGCGCAGGCCTGAGTTGACGCAGTTCGAAAGGGGGAAATCGATCATGCGGTATTTGCCGCCGAAGGGGACGGCAGGCTTGGCTCGCCATTTCGTCAATTCTCCCAGACGGGAACCTTCGCCGCCCGCGAGTATCAGCACCAGCGTCCGGCGCGTCACCTCGGTAGCAATTTTTGTTTCGACATAATTATAATGGTCCAGGAGATTCTGCGGCCGTTTTTTTTTGTCGCTCATGATTTGTTTCCTTCCGGCAAGAAAGAATTGACAAGAACCGGCTATAATGCGGCTTCAGTATAAAGGAACCCTTTCGTGTAAGTCAAGGACAAACAGGCGCCTTCATGCACAACAGTTCAATATGGCTTTGCAGGATCGTTGAAAAATAGATTCCGGACAATGCGGAAAAAGGCTGGCAGAAGAAAAGCGGACTATAGTTTGTAGATTTTTTTCACTTCTTTTTCGGCATGGAACCAGTCGGAAATGTCGTCGCCGGGCGCGCCTGAGATGATTCTTTCCTGGTAGAGCTCATAAGCTCTTTTCTCAACCCTGTCGAGAAATTCCCGCAGGTCAAGTTTTTTTGTTTTCTTAACAGCTGTAACAGCTTTTTTTGTTGTGTTTCTTCGGGTGCTCTCTTTTTTGGCTGGCATAATGGTCTCCCTGATTATTGATATAAAAAATGAATTTTATGATTATCACTCTTATCAGCAATCCGTCAATGTATTTTCATTATTTTTGCTTTAAAATTGGATAATAAACTGGTAAAGGAAATAACGTTTAATTCCTTATTTCATCTTAACATGATTAGTTGAACCGGAGAAATGATCTGGCTGCAAGGAAACCCTTGTGCCGCCTAAGTATACAGGTTATATTAATTTAAGGTAAAGATTATTATTTATGCGTATCAAAACAAGAAGGGCAGCCGATATGAGATCCTGCATAAAATATTCTTTCATGTTTGCTTTTACGGCAGCATTTATTTCATGTTCTTGTTCGTTTTGTTTTGCGCAAAGCCAGGGAGGAAAAAATGACGGATATACCGTTACCCCTGAAATGAACGTTCGTCCGGCAGACCGGGAAACGAAAGATGTCAGTGACAGTCCGGATCAACAGATCCGGCAGCAAACGACAGCCGGGAAAACTTCGGCAACGGACAAACCATGGTCCGTCGAACTGTATGTAAAACGTTATTTCGTAAGCCATACGTCCTATGAGTTCGGCAATCCTTATCCTCCTTTTCAGGAGCCCCTGAGCCGCCTGGAATTTCCCATGAACACGTGGTGGGCCGGAGGGGAGTTCAGGAGAAGTTTTTCACGTTTTTCAGCGGGGGTGGAAGTATCGGCAACCGTTCCTATGGAATCTGACCTCTCCTTCAAGGATTCAGACTGGAGTGACACTGAATATTTCTGGATCAAGGATATCTATTCGGTAGCGCAGTGCCGTTTGCAGCCGAGCTATATGGCGCGCGTCGATGTTGATTTGAAGATTGGCGACTGGTTGAGATTACCGGTGTGGTTTGACCTGCGTCCAGTTGCTGGGGTTCGCTGGCAGTATCTGGACTTTCTTGTCCACAATGGTGTCCAGATGTATCCGGCTCCCTGGAGTAATGCCTCCCCCGAGCCCCTGCCGGGAAATAACATCCATTTTAAACAGACCTATTGGCATTACTTCCTGGGAATCAAAGCGGTTTACGATATGGAAAAACATATCAGGTTTCCGCGCCTGAAAGTAATCGGCCAACTGGATTGGGCATATGTTGACGGTAACAACAGCGATGAGCACTTGCTCAGAGGAGACGGCGGATCCCGCATGACCTATGAAAAGACGAGGGGCGAAGCCTGGCATGCATCGCTTGGCCTCAACGTCGGATTGACCGAAAATATCAGTGCGGGCTTTGAAATGGAGTATATCCGGATCCGTTCCACAGGTTCCCATCAATGGCAACATGATGTGTACGGAATCGATCAAAGCTGGGATAACGGTGTTAAGGTATGGTCCGATCAGGCCGGCATGATGATGAACGTGGAGTATCGTTTCTAACTTTGAAATTGAACATGATATATGGTACAAATGCGCGGCAATTTAATTATGACCGGCGTCGTTTCCGGAAAAGGAAAGGGAAAAGTAAATGGAACTCAAAGACATTAAAAAGGTGCTCATTCTGGGTGCAGGCACCATGGGCCAGCAAATCGGTTTCGTGTGCGCCATGCACGGATACCATGTGACTTTCTATGACATCTCGGATGAGATATTGAATAATTCCATAAAGCGCATCGAAAAACTCGGATCTTCATTTTTTGTTCCCGCACATCGAATAACCATCGAGCAGCTCAAAGAGATCATGGGCCGCATAACCGCCACTTCGAGCCCGGCGGAAGCGGCTAAGGACGCTGATTTGATCAGCGAATCCGTACCCGAGGACCCGCAAATCAAAGCAAAAGTTTTTGCACAGTTCAATGAGCTCTGTCCGGAACGCACCATTTTCACCACCAACACGTCGCTTCTCATGCCTTCGAAATTTGCCGGGGCAACAGGCAGGCCTGAAAAGTTGATAGCGCTTCATTTCCATGACGTGCGCACTACCAATGTTGTAGATGTTATGCCCCATCCGGGAACGGATTCGGCGGTTATTGAGATTGTGCATGATTTTGCCGTAAGTATCGGCCAGATGCCTATCATGCTTCATCGGGAGAATAACGGATATGTTTTTAACGCAATGCTTTCGAGCATCTGCACAGCAGCCCTGACGCTCGTGACCACAGGCGTAGCCAGCGTCGAAGATGTTGACAGGGCATGGATGGGTGTTATGCGCATGCCCATAGGCCCCTTCGGTATGATGGACCAGATGGGACTTAAGACAGTGTGGCACGTCAATGATTACTGGGCTCACGATACTCAGGATATCCCGGCTAACCAGATACAGGTCAATGCGGATTTTCTGAAACAGTATGTGGACAGGGGTGAGCTCGGGGCCAAGACCCAAAAAGGATTTTATACCTATCCGAGCCCTGAATATGCAAAAGCTGAATTTCTTTCAGGGGTTGTTAAGAAATAGAGCTTTGTAAACCGGACAGGTGATCCGCTGCTTTCGAAATTCTGAAGAACATCCGTCCGACACTGAACTTTGTACAATGATCAGAAACCATCATCGTGACTTGTGCCTCTGATATTGCATGTTGGTTTAAAAAGGCATGCAATATCAGCATATGCCCTCAAAAAAAGAAAATCGATTATTTTTTATTTCATACTTTCCCATTGGCAAACCCTGTGTTAAAAACTCTCATTTTATGATATATTAAAAGCGGTATTGAAAGCCATCTGCGAAGAGCAGATGATTTATGAGCAAAGATTGGTTTCCCCAACAAATCTTTGCTCAGGGATTTCAGTCACAAAAGGAGGATAAGAAATGAAAAAGTCATTATTTATGACAGTTGTTATGATGGTCATGTTCGTTATTCCAATGATGTCAGATGCAATGGCGCCCCCTCCGCCTCCTTTCCTGTTTCCGCTGCCTCCGCCCATACCGTTTGTCGCGCCGCCTGAACTGATTATCATTCCGGATACTGATATCTATGCTGTTCCTGAGTTTGAAGATGACCTGTTTTTCCACCAGGGATGGTGGTGGAGACAATGGAATGGTCGCTGGTACCGTTCGCAACGGTATGACCGTGGATGGGATTATTATTCCGGTTATCCCGCCTGGTCTGAGATTGTACCACCTTACTGGAGAGATAATTACAGAAGCCGCAGATGGGGTGGCCGTCCATGGAACCCTCCGAATATCCATCATCGTGATCTTGACAGGCATTGGCGGGGCGGCCAGGGGCCTGACGACCATGGCTGGGGACCTCCCGACCCCCGGAGACGTCCGCGAGGTGGACCCGATGGTCGTCCAGATGGTCCGGATGGTGGTCCGGAAGGTGGTCCAAGGTAACAAGATGTTTTTAGTGTCATGTTTTTGCTGAAGCATTAACATATGTGCCAGCCGGAGATTCGGGATGATTAAAAAAGGAGACATGCCATGCTCAGGAAACTGATCTGCCGATGTATCATACTGGCTGCTGTTACGATTATGCTGGCATCCACCGCCTTCGCTTCAGACATTCCATCTGACGTGGAAAAGATACTCCGGGAAATTCGTCAGGACCAGCCGGTGCCTGCACTTTCCTATTTAAAACCCGCCAAATCTGTCAATGTCGGCTGTGCCTACTATCGCGGCAGCTATAATGGTGTTGAGATAACGGTTGAAACGCACCCTGACAGTAATCGCGTGGCCTCCGTTCTGCTGCAGATTCCCGGTGCGGATGTGACGAAGCAGATACTTCCCGCCGTCAGGCGTGTTATCGGTCCTCCCCGCTACAGCAACCCGAAAGAATCCCATTACAGCTGGGAGTGGCCCAAATACCGCAGTGCATCGGTTCACTACGTCAGCGGCGGTAAGTCCGGCGAAGGGTTTACGATCGTTTCTCTCTTTTACCGGTAGCTGAATAGTCGGCAAGCAACCGTTGTATGTCCATAGGCATCTTTTGTAACCCATCTATGAACGGATGCGTTATTGGACATTGCCCGCGTATGAAAAAAAGCTGTTTCAATAAAGGAAAAGTAATCAAATGGAAAGCGTCAAAGAGAAAAGATGTTCCTCCTGCGGAGAATTGATGGGGCTTGAAGACGCCTTTTGCAGGAATTGCGGAAGCCGCTTCGCCGATGAAACCGGCTCGAAAAAATGTTCTTCCTGCGGAAAACCGATGGAACCGGATGCCGTCTTTTGCATGCATTGCGGAAATAGCTCTGAAAAAAGAGAAGCAGGCAATGCGAATGGAACATCCCTTATCCGATCGCAGCTTGCAGCGTTGGCTAACGAATTCCTTTCGGTGAGTGAGGTGAGTCCGGCATGGTTTGAATTTTCATCACAAAAAGGAGCGCAATCACCTCTTCAGAAGGTCAATATCCGTTATGACGCGATTGTTCAGCTGCAGCCGGAAAAGATGCAGTTGACGTTTTGGGAAAAAATGGTGGAAAGCTCTGTCGGAACAAACGCTGGATTTTTTAGTGAAGTGAAAGTTCAAAAAGGGATCGAGGTTGACAGAAAAATCCACGGTCAGCTTTTATTTGGAGGCAAATACGGTTTTGAGTACGGCAAACTTCGCGAGGTTGTAAAAAACATTGCCGGTGAACAGGGCTGGCAGTTCAAAACAGTCATCTTTAAACCCAAAATGAATGCGGATTCGGGAGGCAGGGATTCTCAAAAAAGCATACCCTTTCAGAAGATTCTGCTGCCGGTGCTCGTTCTTTTATTTATTGCGGCTATCGGCACAACCGGTTATCTCTTTTTTTCAGATCGGTCAACAACGGTGACTTCACAAACAGAAATCGGCGGGAGTGATTCGAACCTCGCGGATAACCCTGATGACGCGGGTAACACGGGTAATACCGATCATATGGCATCCACGAAGCCCAGGGAACTTCAAAGAGTCGGTACCGTTGCCGGCGGCAGACCATTTATTATAACAGACAAGGATGTTTACAATTACGGTGAAAGAATCAAAGTGCATTATTACAATGCTCCCGGATATTCCAGAGATTGGATATGCGTTGTTCGGGCAGGTTCTCCCCGTACGGCGGCGGGAAACTATAAATATATTCCCAGAGAAGGGCGGGGAGTTCTGAGTTTCAAGTCTCCACGTCCCGGAAAATATGAAGCCCGGGCTTACTACGGCTATAGCCCTTCTCAATACACGATATCGGCCCGTCACAGTTTCACTGTGATGAGTCGCTCGTTTGAGTGACAGCGGGAACCATGCAATTGCAGATGTCATGAAAGGCGTTTGTTGCGGACAGCAGGCCATGAATCCTGAAATTCCTTTTTACGACACTGTGGATTGTTCTGCATGACATCAAAAGAAGAACCTGATACTTCGTGGAATATATCTGTATCCTTTATCAACAATCCTTTTATGTTGCGCCTGTTCGTCAAAATGTGTCTGATCACCTGGTTCATCATTGCCCTTTTGGTTGTTGTTCCCTAAAATTTTCTTGACTTAACTTGCTTATTTAGTCATATAAAACCACTTTTTTAGATATGAATTTCTTTGTCTGGAGTGAAAATGATGGCGATTAGCAGAAAGTGGTTGCTGGCGATTTTAACCATACCGATGGTGGTTATGCTTATGCTGCCCGGGGTGGTCTGGGGTGGATTGTGGATGGGGGTGCAGGGAGGTCCTCGCTATATTCCCGACACAGACATGGTGCAAAGGACAAGCTGGAACTTTGAAAAAACTTATGAGAATATCAAATTTGACGTCAACGTTGTTGGCGGTTTGACAGTGGGTTATGATTTCATAAATCAAGGGTTCCTGGGCCGGGACTGGCCGTTCTGGATGAAATATTTTGGCGTGGTCGTGGATGCGACTTACGAAAATCTGAGCTTCGATCAACAGATGGTGATGGTGAGAGAGCAGAGAAATTTAGACACACGCCCTTCGGAACAGAAAGATTATCCTGCCTTCATACCCGGCGGTACTAGCAGCATGTTCGTTTTATCCCCCATGATGGTTGTGAAGTACGGATTTCTCCCAAACGCGGAGAATCCATTCGGACGTCTGCAGCCTTATTTGGGAGTGGGGCCGGGTTTCGTCATCAGCAACCCGGAGATAAATGGCTGGACCACCGAGGAGAAAAATAAATTTGACGTGGCTCTGGTGGTGGAAACCGGTCTGCGTTACATGATATTTCGTAACGTTTCAGTGGATGCGGCATTCCGCTATCGCACGATTTTTACCAAATTCGGCAACAGTTACGATGCTCCCGGTATTTCCGGAAAAATTGACCTGGACTGGAATCCTCACTTGTTCAATGCTATTTTCCGATTGTCCTACCATTTTTAGGTTTGATGAAATTGAACGGAAAATTTCGTAAACAAATGCTGACAGTTACGGAAAATTTCTTTCATGACTGAGGCATTGAAACGCCTGAAAGAAAGGATCGAAGAAGAAAATACCGCTTCAGGTATTTCGTATCAAATTTCCATGAGTATTGGTGTTGCCGAATATAATCCATCCAGACCATGTTCTATTGAGGAGTTGATGTTCGAGGCGGACCGGTTAATGTATATTCAGAAGAAAGAGAAAAAACAGGCAGGGGAATGTCCTGCTTGATGTTTTATTTTCGAGACGGTAGAGAACGTAAACTAATCTGTGTAAATTTAATTCTTTTCAGGACAACGAAAATTTACCAGAAATGTAGTTCACCTGTTTCTCGATCTCTTCGGGGGATAAATTAACGAACTCTACGCCCGCTTCATAAGACTCATCCCCGAAGATGGTTTTGATCCATTTTACTTTCCCTATGGCAGTTATCTTGTTGTAAAGATCCTTGAATGTGAAATCGATCTTGAGGAGAGAATCGACCGGTAAAAAATAATTGACCTGAATTTTAGTGCCCAGCACGGATACATCCTTGCTATGACCCAATACAACTTTCCCTTTAGAATTTGCTTCCCCATCGGAAACGATAGTAATGGTGACTTCGTTATTTTTTTTCAGTCTTTCAATTCTTCTTTTTTCGTCCATAACAATCCGTGCGTGTTTTTACCCTTGAAATTCCACTTGTTCAACAGCCTGCAGGCAAACTGATTTACCTAACCCTTTTTGGACTTCCTGATGACCTTTCCTGTCCCTATAGCGAACAGGTTAGATAGTTCCTTTTCATCAATCCAATATCTCCGACCGACTTTAACGGCTTTAAGTTTCCCCGACCGGACATAACTCCTGACAGTAAACTTGCCGACCCCGATCTTTTCCACAATACCGTCGATGTCATAATATGTCTTCCCTTCGATCTGTATTGTAGCCATAATAAACTCCTTCATTGGTTTTCGATTTCTGGTTTCCGGTACTTTTGATCCTGATAGATGCCTTTGTTTTAACACGGCAGATCGTTTACCGGTTCACCATGAGTCCAACAAGGTTTGACATCCATACTGACAACTCTTTCATCTCCCTTGTGATATTCCACCACCAGGGATAGAAAACAGGGATCATCCTCGTCGGCCTCGATACTGAAATCGACCTTGAACGGTTCATCCGGGTACATCCGACTGATCTTCTTTACCCTGTCGTTGAATGCAATGTACGTTTCTTCAGACTGAAACCTTTTGTCCGTTTTTCTCCCATACCGGGTGCTGAAAGAAGTCATGTCCATGTATAACTGGATTACCGACATCCTGACCAATTCGTTACTGCTCTTCACTCCATTTAATCGCCAGATTTCCATCGATACCCCCTCTGCTCTCTCCGTATTTATTGTTATATTCCCTTTCCGCTTGCGCTAATCTTTTTCTGGCTACTTCCAGGTTGCTTTGCCATTCCCTGATCATCTTCCTGTTGCTTTCCGCCAGGTCATTTTCTCTCCCAGTGGGGCAAGGATATCTTCTGTAAAACTGATCTATCGCCTCATAAACCCTGATGACCTTTTCAATGTACTGGACATTAACTTCCCGATCACCAATTAAAGACCTGTGAACTTCTTTGCTGTCTTTAAGTCGAATAAAGAACATGATCACCTCCCGCAGAGTTTATTGAAAATGTCCATCTTATGCTTTGATGCATTTAGCCTTTTTTCATGTCTCTTCGAATATTCCGCTCTGGATAAGGGGTAAACTTTTTTTCTCCCTGTACATTTCGTCATATTCTCTTTTGGTTTTGGCTAATCTTCCCCGGGCTACTTCCAGGTTGCTTTTCCATTCCCTGATCATCTTTCTGTATTCTTCAGCCTTGTCTCTCTCCGCGGGGGTAGGATAGCTTCTATAAAGCTTTTCCATCTTCTGGTATGATTCGATGATCATTTCATTAAACCGGACATTTTCTTCCTGATCCCTGATTAACGTCTTATGGATTTCCCGCTTAGCTTCCTTAAAGAACATGGCATTTCCCTCTCTTATATTGAGTTATTCTCCACCTTCCTCTTTCTTCTCCCGTTTTACTCATTTATCCATCTGTAAGACTGTTAATAAATCTGTATTAAGTGCTCATTAATTCTTTATTAGCATTTTTAATCATCATTTCTTTTATAAACAGATTACATTAACAACTATTTGTTTCATTATGGCTGTATTATATCATTTATTTTGTGATATGCAAACATTATTTTAACCTATTTTATATCTATGATGATCTATTAAATATTCTATTCCAATCATGCAAATCGTAAACGGGTATGATGTTAGCCGCTCCAGGTAGCGGGGTGACGATGAAAAGGGGGTAAAGGCAAGGCAGATAATCTGAATCAATCACATTACAGCAAGCTACGGAGAATTAACGCTCGTCCCACGTGAGCGGGAGTAAAATGATTTCTTGACTCTTTATAATAACACCGTTACATTAACGACGTTATTTTCATAAAAGGAGACGATCATGCCTAAAACGCCCATGACCAGGGAAGAAATAGACAACACCCGGGCAAGGATTCTGGATACCGCTCTTATCATTATTATTGAGGAAGGATTTAATAATCTAAGCGTGCGTAAAATAGCGTCCCGTTTGGGTGTTACTGCTACAACCATTTATAATTATTACACCAATAAAAATGAAATCAATTTGATGATCAGAATACGCGGGTTCGAGAAGCTCTATGCCCTTCTGACAAAACATGCGGCTCCATTTAACGATATTGAGAAAAAAATGAAAGCCATGGTCCGCGCTTATATTGAATTCGGGCTGACCAATCCCAGCTACTACGATATCATGTTCAATCTGCACACTCCCAAATATCTCGACTACGTGGGCACGGATATAGAACCTCTCGCCTATACCGAAAAACAAAATGCGTTGAAATGCCTTTCTCTTTTTACTGAAACCATCAGCGCTTACATTCCCGTGAAGGGAAAGAGGAAGGATCATTTCGTTTTATATCAGGTCGTCAAATTCTGGTCTGACCTTCACGGTCTTGTCACGCTGACGAACAGCCGCTTGTTCCACGAAGTGCTGGATGATGTAGATTCTTTCATCCAGAAGCGAACTTCAAATATGATCGAAGATATCACAAAAATGAAAGCAAATTTTAATGGTGAATAAACGCTTATTGAAACAAAGTCATTGTGATGACGGGGAGGTATTCCATGCAGGCAACAGCACAAAAAGTTTCTAAAAGTTATACCAACACGCTGGCTAATCTTTTTTTTAAATTCTTTGCTTTAAATTTCAATACCCGCCCGTCATTAAAGAAGTATCTGAGGGGTGATGACGGTTGGCTGAATTTCACCTTCGGTATAAAAACTGAAAGTGGGAGCGTAGAACAGGCAATACGCTTTGAAAACGGGAAAGTCATTGTTTTAAAAAATATGCCTTCCCAAACGGATGCCCAGCTTATCTTTGCAGATGAAAACGCCGTCAAGGAAGCAGCCACAAAACCTCCCAACAGGCTGATGCTGGCCTTGATGGAAAACAGAATAGTCATGCACGGCAATCTTGGTTACCTTCAATTAATTAACTTTTACCTTTCGCTTCTTTTAAAACACATCCATATTGCTAAACTGAAAAAAGAAGCAAAATTGGAAAATCGAAAATACGATGCCTCCGCTGCGGCAAAAAACAGCATTGATTCCAAAAAACTGCAGCAGCTCAAGGCCGGATCTGTCGATCCCGGCGTCAAGTATTTACCCGAACCGTATCTTTCGGAATATTCCCTGCACGACTTCCCCAGATTAAAGGATTTTCTGGATATCCACTTAAAGACCCGTCCGGTAATATGCCATGAGCGGGCGGAGGTCCTGACCAAATGGTACAGGGAAAATGGGTTTGAAACCGATAAAAACGGCAGGTCTATGGTTGCCGAGCTCCGTCAGGCACAGGCATTCAAATATCTGATGGAAAACAAAAAACCCATCATCAGAAAGAATGACTTGATTGCCGGAACAAATACCACAAAAGAAATAGGGGTCATCATCTATCCGGACGCCCATGGCACGATGATCTGGGGAGAACTGCTTACCGCGCCCTACAGGCCGCTGAATCCCTACGACGTGACTCCCGAAACCGTGGATGTTCTTCACAACAGGGTATTTCCTTTCTGGCTGCATCGTAACTTTCGCCAATGGGTAAGAGACCATAAAGATTATCCGCTGTGTCAAAAACTCGATGAGCGCTTCGCCGCCTACTTCTTATGGAAAACCGTCGCATTGTCTCACACCATTTTAAATTATCCTGAAATATTAAAGCTTGGCACCAAAGGCATTATCGCGAAGATTGACA
>Ga0105104_10000617_pt1 | contig 27483 bp, 21 predicted proteins | sample PPLLaktember2015_3_FD_87034 | JGI IMG/M metagenome (GOLD analysis project Ga0105104, IMG submission 87034) | Freshwater sediment microbial communities from Prairie Pothole Lake near Jamestown, North Dakota, USA - PPLs Lake P7 Core (6) Depth... | ecosystem: Environmental > Aquatic > Freshwater >...
GTCCGCTCGTTGGAGATGCTGCCGACGGTCTCGCCCTCAGGATCGTGCTCGGCGAACGCCGGGCGCTCGCGGCCGAGGTCGCCCGAGCCCAGGCCCTGCACGCCGCGCGAGATCGACGCCGCCCACGCGCCGAAGATCTTCTGCAGATCCGCGACCGAGGCCTCGGCGACCGCGCCCAGCGTCTGGTAGCCGGCGGCGTGCAGCTTGGCCTCGGCGACGGGACCGATGCCGGGGAACGACCGCACCGGCAGCGGCGCGAGCACGGCGCGCTCGACGCCCGCGGGCACCAGCATCACACCGCGCGGCTTCGCCAGCGCCGATGCCACCTTGGCCACGACCTTGCTGGTCGCGACCCCGGCGCTCGAAGGCAGGCCGATCTCGTCGAAGATCGCCGTGGTCAACTGCAGCACCGCGCCTTCGATGGCAACGTCGCCAGCGCGGTCTTCGCAGCCCTTCCCACTGACGGTGTCGCCGGATCCGTAGAGCCGCTCGCAGCCGGAGAGATCGAGATACATCTCGTCGATGCTGGCGACGAGCACCTTGGGCGCGAAGCGACGCGCGATCTCGCGCACGCGCTCGGCGTAGGTGCCGTAGATCTCGTGCCGCGTGGGCAGGTAGATCGCGTTCGGCGCGCGCTTGCTGGCCTCGATCAGCGACATGCCCGACTTCACGCCCAGGCGGCGCACCTCGTAGCTGGCGGCGGTGACCACGCCGCGGCTTCCCGGCTTTCCCCCGACGACCACCGGTTTGCCTTCCAGCGTCGGATCGAGCAGTCGCTCGACGGACACGAAGAACGTATCGAGATCCAGGCAGCAGATGCGCGGCGCCGAGAGCGGATGCGCGCGCGCGAGCTCCGATGCCATCCCCATGAGCGCACGTTAACTGATCATTCGTTCAGGTACAAGTCACCGCTTGGTCTTCGTTGGGGTGTTCCTCGTCGACTCCCGGGTCTGCTTGCGCGGTGCCTTGGCGCGACACCGGCCGGCGCGTCGACGCCGCCAGCGCCTCGCTCCAGTCCGCGTCGGTCAAAATCGTTTGAAGCTTCGCCGTCGCCTCGCGCAGCGAGCACCGCCGATCGTCCATGCCGGACCAGAGCTCTCCCACTTCCCCGATGCGCGCCGCCGTCGTGCGCAGCGTGAACGTGCGCGGGCCGACGGTGCCTCCCTCGATCTCGGCCCACGTGCACGGCGCCGAGATCGGCGCGCCCGGCTTGGCACGAACCGCGTAGACCGCAGCAAACGTCGCGCCCGGCAGGTTGCGCCCGGTGTCGACGAAGATGCGGTCGCCACGGTCGGCCTTGATGAACTCTTGCGTCAGGATGTGCGGGTGGCGTTTGACCAGCACCGCGCCCGCGCCGTGCGCGAACCGCCACACGCTCTCGGCGTCTCCCTCGCCGTCGAGCGGAATCAGGATGTGGAATCCCTTCGAGCCCGAGGTCTTCACGTACGACGGCAGCCCGAATTCGTCGTTCAGGGGGCGCGCGAGCGGAAGCGAGAGGAGGCGGCCGGCACGGTGCCATTCACGGTGAGGGAACTCGCCGAAGCGTATCAACGGGACATCCTCTCCCGCCGCGAGCCCGACTCTGCGGCGTGGTCCTGGTCCATCATCCGGGTCCACATCCTGCCCGTTGATCGGCGAGCGCAGAGCCAGCGAGGTCCGCCCGCCGGAGGTTGCCGCGATCATCTGCGCCGCGAAGGAACAGCGCACCGTGGAGGTCCAGCGGGAGGACGGCTCGAAGGTGATGCGCCGGATCGGTGGACCCGCCGCGGCGCGCGCCGCGCTCGCCGAGATCCGCGCTATCTTCGAGACGACCGTAGGCAGCGGGTCACTCGAAGTAAGCCCAGCAAGCCCGATCAAGGCTGAGCCGCTGGGACTGCGCAAGAAGAAGCGAGGGCGCACGCTCGCCGATGCGCTTCCACGACCTCCGGCAGGGCGCTGTGACGGCGCAACACGCGGGAGAAGAGCACGTGGCTAACACGACGGCTGCACGCCCGCTCCTGTAGCTTGGAGGCCCCGGTCGCTCTGGCGCCCGGGGCCTCCCTAACTCCGCCAACTCCTCAGGATCGGCTACCGGAGTGACCAAACCGGGAAACGCTCACGTCTGGCACGGTGAGATGTGGTGACAAGCGGGCGGTGAAAGAGCGTGGGAAACGACACTCCGCCATCCCGTGCAGCTTCATCGCCACGTGCTTCTCCAGAGGTAATCGGCGAGCCGCTCCATGTAGGCATAGGGGCTCTCGCCGACGTTGGGGTAAGGCTCGTAGGAAACTTGAATCATGCCGCCGCGCACGACGCACAAGGCGTGATCGTCGAGTGTGCTGGTCGTGTGCGTCTCGGGTGCGCTGCTGTCGATCTGATTTCGCTTCATGTCTCCGGCTCCTCGCTCTTGGTTTCTGCTACACGCCATTCCGGCCTTCGGCCGGTGGGCGGATAGACTGGCCAGGAACGAAGACCTGACATTCTCGAGACCGTCCCTCGCCCATGCGTGATCGGTTAGCAGGCCCATGCGCGCTTCATCGTGGCCCGACCGACATTGGAATCCAGGGCCTCTGCTGAGAGGAGAGCATGCTAGCGACGGTGCTGCTCCGGGGAGACGGGACGCCGGCGGCACGAGAGACGAGGCACGGATCGACCCACAGCGCGGTGGATCCTGGCGGCCTTGCAGTGCCAGGACTTGACGTCGACGTCCAAGTGAACGATTCGAGAGGAGTTCTGGCCCCACGGGATGAGCCGTCCTCCTGCCTCGTGATGAACGGCTCCCTCGCAATCCGATGCTGGCTCAGGCGGCGCTGATGGCTACCTTCTCGGCTCATACCGCATCGCCACCGCCCCCGAGCCGAACTCGAACCGGCTCACGAGCCTCAAGTCGACATGCTTCGATAGCCCCGCGAACAACGTCGGCCCGTGGCCCGCTAGCCTCGGCTGAACCACGAACTCGTACTCATCGATCAATCCCAGCTCCGCCAACGCCAGCGGAAGCTTCACGCCTCCCACTAACAGTCCCTTACCCGACTCCCGCTTGAGCTGCTGAACGGCCTTCCCAGATCCCCGCGCACGAGCTCCGCGTTCCAATCGACCCGGTCCAGGGTGCTCGACACGACGTACTTCTTTGCCGCGTCGATCGTCCGGGCGAAGGGTTCCATCCAAGGTTCCATCCAATCGGGCCTCACTCCCGTCCGCGCCGGCAGCCGCCACGCTGCCTCCATCATTTCGTAAGTCACCCGGCCAAAGAGGAGGGCATCGGCCTGGGCGAGGTTCTCGGCTGCGTGACGATGCAAGTCTTCGTCCACGATTCCCACACGATGATCGCAGCACCCGTCTAAGGTCACGTTGATAGAATACCGAAGGGGTCGCATTACGTAAAACCTCCTATAGTGATAGGGCCGCCGGACGCCCCGGTTCAGCGGCGGGTCGGGCAGCGGGCTGTCCGCTGCAACCGGTTGTTATCCGCTAATGAACGGATGGTTCCCAACCGAAACCTTGCTTTCCCCCGGGCAAGTGCCGTTCTACTGCGCCCATGCGGGAACGCTTTACCCGAGCTGCTCGGCAAGCCCGACAATGATGCCCTCAGGGCCGCGGATGTAGCAGAGCCGATCCGTGTCCTCGTACTGCACCACTTCGCCGACCGGTTCGGCGCCGTGGGCGCGCAGGCGCGCGACGACATCGTCGATGTCATCGACGGCGAACATGATGCGGCGGATCCCGAGTGCGTTCACCGGAACGTTCTCGGGCCCAGTTCTGATCGCTTCCGGCGTGTGGAACTTGTCCAGCTCGATCCGTCCGTGGCCGTCCGGAGTGCGCATCAGCGCGAGGGTAGCACGGACGTTCTGAAGGCCGATGAGACGATCTACCGAGGGTCCCTCGACGGTCGTCTCGCCCTCCAACTCCATACCCAGCTCGACAAAGAACGCCTTTGCAGCCTCAAGGTCGTCGACCACGATGAGAACGTTGTCCATCCGCTGAAGTGTCATGTCTCACCTTCCTGCGTTTGACTGGATGGGAAAACTCGCATCACAATACGATCTTCCCAGTTTCAAGCAGCGACTTCAGGTTGGAGAGGATGCGCGGCCATCCATCGGACACGGCCGTGATGAACGGCGAGTCCGGCCGGTCGATTTCGTGGGTGATGGTTAGCTTCACTGAGTTGTCCTCCGGCTCAAGCTCGATCGTGCAGCGGCTGGGGCCTTCGGCCTTGAACTCGGGCTCCCATTCGTTTTGCCAGCGGATTACCATTCGCCGCGGCGGATCTATCTCCAAGATTTCGCCCGTGTCCAACAAGCCCCGGTCCGGATGGGTCATTTTCCAGGAGGAGCCCTTCTTCCAGTCGCACTCGACGGTCGTGTCGAACCGGTACTGGCGGATGAGTTGCGGATCCGTCAGCGCCTGCCAAAGCTTGCCGGGCGTCGTGCGGATGTACGTGACGTAGACGAAGCGGCTTCGGTTGGTTGGGTTCATTGCGTTCTCCGTATGAGGGCGATTGGCTTGCCCCTCACCTGGCGGTATATTTAGCGATATACAGGCCAATAAATATTATACATCGAGGCTGGCAGGCTTCCACCGAAAAAAAGACTCCTTGATCAGGTCCGCGACAGACTGCGCTTGAAGAATTACGCTACCGGACAGAGAAATCGTATCTATATTGGATCAAACAAACCATCCTGTTTCACAACAAACGCCACCCGAACGAGATGGGGGGCTCAGAGGCGGAGAACCCTGCTGATGACCCAGCTATTGTAGAGCACCGCTGGGGGCGAACGGCCCAACCTACGCCTCACCCCAAAGGTTAATGAAAACCTTCGTGCTCTTCGTCTCTTCGTGTTTAAATTTTTCCCCTTATTTATTCAGGTCTCTTAGCGTTCTTCGCGTCTTCGCGGTTAAGTAGGTTGGGCCGTTCGCCCCCTGGACCTCAATGCGTAGAGATCCGCACCTGCCCACCTTCGGCCGCAGGCACCTGCAGCCCGAACGGGGTGCTGGGTCATGCCCCGCATTGCGCAATAAATTTGGACGATCGATCGGTTACGGGTCATTCGGGATAAATTCAGGCTAAAATACAGGTAGATCATTTCAAGGGAGGTGAGGAGATGCAGTACCGCCAGCTAGGGAACTCGGGCGTAAGAGTATCGGTGATTGGGCTGGGCACCAACCGCTTCGGTTACGAGCGCATGCCCCAGGAGGAGGTCCAGCGGGTGATCGACGCGGCAGTCGATCTGGGGATCAACTTTATTGACACGGCGGACCTGTATCAGGGCGGACGTTCCGAAGAGACCCTCGGGAACGCGCTGCGCGGCAGGCGCAGCCGGTTTGTGATCGCTACGAAATTTAGCGGGAAGGTGGGTGCAGGCCCAAATGAGACAGGCGCGTCACGCTATCATATGTACGATGCGATCGAGACCAGCTTGCGCCGCCTGCAAACCGACCATATCGACCTTTATTACGTCCATTTTTTCGACGAGACCACCCCGATCGAAGAAACGCTGCGCGGGCTGGACGACCTGGTGCGGGCGGGTAAAGTGCGCTACGTTGGTGCGTCCAATTTCCTGGCCTGGCAGCTGGCGCGCGCCAACCTGCTGGCCGAGGTTCGCGGCTGGTCGCCTTTTGTGGTGGTCCAGGAGCATTACCACCTTCTGGAAAGGGGCGTGGAGAAAGAAATGCTGCCTTACTGCCGCAGCCAGGGCGTTGGGCTGATCCCATATTTCCCGCTGGCGGGTGGCTTCCTGACCGGCAAGTACCGGCGCAACCAACCGGCTCCGCCTGGGTCCCGCGGCGAGTCAGGCAAATATGTGCAGGGGTATATGACCGGTGAAAATTACACGACCGTTGAGCGGTTGGAGGCGTGGGCAAGGCAGCGCGGTCACACCCCGGGCGAGCTGGCCATCGCCTGGCTGTTAGCGCGCAGCGAGGTCAGCTCTGTGATCAGTGGGGTGACGCGCCTGGAGCAGCTCCCGGAAAATGCAAAGGCCGCGGAGTGGGCGTTGAGCGCGGATGAGGTAACGGAGGTCGATCGGATCTTGAAGGGAGAAAGAGCGGCGTAATCCACTCTTGCTTCTCTCTCAATGACAGGGTCCGAGGTAATCTCCGTGACCCAGGTGAGCTTGCAAGGCAGGGCTGCCGATGCTCAAAGTATGGCCGCCTTTCTTATCAGGTTTGTGACACACGGTCACCTTGTTGCCGTTCTCAACCGGTGCGGGTGGATCTACATCACCTGGGTCGATAACAATGATATAGACGATGCGAATGACCATGTCGTCCCCAAAGCAGATTCGGAATCGCACCACGCTGTTGGGAGTGATCTCGCCCTCAATTTCAACCCCTTCACCAAGGGTCAGTACCGGCCAATTTTCTAGCTGGATTTCGCTGCCGTTTATGCTGACAACTTTGGCGACAATATCCAGGCAGCCTGGGAACCAGCCAACTACCCCCAACGGATCAATTCGCACGACCCGCCAGGTTCCGTCATCAGCAAACATGATCTCTACCTTCACAAGCATTCCAACTTTAATCTCGCCTCCGATCACAGTCTCGGGAGTGATGCTGAGGGGAATGCCGCTCACAAGCCAGGGGTCCATGCTGATCACCGTGCCGATCAGTACCAGGCGGGTGGTTTCATCCTCCAGACGCTCGATCAGATCCGCGATCCAGAGGCCTTGCTCGTCGATCCGGCCCACAACCCGGACCTGGTCTCCGGCTTCCAGGTTGTTTTCGATGACAGTCCACTCGCGGGTTTCAAAGCTCAAACCTGCCACCTTCCAGGGATTAAGGCTTTCAAGGGTACCGGAAATGTGAAAGCCAGATTCCTCGTCGGGAGCGGCCGAGATGCTCTCTGCCAGCCAGTCGCCGTTTTCGAGGATATGGCCTTCCACATGCACGATATCTCCAGCAGTCAGGTTTTCTTCTATTATGGAGGCCTTATCGATCAGGATGGTCGTGCCGGAGATGCTCCAGTGCTCGGACGAGATTTTCTGCACAACCCCAATAAAGTCAAAGCGCAGACGTTCCTCGTTTATCAATATGATCTTTTCTGCCTGTAGTACTCCCCCTTCCAATACGATCCCTTCGACGCGTACCATTGTGCCAACGCTGATGCCCTCAGAAATGGCAGCCAGGGGGTCGATGACAATCTCCTGTCCCTGAACGGTCCATTGAGTTTCACTTCTGGTTTCAACCCGTCCGGTTATGCTGAAGCGGTTGGCCGGCGAGGAATGCAGCAAGGCAATCCAGTCGGCGACATTTGTGCCGTCTTCGCGAATGCGCCCCATGACCTTCACCCAATCACCGATCCGGGGGCTGCCGGTGATCAAAGTGGCTTCGGTTACAGTAAATTCTTGCCCGGCGATGATCCAGAAATCGCCGATCTGTGTCACAATACCCTGACCCGAAACGTTCAACCCAGGCTCCAGCGGCGGCTGGCCAGGCGAGCTACTCGATACCTCACCCGCATTAACCAATACCGTTTCCTGCATGCCAGTCACGGCTATCATGCCTTCTGTCACAGAATAATAGGCGCTGCCTTTAGAGATAATGGCCACGGTAAAGATCGTCCCTTTTGCCTCTACTGTACCCATGGGGGTATTGACCAGGTATTTCGAGTTGGTAGATGTGCTGTGGGCAACTTCATGGCTTATCTCGCCGGAGAGTTGGGTGAGGATGATTTTGCGTGGACCTCCCCTCTCTGGGGCCTCCAGAGAGTCAATGACTAGCTCAGCGTTTGCCTGGAGAGTCGCCTGGCTGCCGTCACGGAACGACAGTACCGCGCTGGAGAGCGACCCGGTCCGAATATGCTGCCCAACATTGACTTGCTGATCTGGTTGGGCTGTCGCCCACAAGCCAGCCGGACTCTTCACCTCAACCCATCCGCGTAAATTTGTAATAGTGGCGGCCGGTGGTATGGATGCACTCGAAGGAGCATTCGCATCTGTTTCAGGTCTTGTCAGCCACAACGGGCTGCCAGATCCAAGCGCAGTGGCTATCCCGCAGGCAGTCATCACAAACAGGATGCAGGCACTGGCGGCCAGCAGCAGAAGTGTTTTCTTTGAAGATTGGGATTTTATATCCATAACAAGGATATCTCCAGCTTAATTGTCTTTGTTAGACCGATATCAGGGAAAGAATGCTTCCCATACAAAAGGTATAACGCGCAGAAAAAATAAAAGAGTCGCTTTCTTAAAATAAGCGACTCTGCGTGTTTGTCAGGCCTGGGGAGAATTTGAAAATATTCTTTTTCAAGGCAGATACTGCGAATGAAATAACAGCCTCAATCCAAATCCTCGCGAGTGACCCCCTCGCACTCCAGGGCGAAATCGGCGCCGTACGCCAGGGCCGGGGTCTGAAACCCCGGGGTAAAACTGCCCCCCAAAACTTTCCGAACGGTGGCCAGGGCGGCCCGTGCCGTCCATTCGACGCCGGCTTCCGGACCGTGCAGCCGCGCTGCGGCCCGGCGTCCCTGGTCGTCTTCCACCTCTCCCCACACATGGGTGCGGGTCCTGGCGCGCCGCTCGGCGCTTGGACCCCGCGTGACCGCGCGTTTCAGTAGACCCCGGACCAACCCCAGCTTGAAAAGTGGCCGCAGATATTTGAGCGCGGGCGCCAGGCGGCGGATGGTTTCCGGCAGCGCGGTGTAATCTTCGATATTGGGGATGCCGGTGCTGCAGTAAGCCGTAAAAACATCTCCCCAGGGCAGGTTGGTCACGCGAACCGGACCCTTGCCAAAGTCAACCAGTCGGGTTTTCCACTCCTGGTCGGGCGGCTCCAGGCGCCCATTGCGCCGCACGCGGCTGCCGTAGGGGATCATTTCGATGCTGGTGCGCTGCGTCCCAGGGGGGAGACCGCCAGGACCATCCCCTTGAAATGCAATCGTCAGGCGGGTGGCGGACGGCAGGCGCTGCTTGAGATACAGTGCCAGGCAGTCGGTCGGCACCACGTCAAAGCCGGCCCCCGGCAGCAGCATTACCCCGCGCGTCTTGGCCTCGCTATCCCGGGCTGCGATCGCCTCATAGACGGGGATCTCGCCGGTCAGGTCCAGGTAGTGTACACCGCTGCGCAGGCAGGCATCCACCACTGGTTTGGAGGTGTGTAAGTAAGGCCCGGCGCAGTGGAGGATTACAGTGACACCCGCGAACGCCCGGTCAATTGCCGTTGGATTGGATAGATCGAATATGCGGAAATCAACGCCCAGTTCAGCAGCCAGGCTTTCGACTTTTGCAGCGTTCCGCCCCGCGAGAATCGGGGTGAGACCCTGCTGGACGGCCAGGCGCGCGGTCGCTTCCCCTACGAAACCCGTAGCGCCGTACAAGAGGAAAGTGGATGGCATCGGATCATCTCCTTACAAACCTGAGCAGGTGAAAAGACACCTGTGCAAATGAGACCGGACCACAGGCTGATTATATAATAGGGTATGGCACAATATGTGGCGTTTCTGCGGGCAATCAATGTGGGCGGGCATACCGTAAAGATGGCGGACCTGCGCCAATGGTTTATTGAAATGGGGCTCTCAAATGTTGAGACCTTTATCCAGAGCGGGAATGTTATTTTTGAAGCAGCCGGGGGGCAAATCGATCTTCTGGAGCGACGCATAGAAGCGGGGCTTAAGGAAAAACTCGGTTACGGGGTGGCTGCTTTTATCCGCACGCTGACCGAGGTAGATAAGCTGATCGAGGCGATCCCTTTCCCGGAAGCGGAATTTGACGCCGGCGCGGATCTCTACGTGGCGTTTTTGCATGAGAGCCCCATGGAAGAGGCACAGCAGCGTTTGATCTCCCTCCGCAATGCCATCGATGACTTTGCCGTAAACCGGCGCGAGGTCTTCTGGCTGCGGCGCAAACAGGTGGGAGCTTCCCTCTTTTCGGGAGCCGTGCTGGAAAAGACGCTCAAGGCCCAGGCGACCCTGCGCAATATCACCACGCTCAAAAGAATGGCGGCGAAACAAAAACCAGGCTGAACCGCGGAAATGCGCAGGATGCGGAGGATCGTGTCTGCCGAAAGAACTCACCTTTCTATTTTGTCAGGCCGCTTTAGGAAAAGGGGCTGTAAAATCTAATGATGCGTTGTATCGGAATATGGTGCATCCTGGCCATCCTTTTCTTGCCTGGAATGGCGGCGCCGGCTCGGGCAGAGACAGACGCGCTGACCTACTACGTCTCCAGTTCGACGGGGAATGACGGCAATAACGGACTTTCCGCAGGCGCTCCTTTTGCCACGGTTGGTAAAGTGAATGGGTTGGCCTTACAGCCTGGCGACCGGGTGTTGTTCAAATGCGGCGACACCTGGCGGGCAGATCCTTTGATCCTCAACCGGTCTGGGACAGAGACCGCCCCGATCCAATTTACCTCGTATCCGGAGGGCTGCGCCAATAAACCGGTCCTCTCCGGTTCGCGCGGGATTGGCGGGTGGTCGCTTGATTCTGGCAGCATCTATTGGGCTGACCTGCCGGCGGACGTTTTCCCGCTGGGGATCAACCAGCTGTTCCGCAACGGCCAGCGGCTGACCCTGGGGCGCTGGCCTAACCTGGATGCGCCCAACGGGGGTTATTCCGCTGTCGACGGGCACAGCGCGGGCGGGAATCAAATCACGGATAACGAGCTGCCCGCGGGGGATTGGACTGGCTCCATTGTCCACATCAAGAACATCCGCTGGTCCATGCTCAACCGCCAGGTGACCGGCTCGAGCAGTAAAACCCTGGTTCTCAACCAGGGCCTGTCCTGCCTGGTCTCGAGCTGGGGAGGCTGCCCGGGTTGGGGCTACTTTATCAACAATTCGCGGAACACATTGGATCGAGATGGGGAGTGGTATTACGATCCGAATTCACACCGGGTTTACCTGGTTTCGACCGGAGGCCCGCCGGGAAATATCGAGGGATCCGTCGTGCAGGCAGAGGGCGAAAACCTCACCCAGGCCGGGGTGATGCTGAGCAGCGGGGGCGCCACGGCCTATGTGGTCCTCGAAAATTTCGAAATCAAAAACTGGTTCAACCATGGCATCGGCACGCCCGGTGGGATGAACAGCGATATCTACCACCATATCACCGTGCGCAGTGTGACCATCAGAGATGTCGATGCGGCGGGGGTGAATTTGTCAAGCTGGCTCGAGCGGCCGCCGGATGGGAGAAAAGGCCTGCGAGGTGGTCACCACCTGTTGTTTGCGGACAATTTAATGGATGGGGCGAATGCTTTTGGGGTTACCGGTTACTTTGCAGAATCGACCTTTGAAGACAACACCATCCAGAATATTGCCCTGGTCAAGAACCTGGGTAAATCCGGGATGGGCTGCGGCCTGACTTCCGGAGAGTGTACCGAAAATGGAGATGGTTTGCGGATCCGGTTGTATGACGCAGCCAACTCCGGCTACGGCAACACGTTGCGCTACAACCACTTTGAAAAGATCGGCTACAACGGGGTGGATGTGTTTGGACCGGAGACCACCCTGGAGAACAATTTCATTACCCAGGCCTGTTTTACGAAAGCCGACTGCGGCGCAGTCAGGATTTTCGGCAGCGGCGACCTGGCGTCGACCCAGGTGTATAACATCCATCTGATCGATAACATCATCGTGGATATCCCCGGCAATGTGGACGGCTGCCACCCCTCGCGGGCGGCGTTTGGCATGGGGTTATACATCGACAATTACTCGCGGGATGTGGAAACCCGCGGCAACACCGTCATCGATACGACGGTTGCGGGGATCCTTTACCAACGATCGACAGGGCAGATCAGCGGGAACACGGTCTATAACGCCTCTGCGGGGACAGAATTCAGCGCCCAGATCGACCTGGGCGGGAACGAGACCCGGGTCAGCCTGAGCAATAATGCCCTGTACGGCCTGAAGTCCAATGCCTGGACCTTATATGCTTATAGTCTCGCCAACATCCTATCCTCCGATCAAAATTATTTTTTCCATCCCTTTGTCACCCAGCACATCGCCTACGGGCCAGCGTGGACGCGCAAAACCTTCGCGCAGTGGCAGGCGCTGAGCGGGCAAGACACTCATTCCCGGACCAACTGGTTTACCCAGCCCGCGGGTGAAGCTTCGCGGGGCACCGTATTTTACAATGCCACCCGGACGCCCCTGGTCATCGACCTGGGCAGCCGGCAGTATTTAGATCTCGACCAACATCCAGTGGCTGGCAGCCTGACTCTGCAGCCTTTTACATCCAGGATCCTGGTAGACAACGGCGCGGCTCAACTAACCTTACAAAGCATCCATCCGGCGCTCATTGATGTGAGGAAGGCTGGAGATTTTACACTCAGCGTGTCGGGTACCGGATTTACACCCAACAGCGTGGTGCGTTGGAATGGCAGCGATCGCCCGACTGCGTTTATCAGCTCGACCCGCTTGACTGCCGCGATCGGCGCGGCGGATGTCAGCGCTACGGGGATAGTCCCGGTCACGGTTCGAGATCCACTCCCGCCGCCGGGTGGGAGCGAAACTGCACCGGTGATGTTATACATCGTTTCCGAGGTTACCGATAGTTATCTGCCAATCATCGCTCGTTAGTTAGTTCTCGGTGTAAAATTGCTCCCTGCGCCGTCCCCGGCGCAGGATTCGCCGCCGAGGACGGCGGCTTGAGCGAGTTTCGCACCAGATACTAGTTAGTTCTCGGTGTAAAATTGCTCCCTGCGCCGTCCTCGGCGCAGGATCCGCCGCCGAGGACAGCGGCTTGAGCGAGTTACGTACTGGCCCTTGTTTGACGTGCATCTACCCATCATACGCAAGAAAAATTATCCCGCAGTCGCTACTTCTACCCCATTGTGCTGCTTTCCTCTTCCACGGGGGCTACAGAGCGCGCCCTAACAGCCTCAAATGTTCGTAAATATTTGCGTAGGGTCAGCTATTCATGTAATATATATAAAATAAATAAAATTTGATCATAAATATCGGGGTTGCGATCGAAATGGAATAAAAGGTAGAAAAACTATGACCGATTCTCCCCCTCTAAATTTATATGTTCAGGTCGAGATGGCGGACGCCGATGCGGATGAGCTCGACCAGCTCACCCGCCAGCTGCTGCGTGAAATCGAAGAGACCCATGTCGAATCTGCCCAACTGGCCCGGTCGGGTAACCTGCCAGAAGGCGCCAAGGGCGAGCCCATCACGATCGGGGCGATCCTGGTCACCGTGCTGCCGGCGGTGCTTCCAAAACTTGTCGAAACCGTTGGCGCATGGGCGCAGCGAGGGAACGGCCGGACGGTGAAGTATAAAGGGCAGATTGGCGAAAACTCGTTTGAGTTTGAAGGTTCTTCGGAGGATCTTCAAGCATTGCTAAAGAGTATGACCAAAACCAGAAAAGTATCCAAAGCCAGCAAAGCTTGAGGATTCAGCATGACCCGTAAATTTGCCCTGATCATTGGTAACAGCTTCTACCAGGATTCCGCCCTGGCAAGGCTGAAGACCCCGGACGCGGATGTGCATGCCCTGGCGACTTCCCTGCGCGATCCTGCCATCGGTGGCTTTGACGAGGTGCAGGAGCTGCTCAATGAATCCGAGGCCACCGTACGGCGGGCGATTTCCGGATTTTTCGACGGTAAAAAACCGGATGACCTGCTGTTGATGTACTTCTCCGGACATGGAGTGCTCGACACACAGGGCCGGCTCTTCCTGGCAGTCCGCGATACCCAGCGCCAGCTGCTTCGAGCGACATCCATCCCGGCGGCTTTCATCACCGACGACATGGATTCCTCGCGGTCCAAACGCCAGGTGCTGATCCTCGACTGCTGCCACAGCGGCGCCTTTGCCCGGGGGACCAAGGGGGAGGCGACCGCCATTACCCGCAACACCTTCGAGGGAAACGGGTATGGGCGCATCGTGCTGACGGCTTCCGATTCCACCCAGTACGCGCTGGAAGGCGACCAGGCGGACGAAACCGTGTCTTTCTCCTTGTTTACAAATTATTTATTGGAGGGGCTGCGTAACGGAGAGGCCGATCGGGGCGGCGATGGCTGGATTGCCGTCGACGAGTGGTATGACTACGCTTACGAAAGAGTGCTGAACCAGACCCCGAACCAGACGCCCAAGAAGTGGGAGTATAACACCCAGGGGGAGCTGGTGATTGCCAGGAACCCGAAACCCAGGCCGGTCAAGCCGGTCGAGCTGCCCCCGTATCTGCTGACCGCCCTTCATAGTGAATTGCCACGCGTGCGCCTGGAGGCGGTCGAGCAGCTCGAGGGCCTGCTGCTTGGGCCGGTGGCTGAACTGTCGGCGTCTGCTGCCCTGGAACTCAGGCGCATGCTGGATCAGGATGACAGCTATACCGTGCGCAGCCGCGCAGCCGCGATCCTGGAAAAGCTGCCTCCGCGCGAGCCAATCAGCTCGGAGCCTGAGCCGCGGGTTGAGGAACACCGGACGGTGCAAGTAATGCCTGCTCCAGAGGTCGGAGAGGCGGTCCAGCCGGCTGAAGAGAAAATTGTGGTCGTGGAAACCCCAAAATCTACAGATGGTCTATTCCAGCGCCTGGGATGGCCAATGTTTGTGGTGGGGCTGGGCTGGGCGATGGGCTGGGCTGTTGTGATCCCGCTCTCAAACCCAGACGATAAAAGCATGACGCTTTGGTCCATATTGATCCCGGCGCTTTTCATGGCCGGGAGCGTGGCGCTTTCCCTGAAAGCCGGCGGATTGCCGATACCGGATCGATCTCTGGGCGTGCTGTTTTCGCTGTTGTGGGTCACTCAGGCGATCACGCTGTATATTTTGTCATCCAAGTACTATGAAACCAGCCTCGGGTGGATGATCCTCAAGTATTCGAGCCAACTGCTCTTCTTCGCGGTGATCGCCTGGTTTCTACAAAGGTATATTCCGGCACTTGACTGGAAACTCATCCTGGCTGGCTGGGTGGTGGGTTTTGCGGCAGGATTATTGGCAGCCAATGCCATCGGATTTGCGGTTGACCCTGATACCCAACCATTTATTGACCCCTATAATGATTATATTGCCTCGCAGCTTGGCCTGGGAGGATTTGTGGCGGGAGCCCTCGGCGCTGGGTGGATGTACCGCCAGATCTGGAACCAATCCAAAAGCCGCCTCGGTTGAAGCGGCTTTTGTACGAACTGGGGGAAAACAGGTTCGCGGCCGGAAAGGATCAAAGCTCCTTGCGGTTAGCCCGGCCCCGGGTTACTTGATGCGGGCAATCACCCATTTTACGTCGGTAATCAAGAGAGCAGCTGCGTCGGCTTTAATTTTCTTACCCTTTTGGGCTTGAACCTCCTGGTTGAATGACTGTAGGGTGACGATCGCCAGGATCTTCCTCCCCGCATTCAGATAAGCCTGAGCGAGGTTCAGCTTGACGAGCAGGCTGGTGCGAACGCCGGCATTGGTGATTTTGCCCTCTTGATACAGGCGGTTTACGCTGGTGATCAGGCTTTTTACCGTGGCATCGATGCTGAAAGTCACGGACTGGCTGGTAGTGTTCCCATACCAGTCGGTTGCGGTGACGGTGAGGGTGTGGCTGCCCAGCGCCAGGGTGTGTAGATCGAGGGTCTGGCCGTTGGCGACCGGTTTACCATCCAGGTTGGCAGCCAGGGTTTTCACGAAATCGGTTGCATCGGAAGCGCTGAAATCGAGCGTCACCAGGCTCGGATGCAGGTAAGTGCTGGCTGTGGGTGAGTTGATCGTGATCACCGGAGCTGTGCTGTCACCAAACATCAGCCGGCCTTCGATCTTCGGGGAGACTACCCCCATAGCCGTGATGTAATCGATCACCGCATCGCGCACGTAATACTGCGTGTCGTTGGCGATCTGGTCCAGCGGCCACAGGCTGACACCGCCATCGTTGAAATTACACGATCCGGCCGCCAGGTAGTTTACCGTTGAAACCAGGTAATACTTACCCGCATCGCTGAAATCGACGGGTTTGCCGTTGATAAACAGGCCAACGACGTTGTTGCCATCCGGCAGGGCAGGGGAGGTGTCTCGGTAGAGGATCTTGCCGATCGCGTTGGTATCGATCATACAGGTCGTGTAGTACGAGTAGCCCCCCCGGTCAGGAACATATTTATAGTAATAGTAGTTGCGGTATGCGCGCTCGAGGACCGCTTTGATCTGCGGGCCGTTCATATTTATGGTTACGAGCGAGTTCTCATACGGCATCCCGCCAAACATATCCGAGATCTTCAAGGTGACCGGAGCTTCCGGGGTTGCCCCACTGGCCATCAGCTTATTGGTCATCGCACCCGAGAGATGGATATCGGGGGTAATCCCGTGCTGTTGGAGCTCCCAGACGGAGGCGTCGGCCTGCAAGTTTGCGCCGTTGGTCTCCTGGGTGAAGGCCTGGAGCGTATCGATGGGTATCGTGGTCTGGCCGACCGTCTTGCCGTTGTAAGTATTCAGTTGGGTGATGTACGGATCGACTATGCTCTTGATCGCCGGATCTTCTACGGTGGATGTGGTCACCGTTAGATACTGCCCGGCGCGGCTCACCACTTCGTAGCCACCCCCGGCTTTTGGCCGTACGCCGATCACTACTTCGCCGAGCGTGTTGTTGTAGCGGTAGGCCTGGTTGATCAAAACGGGCGTGTTATCGGGGCTGCCAATGATGGTCGGGAGGAACTTGTAGGGCGTTTCGGGGCTGGCCGGGTTGGTGTGGCTGTGGGCCCCGATAATGACGTCCAGTCCGCTCACCAGGGCGGCCAGGTTCGTGTCCACATTGCTGTCTACTTCAACGCTCTTTGGATTGGTCGTAAAACCAATGTGGCTGAGCGCCACAACCACGTCGTTGTTGGGGCGCAGTTCATCGGATAACTGCTGGGCTCGTTCGATCGGGTTCTGGAATGTCAGCCCAAGGATGTTGCTGGGCAGCTCGTAATTGGGCACGCGGTGGTTGCTTAGGCCCAGGATAGCAATTTTGATGCCGTCCAATTCCTTGAGGATATACGGCTGGACTCCTTGCCCACCCGGGCCGACCTGAGCCAGGCCGTACTGCCCGGTGTCCGTGATATTCGCTCCCAGGAGTGGGAATTGGGCCTGCTTGAAGATGTTGGTGAAAACGGGGCTGCCAAAGTTGAACTCGTGGTTGCCGAGGGTCATGGCGTCGTACCCGAGAGCGTTCATCACCGCCATCATCGGGTGGGTTTGCAGCTCGGGCGGTAGGGCCGTGCCATCCGCCGCATAACCGGATGGGGCTGACTTGAAGTAGTACATCATCGCGTCGCCCTGGATCTGGTCGCCGCCGTTGAGGAGGAGGGTGCGGTCCGGGTTGTGGAGGCGTTCCTGCGCGATCAGCGTGGCTAACTGGGTGTAACCCACATACGCGCCTTTGGCCAGGTTGCCGTGCGAATCGTTGTGGTGCAGGATGGTGATGGGAGTGATGCTGCCGCTGTCGGGCGCATCGGTGCCATCCCGGAAAATCCGGTTATCCAGGGTGCCGTTCCCATTGGGCCCCTTGTAGGGGTTGTCGGGCGAACCGTAAGTGGCTGACACGTAGTTATCAACAGCTACCAGCATATCGCCCCAATAGGAGATGTTGGTCATATATTTGAAGCCGCCATAACCATCTCCGCCTCCGGGAGCGAGGAACTCATTGGTCCCCACCCGGTAGACTTTATTCATGTCCAGCGGGTCGCATTCCTGGGTAGCTGGATTGACGACACACGCATCGAACCCACCCCACGCATAGGGCTGCGGGCCGGGGTTTTCATCCTTGTAGGCGTAGTAGCTGTATTTGAGACCGGCGGGCTGGATTACCCCGGCAATCAGGGGGCCCTGGTTGATCACCTGTAGAATTTGCGCACCGGTCATCTGGCCGACCACGGTGGCGTTGCCAAACGGGAGGATGGTGAACATATTCCCATAGGTCAGCAGCAGCGGATCGTGGGTATACACACCGGGAGTACAATCGGTCGCGGTGCTGCTCCAGATATAGGTGCTGGTGTTCGGATCCAGTTTTGCGCACCAATCTGTACGGATTCCTCCCGCATTGTTGAAGAAGATATCGATATCGTTGGCGGGTTCATCGTCTGTATTCAGGTGGTAGTAGATGGCATCATCGATGAATGTGCCCATCATGTTGTCGACCTTACCACCGCTGCGGGGCAGATCGACCTGGGTGTACCCAATCGGGGTGTTGACCAGGGTCAGGTATTCGGGGTCGTTGGCGTAGCTCTTGATCAAGGCATCGATGTCCGGATCGACCGTACCGGTGGTGGAAACGGCCAGCTTCTGCCAGGTCACCGCGACGGTCTTCGCGGCGGGGTCATAGGCCAGGTCCGCGCGCCCGACTGTCCGCCCATTATAGTAAGCCTGGGCCACCGTGGTCTGCCCGCCAACCACGGTCGCGGCGGATAAATTCGAGTGGCTGTGACCGCCGATGATCAGCGGGACGGGTTTCCCGGCCGTGATCAGCTTTTGGGCCAGGGTCTGGTCGCCGTAGACCGGGATGCCGTAGCCATAACCGCCATCCGCGTATCCCAGGTGGCTCAATACCACGATGATATCCGCTGCGGCTTTGAGCGTGTCGTAATAATGCAGGATCGCTTCGGCGGGATCCTTAAAGCATAATCCCTGGGTGGCCGTGGCGACCGTGATGGTGGGGGTCTCTGTGGTAGTAACCCCGATCAAGGCCACCTTGACCTGGCCCCCCGCGACGGACTGGATCACGTACGGTTGAGCAAAGGAAGGCGGTGTCCAGTTGCTCGCATCGCAGGTCCCCGCGACGATATTGGCCGAGACAAAGGGATATTCTGCCTGCGTCGTGCGATCGATGAGGTTTGGCTGGCCCCAGTCGAATTCGTGGTTGCCAAATGTTGCGGCAGCGTAGCCCATCGCATTAAACGTTGCGATGGTGGGCAAGCCTTTCTGCAAGTTCGAGAGCAGGCTGCCTTGCATTTCATCCCCGCCATCCACCAGGAGGACATTATCCGCGCCGGCTGTTGTACGGATTTCCTTGACCACTGCGGCAACCCGCGCCATACCCGGGTTGCTCCCCGAAGCTTCCAACTGCCCGTGGAAGTCGTTGGTATGTAAGATCGTGAAGTTGATCGTCCCCGCGGCGCTGGCCCTCTGGACCGGTTGGACGACCGGCACGGCGAGTGCTAGAACCAGGGATAGGACGATGAGGATATTCAGTTTCTTAGACATTTTTCTCTCCCTCCGATGAAAATAGTAGATTCCATGGCTTTTCTTCCCCCGGCACAGGCTCTCCTGATTTGTGTCACCTCCCCTCGAGAGATTGAATATCTGACCTATGGATTTCAATAGGCCTATCCACGCGGCAATAGAACTAACTGGTCCGTTGGCCGGTTTGCTGGGGATCGTGGCGGACTCGTTCGAGAAACGAACTCTTGAATCGGTTGTCTTCGCCTGTATATTAACTTTAAAGAGATTTTTGGGATCTATTGGATAAGAGGGAATTGCCTGCTGCAGAATTAATTATACTCTCATTTTTATTCGAATTCCAGAGAGAAAACCGGCGAGGTGCATTTTGATTGTGGTGGCAGATGGATATTCCGTTACCGCTCAGCCGCACGCAGATCCCGGGGTTTATCCGGGGCAAGGTCATGCACCAGACTCCCTACCCTCCTTGCATACCCGCTCCGCCTTTCAGGGAGCGGTTGGGGTAGGTCCTTTTTCCCCACGAGAAAAACTTAAGCGACAGCCGCCTATCCGGGATGATAGCCCAGCACTTCTTCGTACATGGCGAGGACGTTCTCCAGGGGGGTATCGGGCTGAAAAGCGTGGGAGGGGGAGACGATGTATCCGCCGTATTTCCCTAACGTTTCGACCCTGCGCCGGGTTTCTTCGCGGACCTCCGCGGGAGTCCCATAGGGAAGGGTGTGCTGCTCGTCGATCCCACCGTAGAAACACAGGTCCCGGCCGAATTCTTCGCCCAGCTCCTGGGGATCCATCCCGGCCGCCAGGGGTTGGATGGGGTTGAGCACGTCCACGCCAAGCTCGATCAGATCCTTGATGATTGGGCGGATCCCCCCACAGGAATGGTGGACGTAGACCAGGCCGTGGCTCTTGATCCGGTCGATTAACTTCTTATACCGGGGCTTGAGGTATTTGCGCCACATGACCGGGCTCATTACCATCCCGACCTGCGAGCCAAAATCATCCCCGCAGAACACGCCTTCGGCCAGACCGGCGGCTTGCTCCATGCAGCGGTCCATGTACTCCATGGCAAACTCGGTGACCTTGTCCAACAGCACTTCTGCGCTGCGGGGTTCGAGCGCCATATCCATCAAAAATTGTTCCGTTCCGCGCATGTAGCGGGCGATGTCGAAGGGGCCGTTGACGTTCAACAGGACGTAGAAATCTTGATATTTGGGCAAGATTTCGGCCAAACCGGGGAAGTCGAAAAGGTCCATCCCCGGGCGCGGGTGGGCTTCCAGCTCCTGGTAGGTCTCGGCGGCGGAGAGGGGCGAGCTGTCGATTTCGATATAGGTGCCGTATGGGTACTCGACTACGCGGAACTTGATCCCCCAGGCGCCCTCGATGCGCCCATCGGGCAGCCGTTGGACCAGCGGCAGGCCAAACCAGTTTCCCACCGTGCGTTGGGAGGTGGGGGTGGCGACAATGACCACATCGGCCCCCAGCCGGCGGCGGACTTCGTTCTCCTGCTGGATTCCAAACGCGGCGGATTGGAACGACCCCAGTTGGGCTTCACCCACCGGGACCTCCTTCTGGATGCCGAAGTGTTTCAGGAGCACCTCCATCACTTCGGAAGTTGCTTCCAGGGCGAGGGGCAGGCGCCCGGTTGGCTGGTGGTTCAGAGCGGCTTTGACACGAGTTTTGGAGTCCATGGAGCAGGTTCCTCTCATCAAGTCTGGATGATTCGGATAATTATACCCATGTAGATAATCTCATTATACAAAAAATTAAGGTTAACCCTCCCTTTTAATCCTTTCTAGTGATGCGCCGCTGTTTGGGAAACCATATGATAGATCTGGAAGTTCTCTCGATCCAAATCTCAACCTACCCACAGCCGTCGAGGTCCACCGTGCATCCCAAGGAGCAGACGGTCATTTGGAAGCATCGAAGGAGAAAATAAATTGTCGAACAATGTAATAACCCATGCACCCATAAGACCTCGAACTACACCAAAGGATTGGATTGTCGAGCACCAGCTGATTTCATTTTTTGTCCTGAGCTATGCGATCATGTTTGGGGCCGTCTTCAGCTCCATGTGGCTCCATATTCCTTTCTTTTACTTCTTCTGGTTCCTCGCAGTCTTCAGCCCGACCATCAGCGCGCTGGTCGTATCCGCGATTACCGGTGGAATGCCGGCGGTCAAACAACTTTTGCAAGGATACACACGCTGGAAGGTTGGCGCGCGCTGGTACCTGGGCGCGTTTATGCTGCTGCTGATCCCCCTGACGATTGCCATCGTGTACAGGGCCTTGGGCAACCCGACCCCCGGTTTGGCGCCGGGCGCGACGGCAGCTACGATGCTGTTACAACTGGTCATTAATATCTTTTCCGGGCCTGTGTCTGAAGAGGCGGGATGGCGCGGCTTTGCACTGCCGCGTTTGCAGGGAAAATATAATGCCCTGGTTTCGAGCCTGATTCTGGGTGTCATCTGGACCTGCTGGCACATCCCGTTTTACTTCCATCCGGATCCAGCCAGCCGGATGTTCTTCCCGGTGTACCTGGTGTTGAATACCGTCCTCACCATCTTTATCACCTGGCTCTACAACAACACCGGAGGCAGCCTGGTCATCACGATCCTGGCACATCTTTCCTTCAACCTGGTGGGGGGCTTTGTCACCGGTACGCTGGGGTTAATGCCCATGAATACATTCTTGATGATCGGCGTTCCCGGGCTCACTTTGGTGTTTATCTGGGTGCTGATCTACTTTGGCCCTCGCTATTTATCCCGAAAGCCGGTCGCCGAGCTGCCGTTCCAGCCAAAGGCCTGACCTCCGTCTGCCCTGTTTTCAAGACTATCCTATTACTATCCGAGAATAATGAAGAATAAAACTTTTCTGACAAAACTGTTCAAGGCGATCTTAGGGTTCCTGGCGCTCCTGGTCTTCGCCGCATTGGTCTTCTTTTTCGTGGCTTACAGGATTTACTACTCCTCTCTGGCCGCAGACTTACCCTGCCGCGGCTGCACCGGGGAGGCTCAGGCGGTTCGAGTCAACGGGTTCGATCTGTTCTATCGGGAGTTAGGCTCGGATTCAGCTCAACCTCCTATCGTCATCGTGCACGGCGGTCCCGGCATGTCGAGCCAGACTTTTAAGAACAGCTTTGACTTCCTGTCTGCCGAGAGGCGCGTCATCTACTATGACCAGCGCGGCTCGGGCAGCTCGCAGATCAAGCCGGATCCGGCAAACTATACCATCGAGCAGCTGGTGGATGAGCTGGAAGCCCTGCGCCGGGAAGTGATCGGCGCAGACCAGGTCATCCTGGTCGGGCACTCGGCCGGTGGGGCGCTGGTTCAGCGCTACGCGCTGGCCTACCCCGAGCACGTGGCCAAAATGGTCCTGATCTGTTCGGTCCCGCCCAACAACGGCGTCCGTTTTGCCGGTCCCTGGTTAGACGCCGTACTCGCCGGGATGAATGTACTCGCAGGCAATATCCCACCGGCGTCGCCGGAAGAGGCCGATGCCCGGTTCCAGGCCCTCGGCTACCAATCGGCCATCCAGCGCTTATCCGACCCCAACCAACAGGCCCTGCTGCAAGACACCGGTTATACCTCGTTTGTAACCAACCGTGAAGTCACCCGCTCGACGATGGGTGGGGATTTCGATCCGGCCCTGCGCCAGCTAACCGTCGAAACCCTGTTGATTTACGGGGCAGCTGACAGCGCCTACACCGGTGTGGATGTCATGACCCACCTGGATGACCTGCTGCCCAATGCCACCCTGGTGCGCTTCGATCGCAGCGGGCACTGGCCGTATCTCGAAGAGCCTGAGAAGTTCCAGCAGGTGCTGGCCGAATTTCTGGCAAAAGCACCTTAGCGTCTGTACGAAAAAAACCAGGCCTGCCGGTGAGGCGGGCCTGGTTTTTTTCGAAACCCCTTCTGGCTTAGGAGTCGAGGTCAGTACCTGAGTGATTTCCCTAAGGATGCCAAGCCCGACCCCAATCTCAAACACCTAAAGCACAGCCAGCCTGCCGTCTTGCAGAACCGCCTGGCCCAGGCCATCCCGAATCGAGACTCCATTCATCTCGAACGCGCGTCGTGTTCCCTACCTCATCGAGGGTAAACGTCATTTCGAGGCTCGGGGAAGATTGAGGCAAAGTCTTTACCACTCTTGGAGCGGTTAATTCTCCAACATCGACATCAAGATAACCGATCCGGCCGCGCAGCGCAGCTACTTTTGTGCCGCGCAGATGTCACTTTTGTTACACATCCCGAGACCACGTAATGCCGTGCAGCTCGTCTGGTTTGAGAATGATGATCCCCTCCGATGAGGTGGAAATCATACCCTCAGTCCGAAAATCGCGAATGATTCGGGCAACAACCGGACGAACGGATCGGATCCTACGGCATCGCTAATTCTTGCTGAGTTACGTTTGCCACGAGACCTCGTCCTTGCTGGCGTGAGGCAGCGAGATCTAGCAGGTGGCGGGCAATCTGTTGCCGGAGCGAGCCAAAAGTATTACCGGCTATAAATCAGCAGCATATATTTCATGAGGTTATTTTACTTCACCAGGTGGTCCTGGAAATAGACCTGCCAGGGACCGCTGCCGTGGATGAACGGCTGCATGACGGCGCGTTCGGCCTGCACGGTGTGGTTGAGGTCGTGGGCGGCCCACTCGTGGATCATCTCGTCGAGCGAGACCATGCCTAACTCGGCGTGGCGGGCGCGCTGTTTGAGATCGTCCGGGGTGAGCGCGGCCAGGGATGCCAGGCTGTCCTTGCGTATGCGCGTAAAGCGAGCCGTCATCTCCAGGGGCGAGGGTGTGGAGCTGAGCCGGGTGCCTTCCTGATCCGGGTTGAAGGCCGGGAAGTCCTGACCGGCGCGGAAATACTCCAGCCGGGCGGTGAAGATGTTATCTGTATCCAGGATGTGCTGCAAGCACTCCAGCGCGGACCATTGGCCGGCGGCGGGCGGGCGGGTGAGCAGCTCCACGGGCAAGGTCTGGGCCATGTTCTCCCAGCGGATGGGGGTGGTGGCGAGCACCGAACGCATCCAATCCAGGATGTTTTCCATAAGATGTGTCCTCCTGTGAAATGTGATCTGGGACCGGCGTTTTTTCAGTGCAGCTCCGCCTGGGCCATCTCCCAGCCGAGGAGGGCCTTCTTGCGCGCCGTCCCGTAATGGTATCCGCCAAATTCGCCGTCCTTGCGGATCACGCGGTGACAGGGGATGAGCACCGCGACCGGGTTGCTGGCCACGGCGTTGCTGACCGCGCGGGCAGCCTTGGGCATGCCAATAAACAGCGCGATGTCCTCATAGGTTACCACCGAACCGCTCGGGATGCGCAGCAGGGCTTCCCAGACCTTGATCTGGAAGTTGGTGCCGTTCAAGAGCAGGTTCAACGTTCCCGCGCGCGCGTCCGGCGGCTGGAAGATTTGCGCAATCATTGGCGCGGTGGCCGCCGGGTTTTCTTCCAGGCGCGCCCGGCGCCATTTCACGCGCAGGTCCTTGAGCGCCTGTTCGCGCCCGCCCGGCTCGACGAACGCCAGCGCGCACACCCCGCGCGGCGTGCGCGCCAGCAGGCATTCGCCAAAGGGGGTCTGGTGAAAACCGTACTGGATCGTCAGCCCCGCGCCGTGGGTTTTATACTCGCCGGGCGTGACCGCCTCGCAGGCCACGAACAGGTCGTGCAGCCGGCCCGGGCTGGAAAGCCCGCTGGCATAGGTGGCCTCCAGCAGGTCGACCGGCTGGCGCAGCAGGTCCTTGGCGTTCTCTTTTGTGAGGGACTGGAGGAAGCGCTTGGGGCTGATCCCAACCCAGCGCGTAAATAAACGCTGGAAGTGGTATTCGCTCAGCCCAATGCTGCTCGCTGCAGCGGATAGATCCGGCTGCTCCAGGAAATGCTCTTCCAGATAGCGGATCGCCTGTTCAATTCGCCGGTAATCTTCGGCCGGTTGGGTGTAGGTATTATATTGGATCTCCATCATCGTTCCTTTATAACCCGATCAGGATCCGTGGGTTTGGGTTAATCCCTGCCTTTCCATGCTCAGACTGGTGATTTTCAGGCGAGTTTCAACCAGCCCCTCGATCAGGATCGTGCCATTTTGGGTGATCGTGAATGATTCACCAGCGCAGACAATGATATCTTCCGGGTTCCCGGACTGGGTGATCCAGACCATCCCGTTCAGGCATGAAATCCTCTCCCCACTATGGTCGCCCACCAGCTGGATCAGCGATTTCTTGGGGAGGCATCTTTCTATAACCAGGGATCTGCCCTTACCCCGCAGGGGATAAAGCGTTTCCGTACCTGGATCGACAGTTTCAGAGCAGGGCGCGTCCACGAGCTGTTGTCCCCTCGGGTGGCGCCATAGAATATGGATATTGGTAGACATTTCAAAAACCTCCAAAACACTATAACCACTATTTCTACCAATTATAGGAGGATAGAGGGAAAGTGCCACCCGGTTCTTGCGGAGTGCAGGGATGGGATATGTGGACTCTCCCCATCTCTTCAATCCCGGGAACAAATCGCGCAGCGCCGGCGTTTAATCCATGGCCTGAACGGCCGATAAGCTTTGCAAAAGTGAGAACCAAACATGAACGCACGCAGATCGTCCCGCTTCCCCTTATTCATTTTGCTCGCCGTCATCATCCTGCTGCTGTCTGCCTGCCAGCCGGCCGCCCTCGCGACCAGCCCGCAGCCCACCCAACCGCCCGCGCAGCCCACCGCTGCGCCGGTGATCCTGGTCACCCAGGTCCCCGCCCAGCCCACCCAGCCCCCCAGTGGAGCGCTGCCCGAGATTACCCTGGACTACTCCGCTGTGGCCCAGAATGTGACCATCGACACCGTCCCGGCCGTGTCCAAAAATGAGAATGCTTTCTGGACGGGGGTCATGCCGCAGTATACCCTCCTCACCCTGCAAGACTACCCCGTCGCCAACCATGGGGACAAACCGCAGATCTTCATCTACCCTGCCGGTGACCTGGCCGAAGCCAACGAAAACGCGGGCAAGGCTGCTGCCGACCTGCAAGCCCTGCTGCAAACCCGGCGGGCTGGGGACCCACTGCCCTTCCTGCCGCTGATCAACGCCAAACAGGATATGCACCCCCAGGTGCAGTACCTGGATTTCAAGAGCGGCAAGGGTGTCCGCTTCCTGACCCAGTTCAATCAGGGCCCGGTGCCGATCAATAACTTCGACCTGATCTATACCTTCCAGGGCCTGACCAGCGACGGCAAATACTATATCGCCGCGGTCCTGCCGGTCACCTACCCTGGACTGCCGGCCGATTCCCTGGTCAATCAGCAGCCGCCGGACGATTTCCGGGGCTACCTTTCCGGAATAGTTGCCCTGCTGGACCAGCAGCCCGCCAGCAGCTTCACCCCCGACCTGGCAAAGCTGGACGCTCTGGTCCAATCGATCGAAGTGAAGTAAGCCTAGCCAAAGCAGTACTTGCATCCGACCTCCAATTGATAAAGGTTTACCCTGCACACGCCTGGTGCCGTGGCCCAGGGCCAGCCCCATTTATCCCATGAGCTTTCGCACTAATGAGTATTTGGTCAAACATGATCTTATACCGAACAGGAGTGCCGGCCCGCCAGGACAACGATTTTGATGATAGCGATGAGGTATGAAAATACAAGTTCAACCGTTTCCATGACCATTTTGCTATAATAGTGACGCTCTACGCCGTCTAATCGCCGAATGCACCGAGGTTCGGCCACCAACAGCGTCTTTTAACCAAAATGAGGATAACCAGCGGATGGCGACAAATCCACCTGAACGGCAAGCCCCGAAGCCAAACACATCGGTCATACGCTGGCTGCTTGATTCTGACCCTTCGATCCGCTGGCAGGTAATGCGAGACCTGACCGGTGCCCCCGCGGAGGAGGTCGCGGCCGAGCGCGCGCGGGTCGCCACCGAGGGCGCGGGCGCTCGGCTGCTCGCCCTCCAGGGGGCCGACGGGTCGTGGGGCGGCGCGGCGTGGAACCGGGGGTGGGACTCCACCATGCACGTCCTGATGCTGCTGCGGGACTTCGGTCTCGATCCCGCGAGCGACGAGGCACGCCGCGCGGTGGGTCTCGTCCGCGACCGCGTGACCTGGCAGGGTTGGGCGGCATATGAGGGCAACCCCTTCTTCGCCGGCGAGGTGGAGCCCTGCATCAACGGGCAGGTCGGGGCGGTTGGCGCCTACTTCGGCCAGGACGTCCGGGGCATCGTCGACCGGCTGCTCACCGAGCAGCTGCCCGACGGCGGCTGGAACTGCGAGGCCGCCAACGGCTCAACGCGTTCCTCGTTCAACACCACGATCTGCGTGCTCGAGGCCCTGCTCGAGCACGAACGGGCCGTCGGGAGCAGCGCCGAGGTGACGGAGGCTCGTCTCCGCGGGCAGGAGTACCTCCTCGAGCGCCGCCTCTTCCGCCGGCGGTCGACCGGTGAGGTGATCGAGCGAGATCGCAAGGGCGACGCCGCGTGGACCA
>Ga0105104_10000618_pt1 | contig 27445 bp, 31 predicted proteins | sample PPLLaktember2015_3_FD_87034 | JGI IMG/M metagenome (GOLD analysis project Ga0105104, IMG submission 87034) | Freshwater sediment microbial communities from Prairie Pothole Lake near Jamestown, North Dakota, USA - PPLs Lake P7 Core (6) Depth... | ecosystem: Environmental > Aquatic > Freshwater >...
CGGAGCCGATGACCGGCGAAGGGGTGAAGTGGAAGGGGAAACCGACTACAGCCCCCTGGATTTGAATTTAACTCGAATATTAGTCTTAACTTAGCAGCATTCGGGACAGTCGAGAAAAATCATTAACTGGAAAAACGCGATATTATTTATTAAGTAGTTTCTTAGAAGGATCATCGGGGTGAGAGGATTCGAACCTCCGACCTCACGGTCCCGAACCGTGCGCGCCACCAGACTGCGCCACACCCCGATCCGTATTTCCCATATTTTACCATAAAATGCGAACCGGGAAAAGGGGGGGCTTGTAAAAAATTTTCGTCACCCTCGTTAAAGCTCGCTTCTCTTCACTTTAAATAAATTAAATCCTTCCATCGCTTTCTCAAAGGTTTTAAAACTTGGCTCCATTTCCAGGTAAAAGGACCCGGTGGGAAATATTTTGTTCACAATATCTTTATCGATTTTCTTCAATGTGCTGATTTTTTTATACAGTGCTTCCTGGAAGCCTCGTGTGATATAAAATACTGCCAGGTCGAAAAAATCATATATTTCAACAAAAAAATCGTAAACCCGATATAAAGTCAAGGTATCCGGGAGCATGCCTTCGGATAGGATGTAGTTGAATAAAACTTTTTTAGTGAAGTGAAGGGCGTAATGAATCTCGCAAAGGGGGAATCCTTGTTCAAACCGTTTGGAGCCCAACCGGGCATAAAAATTCCCGATTTCTGTCCGGGATGTTTGGGGGGCCAGGAATTTGCCCAGGTTGTCGTATGATGCTTTTCCCATCTTGATTAATTCGTCTTCCTGCACCTTATGATATGTTTTGGTGTACTCGGACTCGCGTACCAGTTTTGCCCATTTCTTTGCGATGGCCGGGGAATTGTTCTCTATATTTGTCACAAATTGCTCTCTCATGTCCTATATCCTCCGAATATACATTATAATGATTATTATTTTTTTTTCAATAAAAAAATTACCGGAAATTTCAAGATTTTTTCTTTTTCAATCGTGGAACAAAATCTCTGTATCCAGCGTTTAATCTTTCTTAAAACAAAGGAGGAACAATGAAACGATTGTATAAAAGTCGAAAAAACAAGTTTTTTGCAGGCGTATGTGGTGGTATTGCCGAGTATTTCAATGTGGACCCGGTGATTATCCGGTTGATTTTTATCTTGCTCTTTTTTCTCAAAGGTTCGGCTATACTGGCATATATCATTGGTATGATTGTCATGCCGTCGGCGCCGGAGGGCTCGGAAAATGAATCTCAACCTGGGCCCAAATCCGAATCCAAAAAAGAAAAGGAGGAAGCTCCTTCTTATTCATTTGATCCGAAGGGAGCTCTTATTTTGGGTATAGTCCTGATCTTTTTGGGTTTGTATTTTATGATGGGTAATTTCCATATATTTCACCGTTATTATTTATGGTTAAATCATAATTTCTGGGATTTTTTCATCCCCGGTGTGTTGGTGCTGGTGGGTGGTGCGATGATTTATCGCGGTATGGAAAAGAATAAATCCGATGACAACAATGGATAGCCCCACTGCGTGGGCTTTTATTGCAGAACAAAGTTATCGTGCGATGTTTCGGGGTATTTTGGGCGGATTTGGAATCCGCCCCTATATTCCCCTTTAATATCATCACCGGAAGAATTACCGGGAGACTGAAATGAAAGACCCAATCGTGGAAGAAGTTAGAAAAAGTCGCCAAGAGCACGCAAAATAATTCAATCATGATCTCACGGAAATTTGCGCTGATCTCAAAAAAATCGAAAAAGAGTGTGGAAATCGATTAGTATCACTTCCGCCAAAGTTGCTGGAAAGGAAAAAGGAAAAGAGTACAGGCCGCGATGGTCTGGCTCCGTTTATATGTGGAATTCTTTCCAAAAATAACCTAATAAAAGTTTTAGGAGGTCCAGGAACCCTTTTACAAAAGGGTTCCTGGTGTCCGAAGGCCTACAAAAAAGTAATGATCTGCGGGAAGGGCGTTGATCAGCTCGGCGATTTCCCAGCATAACGGCTGGGGGATCGATTTTAGTTTTCCTGCTATACTTCGGTTTTCGATGTACCGGGTGGGATCGTAGAGGGTGGGGTTGACCCAATTTACCAAACGTCCGCCGCTGTCGGCGATCATATCGATGATTTGTGGTACAGTGTATATATTCCCCGGTGAGAGGTGAAGGAGTTCTTCGATGGTCTGCGGGTCTCCGTTGGCCAGTTTTTCCATGATGGCTTTTTGCCGGGATGCCGGGTGGTTGGCGGGTAGATGGGAAACCACGGACCGGGTGATTTCGATGAGTTCCGTCATGTCCGGGTTTTCGGGGCTAAACGGTATCCCGGTGGAAATCTTTTTAATAATGGTGCTCACCATATTCAGCCCGTAGTAACCGGTTAGGCCGTAAACGTGGGCGGCGATGATTCCCGTGGGTTTGAGTAGTGCCGGGAGTTTTCCCAGTAAATCTTTTAAATCGTAGTGGGTAAGTCCCGGTTCCAGGACCAGGATATAATCCCATTTATTTTTATCGTTATTGTTTTCGGTTGCCGGTTCTTGGTCGAAGAAGGTATCGATATTGTCGATACGGACCGTTTTAATATCGGATCCCGGGAAGTTTTGTTTCAAGAGGGTAAAAATCGTGGATACTGAGCCGAAGGACACATTGAGAATGCGGAAATCTTTCCATGATGTAAGCGAAGGAAAAACCGCTTGTTGGAGGAAATTCCAGTCCATGCAGAGGTGTAGGCAGGAGGAGTCGATGGGAGGTAAATTATTTATCGGTTCCATTTTTCCAGGAAGAGGATGGCCAGGCGGTCGATGGCTTTTTTTAATAATTGTTCCACAGCCCTGTCGATATCTTTATTTTCTTTGAAGGGGATGGCGTTTTTGACATCGGGTTTATTCAAAGCTTCTTCCAGTGTAATTTCAGGGAAGATTTGTCCCAGGAAAAGGAGTTCCCAGCGGGAGAGTTCCAGGGGTCCCCAGGCGTCCTGGATAATGGTAAAAGGAACGGAGAAGGTGTCGGTTTTTCCCGGGGTAGGGGAGGTGCGGTTCCATGCCATGCAAGGGGTGAGGCGGGCGTGGAGTTGGCGCCATTGCCCGTTGGCTGTGGGAAAGAGCGGGGGTGAGAATTCTTTTTTAACTGCGATAAAGCTGTGTTTGGAGTTGCAGCCGTGGGCGAGTTCCGCGATTTCTTCCTGTTGGGGGTGGGGCAGCACGGTTTTGGAGATTTGATTTTGGATGTAGGGATCGTTAAAAAAGTTATCGACGTTGTAAATGATGGGGAAGAGCCATCTATGGAATTTCATGTCGGCGTCTTCGCACATTTTGTAAACGGCTGGAACGTCGAAAGGGATGTCGTTGGCATGGAGGAGGAGGTCTACGATTCCTGCATCTTTTCCTTCTTGGATTTCTCTTCCTTTTGAGCGGGTTTTCATGGGGTGCCAGGGGGGGATGTTTAAGGCCAGTTGGTGTGCGAAGGGGATGGTGTCGGTGGGTAATGCCTGGTCTTCATTTACGGGATCGAGTGCTTTTTTTATTTGTTTTAGTGCGTTTTGCAGCATATAGATGCCGGTTCGTCCGTATTTCCCGTATACCATAATCGAAACAGCGCCTTGTGGGTCGAGTACGTTTCCGATGGCTTTCAGGCCGGCGGCTGGGTTTGCCAGGTGGTGTAATACGCCGCTGGCGCTGACGAAATCGAATTGAAGTTTCAGTTCTTCGATTTGTTCGATGGGGAGGGTGAAGAAGCGGATATTTTTAGTATTGTATTGGTGGGCCAGGTTTTCGGCTTTATTAATGGAAGTTTCGCTGAAATCCACTGCAACGATATCGGTTTCAGGGTAGGACATTGCCATAGCCACCAGGGCGCTGCCGGTTCCGCATCCTGCGTCGAGAACCCGGAGGTGTCGGGGTGATTTTTTTCCTCCCCAGATCAGTTCGCACATGAGGGAGAGGTGGCCGGAAACCAGGAGTTGGGGTTTGTCCCAATCCGGGTCAAAATCCGGGTAGGGGTATTTTTCGTATTGCAGTCGCACTTTATGGCTTATGGTGGATAAATCCATCATCGGTTCTCAGGATTCGATGATTTCAGGGTCGATATTGATGATGCCGGAGGTCATGATTTCGTCCGGTTTGATTACTTTTCCCCGGTGGTCGTTGGGTTCTGTGGGTAGTTCGTCGTGTTTTCCTTCTCCTTTAGGGAAGATCAAGGATCGGATGATATCGCCGTGGAGGTAGGAATATTCTATGGTATGATGGCGAATGGCTTCGAAAGACCAATCCGGGTGGTATATTGTGCCGCCGCCTGCGGGGATGCCGTATCCACGATTATTTTCCCCGGTGTGGAGGACCATGCTTCGTAGAAATTCCCAATCTCCCTCGTCGTGAACGTCGATGACTGCGGGAACCAGTTGGAAGGTTTCAAAAACATCATTGGGGATTTTTTTTGTTTTTTTCCATCCTCTCATGCCCAGTTGGATGGCTCCGGCGGAGATACCGATTAATAAACCCCCGTTGTGGTAGTTTTCCACGATTTTTTGATGGAGTTCGGTTTTTTGAATAACGTTCCATCCTTTGTAGGTATCTCCTCCTGCCAGGAGGATCATGTCTGCTGTTCGGAGGAATGAATAGTCGTCTGCTGTGGGTTTTGATTTGATGTGCCGGCAGTCGGTGATATCGATTTGTTTCATGGCAGCGGTGAAGATATCGTAATATTCGGGTTTATCCCCGTTGGATGCCCCGATGTAAACGGCTGTGATTTCGCCTTCCGGCCTGTTTTCGTCGTCCTCGATGGTTTCTCGGAGGCGGTTGATAAACAGTCCGTCTTTATTTGACCAGAAAAGTATCTGACTGTCTGCGAAGAGGAAAATCGGTTTTACTTTTCTCATTTGTTATGCTCCTGTTTTTCAATTTGGGTTGCATTTTAAGGAACATATTATAACATATTCCGGTTTTCCAGTGTAGGTTTTTTTTACTGCCGGGTAATTAGTTTAGCCGTGCAGGGAGAAAAATGTGAAGTGTGAAGATGGGAGGGGGGGGCGAGTTCCCGTTTATTCGCTGTTTTTTGCTTTCGGTATGACCAATGTTGAAAGATTTGCGGCGCGAGCGATTAAATACGATTCATTGCGTTTAAAAAACGACGATGACGAACCGGACATAGTTGCCATGATCACCAGGTGGTTTTGAAGTAATGACAAATACTTTAATGTGGCTTTCACACTATTCTTTTCAATGATGGTACAGTCGATCCGGTCCGGGTAAAGGCGATCGAATTCCGAAACGATTTGCATGCAATAATCAATTCGTTTCACATCTTTGGGGGTTCTTTTTTTGGGGGGCACAGTAAAACAAAGTACCTTCAGCCGTATCGATAATATCCTGCCGATATCGATCCCAATATCCATAATTTGAGCCGGGTCCGGTCCATTCAATAATACCACCAATCCTTCGTACGGAAAGGTTGTTCTTGAAAGGAGGAAGGGGTGGGGAGTTTTCCTGAAGCACTGCCTGATTCGCGCAAATGTAAGGAGTTTTTTCCGGTCCATGGGAACGATAAAAACACCTGATGCAGCCAATACAGAAAGACCGAACATCTCTTTAAAAAAAGCGATTGAATCGGTGGCTTCCAGCACTTTACCCCCGTCGTCGTTTTCCAAAAGGGTGTAGGCGCGTGATGGGGTTTTTTTTATGGGGATAAATTGCATTCGAGTGGCTTTAAAGACATCCAGCCAATAAAATGCTTCTGCAATATGCGGACTGCTTTCTTCTACGAGGGGAAACAGGATATCGGTCCCATATTGGAGGGGGAATTGTGGCTCTTCTTTTAAAATTATGCCAAGCATTCCCGGTTTTATCGGTATATTTGAATTTTCTATAATCCCTTGATTCATTCTTTTCGTCGACCTCCCTTTAACTATAACGAATATTAAAACGTAAGTCAATATCTTTCTTTTTTTCAAACCCCGCTACGTGGGGGTTTATTGTAGGACCGGGAGATCGTGCAATGTTTGGAGTTTGTCTGACTCCGGTTTTTTTTGACTGTCCCCTTTTTCGTTTTCATTGATAATTGAGAATTGAGAATTAATTTGACTGTCCCGAATGTCACTAACTTAAGCCTATAATTCGCTTTAAATTACAGTCAGGGGCTGTAGTCGGGACTGAAAAAAGGGGACAGTCAAAAAAAACCGTCAAAAAAAACCACTTTTATCCTTTGGTTTTTTCTACTTAATGGCGCTGAAGATGCGGGAGAGAAAGAGGAAGAAAAACCTAAGTGCAGCGGCTGACCATTAAGGAAGCCGCCGGATGGCACTATGTGCCATTATAAAACCCCACGTAGTGGGGAAAAAGGGGACAGTCGAGAAAAATTCCCACGTATTTTAAATTAATGGTTTCGCTGTTGACTTGGCAACTAAATTATAGTACCATGTGATAAGATCGTTTTTACCTGGATGACGGAGAAACGCATGAGTAAAAAAGAAAAACTGTTGAAAAGATTTACTGAAACGCCTACTAAAAGCGATCTGACTTACGATGAATTAAAAACACTACTTGAAAGCCTGGGATATAAAAAAATCGAGGGCAGTGGTTCCAGGGTAAAATTCTTTAATGAAGCAATACGGGATTTGATTATTCTCCATAAGCCACACCCCGGTAATATACTCAATAAGGCAACTTTAAGAGATATACGGGAGAAATTAAAAAAATTTTAAAGTGAATGAATGGAGTAAAGATGAGTAATATATTAGAATATAAAGGCTACATTGGGCGCGTGGAATTTTCCGCGGAAGATAAAATTTTTCATGGGAAGATCGAGTATATTAACGACCTGGTGACCTTCGAAGCCACTTCGGTGGAACAACTTGAAAAAGAATTCAAAATCTCTGTAGACGATTATATTGAAACCTGCAAAAAACTTAACATCAACCCGCAAAAATCGTTTAAAGGAACGTTTAATGTCAGGATTGCACCGGAATTGCACAAAGAAATCGCTTTCCAGGCAGCCAAAAGAAATCTTTCCTTGAACCGGATGGTGGAAGAAGCCTTAAAACATGAGCTGTTAAACCTTGAAAGCGGCAGGTAAATTTATTTATCATTAGACCATTTCAATTTAATTGCTGGTTTTTTTTTGTTTTGGGCAGACTGTCACAGGGTACTCTGAAAAAAGGTGAAATCATAAATTAAAAAAGTTTTACCTTTCCCTGGATTCCCGGATCGCTTCGAGTATATCTGTTGTTGTGGCTTTAGTTCTAATTCCCCGTACATCCAGTGGGGACTTATTCCTATTTTTTTTTAATGTAACCGAATATGTTTCTCCTTCTGTTAGGTGGATTAAAACTTCTTCTCTCCTGGCTAAATCTAATAATTCCTCTAAATGTTCTTTTGCTTGAGGATAAGTATATACTTTCATAAATCACTCCATAATTTCGATATTTAATTTTGAGGCGATTGCTTTCATTTTTCGATCTAAAGTAAGCAGGGGCCATCCTTGCTCTATAGCACACTGGAGAAAATAGGCATCATAAGCATAAATACCGAATTGCACTGCTATTTTCAAAGCCATTTCAATATTAATAGGCATTAATTTTACCGGGATTTGTCGAGTAGCTTCCCATACATCGAGCACTTCTCCAGGAGTAATGATCCGCTTTTTTAGCAAAGAAGTAATCGCATTTCCCATTTCGAATGGAAGTACTTCCGGTGCAATAAGTTCCATACCTTGCGTGATTTGGGTAATTTGGATTTTTTCAGGTTCATCCATCACTGCTGCCAATAAGATATTGGTATCGACAATAATATTCATGTATGTGATTATACTTCGATTTCAATAAACTGTCAAGAGTATCGGCAGTTCTAATTTTGAAATATATAATTGGAAATTTATGAGGGGTAGACACACCTCAACCTTACCCTGACGTCCGGGACAAGAACTTTGAAGACTTTTCCTTCTTTTCCTTTGGAAGGGTTCGCCCGTGTGCCCGCGCCGCAGGCACGTCAAACGTTAAACCAAAACGGCACGCAGTGCCGCAAAATCCCAAATCATCGATCGTCGATTTCTTTTCTAACGGCGCAGCAAACCATTGTTTTAAGTTTTCAAAAGTAGAATTGGTGAAAAAAGAGAAAAAGAGATTTTTTATTGACACCTTCATTCAATTTTTGTATAATGCAACAACATGGTTGTGTGGTGTAATTTAATTGAGCTCTATTTATAATGCGAAACCATTTACCAAAAATTTTAACAAGTGAGGTTTTGTATGATTTTAAATGGGAGAAAGTTAGTCTTACCAGCGAACAGTTTAAGTGCGGCAATATCCTGGAAGAAGACATCCGCAAATGCTTCCAATCCGTCAAATACGTCGATGACAAATCCAAATAAACATTCTCTTCCTGCTCTGATTCTTATTATATGTGCCATCGCCCTGCCTTTTACTCTTCATGGCAAAGAAACACTGGCTTACCACGTGTTTTTCAATAACAACCCAATTGGCGAAGAAACCTATTCCGAAGAGATTACGGGTGAAAAAACCATTAAAACCGTCGTAGAATCCAATATCTCTTTTTATAGAGGCAATGCGGTCGTTACCATGATTCAAAAGGGCGTATTCATCGAGACCCTCGATCATCGACCGCTGAGTTTTTCTTATTACGATTCATCCTCCGGTAAAATCACCAAAGAACTCCAGGGGAAAATCGAAAACAACCTCCTTACCGTGAAATCCCCGACGCACAACACCGTGTCATGCCTCATCGATCCTAAAATCCTTTTTTACCCCGGTTTGCGAGACCTGGTGAAAAAAAGTATTACGGAGGATAAACAGGAGTTTTCGTACTCCTTTTACTCCCCGGACCAGGCAAAGATCATCGACGTTCAAAATTCGATCCTCGAAAAAAAGGACGGATTTGTCACCATTAAATCCGTTTACAAAAATGTCCCCGGTGTAGAAATCATCGAAAAAAGGGATTTAAAAGGGAACCTGGTGGAGCAAGAAATCCCTGCCCTTAAGTATAAAAAGAGTCTGAGTACGGGGACTGCGAAAACTGCGGGACCGGGTGAAGCGCCCCGATTCGATATTCATGCCCTCAACACTGTCGAAACCGCTAACAAAAATAATGTTCGTCTCGATTCCAATACCGTAAAAGCTATTTACGAGATTACGGCAGAAGGACCCATCGATATCCCCATGTCTGAGCGGCAAACGATCGAGGAAACAATAGATGACGGGATCATCATTTCCATAATCAAAATCAAGCAGGAAAATACCCCCGCTGCCGGCGGTGCCCTGCAAACCGAAGATATCGTCGAATATTTGAGAAGCAATGATTTTATGCAAACCGGGGATGACCGAATCAAACAGGTTATCAACGGGTTGAACATAGATGGAACCAGCAAGACGACGGATGAATGGGTGAAAAGAATCCATCGATGGGTGCTGGACAATATAACCGTGCGGAGTTTAAATTTGAATTTCGCCACTGCACTGGAAGTACTGGAAAAAAAAGAAGGAGATTGCTCCGAATTTTCGGTTTTATTTGGGACATTGCTTCGGAATGTGGGCATACCGTCAAAAATCTGCTTCGGTCTCCTTTACGTCGATGGCCTTTTCCGATACCATTTCTGGACGGAGTTTTTCGATGAAAAATGGTATCCCTTTGATCCATCGCGAAAAACCGGGATTATCGATACCAGGTACATCAAATTGATGGAGACTTCCTTGAACGATCTATCCGGGACCCGTTTAGGGATACGATTATCAACGTATCTCCGGGTAAAAAAAATAACCGTATTAAATGCCATTAACAAGGAGGGAATACCCAATGAATAGGCATATAGTATCGATACTCGCGTTATTATTAAGCGTTTTACTTTTGTTTTGGTTCACCGGCTGCAGCTCGAAAGACGATCGCAAAGGCAAAGGAAGCTTGAAAGCGGAAGTTACGATTTCCAACGGAACAAAAATAATTAAAAACCCATCCGCCCCACTCCACGGCGAGTTAAAGCTGGAGCTGGAGGAGACATTGACCATCGGTCATGGCGAAAAGGATTTTTTTAGCTCATGGCCTTTCCAGGTCGATGTGGATAAAAACGACAATATCTATGTTCTTGATTATAAGGAGAACTGTTTTAAAATTTTCAACAGCAATGGGAAATTTCTCCGCAAAGTCGGCCAGTTTGGAGAGGGCCCCCAGGATCTGTACGAACCCATCAGGCTGCAAGTGGACTTGACCGGGAAAATTTATGTCATGGATAATTTAAAAAACCTCAGGGTTTTTAATTTCAATGGCGAACTTAGCCAAATGTTTCAAATTATCTCATCTTTCGAATCATCAGTAGCCCCGGATGGAAATATCATTTATATGAAATCAGGTAGAGATAAATATCGAGTTAATCAAAAACTAAGTATAGTTAAGGCGAAACCGGATGTAGGGGGTAGTTTTGTAAAGTCTTACATTGAAAAAACAAAGAAATATCCATCTGTCCCCATTCCAGACGGTGGGATATTATTATTTTTCTGCCATTTCGACCACAATATCTGCTACTATCTGTCAAAATCCGGGAACCTCTACGTGGGAGATAACTCCGAATACAGGATATTGGTTTACGATCAAAACGATCATTTGATCCGGGAGATCCGGCGGGATGAGAAGCCGGTCCCCATTACTAATGAAGAAAAGGACTTTGTTATCTGGGAATCATATCCCTCCGACATCCCCGGCAATATTAAATCCAAGTATAAAGAGTTGATAGCCGATTACAAGCCCTTCTTTACTGCATTGCGCGTCGATGAAAAAGAATGGTTGTACGTATTTAAGAGATACTCGAAAAAATTAGATGATATGCCGGAAGTCGATATTTTCGATGCCACCGGTCAATACATTTACCACACCCGGATGCCCAGGGTTCCTTTGCTTGTCTACGGCGGCTGTTTCTATTATATTATAGAAGAAACGGAAGATTATGTGGTCAAAAAAGTCAAGATGAAAAATCTTTAAAAAGAGTATAAACCAGTTTCAAGTGACTTGTGTTGTATTTATAAAACAAAAAAGTCAATAAAAATATAGGAGGTAAAACATGTTCGATCCATTGGGATTCGCAAACATTATCCAATCATTAGGAGAATGCTTTCTCCTCACTCATCATTCATAAATCGGCGAATCACCGGGTTTATAAACCACATTGGTTCCACAGTGCACCTCCCCTCCCCAAAGATGGTACGGCAAATCATCGAGAAAATGCACTTCTATCCCTTCTTTACTTAACCTTACCCTGACATACTCTTGCATCAAATCATTCCCGTTCTCCACGGGTCCCCTGGGGTCGGCAATCAACATATGCCCGTTCATATGTACGGAATTCACCATATTGGGTATCAAAGCGCCGGCGTATTCCCTATACTTTTCAAATAACGACGGTATCCGGATGATATCGCTCTCATCGATCCCGATAGCCTGTTTCATACTATCGATGTTTTCCTCGATTTCTTCCTCCTGTAACTTCATATTGAGATCTCTTAATCCCCGGTCCTCCAGTAAAGTCGATATAGTCGCATTCTCCCTTAAATCCTTCAATACCGGCAAACTTCCTTTGCCTTCCTTATTCCATTTTTCCAACAATTCGTACGTGATCGTTACGTCCGGGACAAGAACTTTAAAGCCTTTTCCTTCTTTTCCTTTGGAAGGCACAAAATTAAATATCTCATCCACATGTTTTATCATCAGCCAGCCGGTATGAATTTTAATCAAAGGTGTTTGAACGCCCTGGGCTTCCAACATTTGTACCACCAGGGGATTCATCGAATTGCCGGTGGCTTTATTATATCCATAAAAAACACGGCCATACGGGTAACCGGGTAATGGCGGTGTAACTTCGAGGTTTCCGAACCAATCCAACCATCCGTCGCCGCCTTTTCCTCCACCGTTTCCGGGCCTGTACTCGCCGATTTTAAACCATCCGAAACCCGGGGCCAACATCTCTTTTTCCGGCATGTCATCCAAAGGCTTTCCCCTGTTGGATTTCAATACGACATGATTGCAAACGGTAGGGGTTCTTGAATACCCGATTTCCATAATATCCTGCAACCATATCTCCCAGGCTGGATAATTGCCGGCAGGGACTATTTTAAGTTGAACACCCAGTTGAGCGGCGATGTCTTTTAATGCCTGGATGAATTTTTCATTTTTTCCCGGGAAGTCGCGTACATAAATCTGCTGTGCGGGCTTTACTGCGGACAGCATGATAAACGGAGCGACTTTCAATCGAAGGGTATCCGTATACGTGTGCTTCGATGCTTCGATAATTGCGGTTAAAGAGCAATTTCCATCCCACTGCGGACCCGCATATGAGCAAGCTTCGATTCGTATTTCCAGGTCATTACCGGTTAGTAATTTAACCGGGATTTCCTGTTTTTCATTATTCTCGATGAAGATATAATCCGCCGCGTCTTTATAAAATAAATGAATGTATGGCCGCGCATTTTCCGAAACGGAAATATACAACTTACTCCCCTCTGTAAGCCGGGGGATTTTCCCGATCCATACCGGGGTTAAATCCTGGAGATCACCGGTGCCCCCGATGATTTTATCGGAACAATCGGTCTTCCCGTTGTTCAAATCGCTGTCATTGTTATACATAAACACAGCACCGCTTTTTTCCATCCACTTTAAAACAATATCCTGGGCCGCATTTCCTGCGATAAATGCAAACGCTAATAAAATGAACATTAATCCGATTTTTCGAGTCATATTAAACCTCCGATACTCCTTTCGATTTTATCCATAGATCATTAAAAGTCAAACCATATCGCCGGTAGATTCGGTTTTGTTGTGTTTTCATAGTCCGATTATAACAAAGGGCGGAGGGCAAGTCAATCACGGATTACTTTTCGATAAGTGTCTGCCCGAAACAACAACAGTTACTAGATTCAAAATTAAGAATTGCCGCCATTGAACAGTAATTCTCATTTTGGAATCGTGGGGGCTGTAGTCGGTTTCCCCTTCCACTTCACCTCTCCGCCGGTCATCGGCTCCGAGGACCCGTCTCGCCGATTTTCGGTCCTCGAAAATCTGGCTCAACAGGGCGTTCCAGGGGGCACCGACACGCCCCCTTTGCGTATAAAATCACAGAACTGCTGGTCATTGAAGAAAAAACTTGAAAAAAGGATGATGGTATAATATAATTTAACCAAGGAGTATTAAATGAAGCAAGCAATTACAATTCGCATCGATATCGAAATGAAAGAACAATTTGAAAAATTGGCAAAAGCTTCGGAAAGATCAACATCTTTTTTAGTGGTCGATGCATTACAAGAGTACCTTGCAGTTAACCAATGGCAAATTCATGCTATTGAAGAAGGTATAAAACAAGCAGATGCCGGCCAATTGATTCCTCATGAAGATATTCGTAAAAAATGGGAGACAAAGCTTGCGAATACAATGGACTAAAGCTGCATCAAACGATCTTGATTCCATAGAAGAATATAGTTGGAAAGATAATCCTCAAACAGCAATAAAACAGGTACTTATGGTTATAGACGCTGTCGAACAAAAAATTGCCCGCACTCCCCAAATAGGAAAACGGGGTAGGATACCCAATACAAGAGAATTTTATATCACAGGCACTCCATATATTGCTGCCTATAGGATTACAGGAGATGTCATCGAAGTACTTCGAGTTATTCATGGGGCGCGACGCTGGCCGGACGAAATGTAATGAATTTTACCACAATATAACAAAAGCTTTTGGAGGTCCAGGAACCTTTTCTCGAAAAGGTTCCTGGTGGTCGAAGAAAATATGGAGATTGAAATGAATTTTAAATTGGTTTCAAATTTTGAGCCCAGGGGATCGCAGCCCGATGCCATCAAAAAACTCTGCGACGGCTACAAAAACGGGAATTCCACCCAAACCCTTTTGGGAGTAACGGGTTCAGGCAAAACCTTTACAGTCGCCCACGTGATCGAATACCTTCAAAAACCCACGCTGGTCATTGCCCACAACAAAACCCTCGCCGCTCAATTGTACAACGAGTTTAAAGAACTTTTCCCCCAAAACCGCGTGGAGTTTTTTGTTTCATATTATGATTACTACCAACCCGAATCCTATATCCCTCAAACCGATTTATACATTGAAAAAGATGCTATTGTCAATCCCCAAATCGAGCAAATGCGTTTAGCTGCAACCGCGTCCCTGGTTTCACGCCGCGACGTTATCGTCGTCGCTTCGGTCTCCTGCATCTACAGCGTCGGTAATCCCATTTATTTCAAAGGTCTCGGTTTCGAACTCTCCGTCGGCCAAAAAATCGACCGCAAAGACCTCCTGAAAAAACTCATCGATATCCAGTACGAACGAAACGAAATCGAATTAGCGCCCGGGCGTTTCAGGGTGAAAGGAGATACCATCGACTTTATCCCCGGTTATTACACCAATATCCTCCGCATCGAAATGTTCGGCGATGACATCGAACGCCTCACGGAAATCGATAAAACCACCGGCGAACCCATTCAACAACTCAAATACCTCTACGTATACCCAGCCCGCCATTTCGTCGTTCCCCCCGAACGAATCGCCGGCGCTGTCTCCGGGATCAAAAAAGAACTGGAAGAACGACTCCTCCAACTGGAAATGATGGAAGCCCACCGCCTCAAACAACGCACGCTGTACGACCTCGAAATGATCCAGGAAACCGGCTTCTGCAAAGGCATCGAAAACTACTCCGCTTATTTCGAAGAACGCCAAAGAGGCCAAAAACCCTACTGCCTCCTCGATTATTTCGGGGATGATTTTTTTATTGTCATCGACGAAAGCCACCAATCCATCCCCCAACTCCACGGCATGTACAGGGGCGACTACTCCAGGAAAAAAAACCTCGTGGATTTCGGGTTCCGCTTACCCAGCGCTTTCGATAACCGCCCACTCCGCTTCGACGAGTTCGAAGAATACCTTAAGAAAAACACCACCGTTTTCGTCTCCGCTACCCCCGCCGAATACGAAATCCGGGAATCCAACCAAATCGCCGAACAAATCATCCGCCCCACCGGCCTGGTCGATCCCCAAGTCGAAGTCAAACCTACCCAAAACCAGGTGAAAAACCTCATCGAAGAAATCCAAAAAACCATCCAAAAAGGAAACCGCGCCCTGGTCACCACCCTCACCAAACGCCTCGCCGAAGAACTCACCGAATACCTCGCCCAACAAAATATCAAAACCCGCTACCTCCACTCCGAAATCGAAACCATCGAACGCACGGAGTTAATCCGCCAACTCCGCGCCGGCCAATTCGACGTCCTGGTCGGGATCAACCTCCTCAGGGAAGGCCTGGACATCCCGGAAGTCGGCTTCATCGGCATACTGGACGCAGACAAAGAAGGCTTCCTCCGCGACACCCGCAGCTTGATCCAAACCATCGGGAGAGCCGCACGAAACATCGACTCCCACGTGATTATGTACGCCGACCGGTTTACGGATTCGATCAAAAACGCCTTAGCCGAAACCGACCGCCGCCGCCAACTCCAACTGGACTACAATAAAACACACAACATCCAACCCCAAACGATTATTAAACCCATCCCGGAAAAAGGCGTCGATATCAAAGATACCAAACATATCCCCAAAAACAACATCCCCAAACTCATCCACGAAGCAGAAAAAGAAATGAAAACCGCCGCAGACCGCCTCGACTTCGAACGCGCTATATATTTAAGAGAAAAAATTAAAGAACTCCAAAAACGCCTCAATGAAGCATGAAAAGACCAGGAACCTTTTTGTAAAAAGGTTCCTGGACCTCCAAAAACTTTTATTAATTTTAATATCAATGGAGCCTGACCATACCACGAAACCTCGCACGATGAAACGGCACTGCAATAAAACCCCACGCAGTGGGGCCTGGACCCGCCAGGGATGCAATCCCCTCCAAAAACTTTTGTTAATTGGGGATGAGAACTGGAGGATAATCAACGAAAGGTATTGACTTTTCCCTCCCGATTTGTTATTTATTAGTATGTTTTATTGTTATATCGTAAAACATCGGTTCAATGAAAAGGCTATATGAAAAATGATCCCGTCACTCACACTATATTTTAAATATGGAAGTAAATATCATTTTAAACAAGGAGGATACATCTCATGAAAGAAAAAACCAACGTGGTTCAACTATCCGAGAACCAAGAAAAAGAGGTGCAGAGTGGACTCGCTGCTGTAGGTTATCCCTGCTATAACCCCGAGTATTACCCGATCTGCCGCTGCCGGTTGTCTGGTTTTAAATGCGGACGCCCCCAATGGTACTGCCCTTGATGCTTAAACTAAACTGACAAAAAGATGGCAGCAGCAACACACCATGTGAGCTGCTGCCATTTTTTTCTCTTTATCCCCTTAAAGAATCCATGGATACAGGGATACAAAGCACCCAGCAACAATTATTTCAACATTAGCTATTTCAATTTAAAAAAAAGGAGAATATATCACATGAAAGAAAAAATCAACATGGTTCAACTTAACGAGAACCAGGAACAACAAGTAAAAGGCGGTCACTACCTCATCTGCAACAACCCCGACTATTACCCTGTCTGTCGCTGCAAATTGGCTAACAACAGGTGCGCTCATCCCATTTATGCTTGCCCCAAATAAGACGGTTCATAGCAGCGCGAGATAACTTACTTTTTAAGAGGAGTACAATCCCATGAAAGAAAAAAACAACGTGATTCGAATCACGGAAAATCAAGAAAAAGAAGTCAAAGGCGGTGCCACTGCGATTAATTGGTGCTACAACCGGGAATTTATGCCCCACTGCCGCTGTGTAATCCTGACTAACAAATGCGCCCAGGTTCAACTGCATTATCCGCCGTGCCCTTCTTGATTTTACCCGAATCAAAGAAAAAAGGCAGCAGCGTAGTCTGCTGCTGCCGCTTTTTTTCTTTCTCCCTCTTTCTCTATTTCTCGATTCATTAACATGCTTCAATATTCGACAGCTTCTGTACCCGAGGTGAAATGTGGAAAACATTAAATCGTGGAGCCTTTTACATACTCAAAAAAAGAATAAATACTTTTTTGAACGAACCAAAAAAAGCGTCCATTTGTGCCACCCTATCTTTTATTATTTACTTCAATCGGACCAACAGGGAATCGATTTAAAACACCGGCTCGATTCCATGACCCGGGACAATCTTACCGATACCGTTGAAATCCCCAACGTCGGGAAGTTTTCAAAAGATGAAATCGATTACTATATCCAAAAGTTTTTCTTTTTAAAATCCAACGGGTATTTTTCTTCTGTGGATCAACAAACTCGTTTGAGCGGTGAAATCGATGCGGGTTTCATCGAAAAAATTCTTGCCAATAACTCCCAGGTGATTTTCGAAGTGACTGAAAGATGCAATATCTCATGTGAATATTGCTGCTACGGGAAATTCTATAACCAGGGCGACCACCGGGTAAATAAAGACCTGGATATCGCTGCGGCAATACGCTTGATCGACTACCTCCACGCATTTTGGAACTCCCCCATGAACCGCTCCCAAGACAGGGAAATTTATATTAATTTCTTCGGCGGCGAACCGCTGCTGGGCTTCCCTTTTATTAAAGCAGTGATCGATCATATCAAACAACTCCCCCTCCTTCACAACTACTTTGTTTTTTCCATTACCACCAACGGCGTTCTCCTCCATAATTACATGGATTACTTGCAGCAAAACGACGTGGAATTATGGATAAGCCTGGACGGCAGCGAACAAAACAACGCCTACAGGATGCTCCATTATGGAAAACCTTCCTTCGATATCATCATGGAAAATGTCAAAACTATCCGGAAAAAATACCCCGCTTATTTCAAAGAGCGTGTCAATTTCCTGGCTACACTCCACAACAAAAATTCCTTCTCCGAAATCTACCGCTTCTTTAAAACCCGGTTCGACAAAATCCCCCTCATCGGCCCGCTTAATGCCACAGGGATCAAAGAATCCGAGAAAAAAAATTTCTGGAAAACCTACTCCAACCTCAACCAAAGCCTCCATGAAAGCGAAGATTATTCCCTCATTGAAAAAGATATGTTTCTCTCCCTTCCTACCGTGCAGGATGTGATCGTTTTTCTTCACCGTTACAGCGATTTTTTTTTCAATAATTACCGGGCCCTGCTCTTCGACGATATCGAGCAAATACGAACTCCTTCCGATACATGCTTACCTTTTCTAGAAAAGCTTTTTGTTACTGCTTCCGGGAAAATCCTCCCCTGCGAAAAGATCGCACACCAATTCGAACTGGGCTCCGTTACCGCGGATAGCCTGGAATTGGATTTTGAAAAAATCGCCGATAAATATAACCGCTATTTCAACAGGATACGCAAACAATGCAATCAATGTTGGAATGCGGATATTTGCGCCCAATGCTTGTTTTTTATCCCCGGCATCGACGGCGATAACCCCCGGTGCAATGGGTTCATGACCGGGAAAGATTTTGAAAAATATATCTCCTCTTTCGTCGATTACTTCGAAAACAAACCCTGGATGTACCCACGCTTTTTAAAGGAGGTTACCTTTGAATAACGATCTCTCTACCCCTGGGTCTAAAAAAAAATACTGGTTCTATATCGAGCCCTATGTTTTCATCTCGTTAAAAAAAGATTCGCTGTTGTTCTACAATTCGTTATCCGGTAAAGCCCTCGAATATGATATAACCCTGGACGAAAACCGCGGAATCCTGGATATAGCAAAGAAACTCCAATCCTCCCGGAACCTCCGTGTCGTGGGTTTAAAAAACCGGGAACTCAATGACCCTGTAATATCTCAATTTATCCATCATATCCGTATGGATTTCATGGGGGATTTAATCGACACCGCGTTTTCTGCGGGAAAACCTGTTCTCATGAAACCTTCCGTCTCCATCAGCCGGGACGTTAAAAAATTAAAAAAAAGTTCTCACCGTTCTGCCGGTGAAGAGATCATGGGATATATTACCGAAATGTATTTGTATATTACCGGTCGATGTTCTCAAAATTGTTCCTTGTGTCCTTCCGCTTTTCGTCAATTTCCCTGCTGCACCCAAACCCGTACCTCACCCGTTGAACTGGAATTCCCTAAAATCGAAAGCCTATCGGATGAACTCGCCGGCACTCGTATTATCAATCTCAACATCCTCGGCGGGGATATTTTTTCTTATTCCAGGTTTGATGAACTTGCGCAGATGCTTAATGCCATTCCCTTCAAAAAGACTTATTACTCCCATTATTTGAACATAATCCCCGGCATAGACCGGTTAAAAGAGGTTAATCCCGTTAATTCCTTACTTAAAATACCCGTCACTTTTCCTATGGATATGGAAAAACTGTCGGCGGCTGTCGAGGTTGTTAAAGAGTACCGGTTTAATCCTCAAATCATTTTCATGATCTCCGGTCAAAAGGATTTTGATGAAGCCGAGATAGTCGTGCAGGAATCGGGTTTGAATAAGCACCTGTATCAGCCCTGGTACACCGGCAATAACCTGGATTTCTTCAAAGAGAATGTCTTTGTTACACCCGAAGATATTTTAAATTCAAAACCCCGTTTAAAAGCGATTTACAGGAATTCCTCCGTTAATTCGTTGAATTTCGGCCGGTTAACCGTATTGGCGGATGGTAGTATATACAGTAATGTTAATGGTGCCCGTTTGGGCGCAGCGGGGAAGGATTCTCTTTACCAGGTTGTATATAAAGAGATGGTTCGCGGCACAGCATGGTTAAGAACCCGGAAAAACGTGGAACCGTGTAAGCATTGCACGTTGGAAGCGTTGTGCCCGCCTCTCTCCGATTACTCCTACGCCATCGGGAGAAATGATCTTTGTATAAAGAACAATAATCCATAGCAAGTTCGAGGAACCCGGCACCGGTAATGATGACTTATGAATGATGAGTGATGATCGATGAATTGTGATTTTTACGGAGAACGGGAAACGGATAACTGTGTGGTTAGTTTTTTTTCGTATATTTTAAGAGCAGTTCTTTTCAAGCTTTTTGATTTTTTGCAGTTTCCGGGATCCACTGCGGGGCAGGCGTTAACTCGATTAACTCCTTTAGGGTTTTGACTGTCCCCTTTTTCGCCTATGCTACTAGCTAATGGCCATAATGCAAATTAATATGCACTGTATGGACAAAGTATTCGCTCGAACAGTTGGAAATGAGCCGAATCTTTTTTGGCTGCAGCGCCTGACCATTATGGAAGCCGCCGGATGGCACAATGTGCCATAATAAAACCCCTCCATGAGGGGCCGCGCAGTGCAGCTAAACGCAGTGCGGATAAAGTGTTTTGTAATGAAATGGAAAGGTTTCCTTCAAAAATGTTTCAAAACGAGACAAAACCATAAAACGCTTTTATATCAAAGGTGAAAGACCGTTTTTTGAATTTTCGTCAACCCTGCGTGTGCCGATATAAAACACTTTTGAACCTAAATTTTAAGCTCCATTTCAATGTGAATATTGAAAAGATTTGATATGAAAGGATTTCGAATTTTTGGCATCATAGTTGCTGATAAAAGGCGTGGTTAAAAACAGAAAATGGTTCTGAAAATGTGAAATGAGTTGATGCTTTTGAAGACGAAATCGCAAGGATAGTTAAAAAATATAACCTATAAACCACAGTGAAACGTTTAAAAAAAATTAAAAATACGATATAAACACGTAAGTGTGCGGTATCGTCATGCGATGGGTCGAATGCAGTGTAGTGAATGAAATGTTAAAAAAATTAAAAAAAAAGAGTAAACCTGGATTTTAGTGAATTGTGGTTATTAAAAAAATAGTTTGAATTCACTTAAAAACGAAAGAGGTATAACATGAAGAAGAATAATACGCGGATTAAAAAAGGAGGTCTAAAATGAAGAGAATCATGGTTGTTAATTTGATGATGATCATCTTAGTGATGGGTTTTGGATTGAATCTAAATCTAAACGGTCAAGTACAAGCGGTTAAAATGGAACGAATTATCGGCGAAGAGGATAATAAAGACGATGTCTTTTTTTCCGCCAATGTTACGGATATATATGTCGATAAAAAGAACGATAACATTTATGTAATGGATACCGGTGCGAATACGATACGCGTATTCAATAGCAAAGGTGATTTCATATGCGATATCGGTCGCAAGGGTCAAGGACCGGCTGAATATTTAGAATTGGGAACAATGTGTGGCCTGAGTAATGGCCAATATTTGGTTGCGGATCCGGGCAATCGCAGACTGCAATATTTCTCCGTCGATTGGAAACCGCTGCAAGTCATTCGTACCAAAGATAACCGGGTTACGGAAGTTGTTCCCGGTGAGAACGGTTTCTTCTATACTACACCCAATAAAGGGTCCAAAATCTTTCTTGTTATCGGGAACCAGGAAGGTACACAACCTGTCGTATATAAAATCAACGCAGCGGGCGATGTAATAAAGACTTTGGGATCAAGTCCCATCACCAAAGATTTTTATTTGAGCGAGATGAACCGGAACGTGACAATCCTATATGGCCAGGATAAATTACTCTATGTGATCTACAGCATCGTTAATAAAATAGAAGTCTATAAGGAAGATAAATTGGTAAAAACCTCTAAAATACCGCTGAAATTCAACCCTGTAGAACCCAAATCATCGATGAAACAGAGAGGAGACAGCTTCTATATGGAACTCCAGATGGATTGGATCGCCTCCGATGCAGCCTGGAATAATAACGGGAAATTGGTGGCTGCCGTCTACCAGGAGAGCACATACAAAGCTCAAAGCAAAAAAGATAACCCTCCGGCTAAACAGAACCTCTGTTTACTGGATGTAGAAAAAGGGACAATATTGAAAGAATGGTCCGCTCCAAAACCCGTTAAAGCCTTTGATTTTTTAAAAAATAACCGGGTAGTTCTCTTATTTGAGACTGTTGAAGGTTGTTCTTTAGGTATCGGAACTATAAAGTAAAACGAATTGATGAAATAGGTAGGAATCCAATGATACTAATACTATCACAAGAAGAAGAACTAAATGTAAATAACGTGTCCAGTATATTAACGGGCATGAATCAGCGATGGTTTCGCTTGAACGGTGAAGATATCCCACTGAATACCGGGATCACCCTTTACCCCACCGCGCCGGAAGCCAAAGGTTTTTTGGAAAATAAAAAAGGTGAAAGAGCGTACCTCGATGAGATTCACAGCATATGGTTTCGCAGGAGCGGCGATATCACGGTCCAGGGAAATCTTCACCCCGGTCAAAAAAGGTTGATCGAAAAGGAATGTGGTTATACGATCGGCGCTTTATATCATATTTTACGCGATCGTTTCTGGATCAATGATTTTTATAAAGAAATTCGTGCTATTAATAAAGGATTGCAGCTTCATATCGCTAATAAATTAGGACTGCGCTGCCCGGATTCGATTGTGACATCAAATTACGACGAAGCACTGGCGTTTTACAACAAACACAACGGGAATGTGCTGTGTAAACCCATCAGCCAGTCCGGCCATGTGGACGGAGATGAAAACCGGCAAATGAGAGTAATCTATTCCAACCGGTTAACCCCCGAAATGAAGGATTCACTTCAAGCAGTTAAATACGCCCCGACATTTTTCCAGGAATATGTTCCAAAGGAAATCGAGTTCAGGGTGACCATCATCGGCCATCATGTTTTCCCAACGGCGATAGAATCCCAGAAGAGTAAAAAAACCTCGGAAGATTGGCGACGGTATGACACCCAGAATACTCCATATTATCCCTATCGGTTTCCAAAAGAATTGGAAGAAAAATTAATCGCCTTTATGACAGAAATGGGACTCGTGTACGGGGCCGTCGATATGATTTTGCATGCCGAAACCGGCGAATTCGTGTTCCTGGAAGTAAATCCCGGTGGACAATGGGGTTGGGTCGAACATATGAGCGGCTACCCCATTACTGAGACATTAATCGAGACTTTAATCCAAGGGAGGATATTATGAAATCCGATTTTACCAAATACGATCCTGAAAACCCACTGCCGTTTATACTATTGTTCGAGGAATTACCTGATGCAGAGAGTGCTATCGATGGACTTCTCATTCGCAAATACTATGACGACACTATCGGGGGGATCGCTCACAAAATCGAGTTTACCAACTCCTGCTTTTGTGAACGCCAGGCTTATGAAAATCGAGGTTGAGGATACTAAAATGGAACTGAAAGGAAAATATTTTACATTAAATTCATATGTGTTTCTTATAGAAGGGAAAAAACGCGGTGCGCTGTATGACCTACACCAGGGTGTGATCTACCCGCTGCCGGAATCGGCAAAATATGTGATGTCGATGTGTGAACGGCATATTCCAATTAAAGCTATACTGGAAGAAATTTCAGCGGAAGAAGACCGGCAAATGGCGTTGGAATATATGGATAAGATCGAACAATATGATTTCGGCAAATATCGTAACAGTGTTGACGGATATACCAAAACACACTTAAATCTATCTCCATGGGAAGAACGCGAGCTGATGGCACTTGCAGTAGAACTTCCTTTGGCACCGGGAGAGGATAAGGTTACCGTCTCACAACTGTTAGATGTAATTAAGGAAGCGAAAGTGTCCTGTCGGCTATCTCATGTCAACGTTATTCCTTCTGTAGATATCGACAGCCAAAATGTCCATCGGTTTATGTCATTTCTTGAAAAGTTGAAAGAATTACAGGTTCAAAATATTGAAATATATCTGCTAATCAGTGAACCCCAGGAAACACTTTTCGAATATTTCGTGGAGAATAAAGACTCTATAAAAATTACCATGGAAGAAAGACGAATAACCGGTGACATCAAAAGTAAAATCGTTGATGTTCTTCTATCCAGGGGAGTTCGTGTCGACAGCAATGAAGGTTTAGCTCTTAAAGTAGGCAGGCTGTCTCCCGAGGTTCTCAAGCGGCATGAAGTTTCATCCCACATTTTTTCCACGGGATATGGGATATTTCGGAAATTAAGAGTCCATGATGTCAATGCCAACCGGCTGTATCTTGATAAAGAAGGCATTGTCTATCCTTGCATCCATGATACCGGGATTAAACTTGGAAATATTCATGACAAGTCGATCCGAGATATTGTCTATTCCAAGGAAGTTAACCAATTGTGGACGTTAACCAAAGACCATATTGAAAAATGCAAGGACTGCGAATACCGCTATGCCTGTATGAATACACGGACTTTCCGTCAATCATTGGAAGATCGGACTTCCGCCCCTGCTAATTGCCCTTATGATCCTATTGAAGGCAAATGGTTGAACATCGATCAAAGCATTTCATCGATAAAATTGAAAGATGTGAGCGAACAAAATCAAGCCCAATTACTGTTCAATGAATCCAGGTATTTTCGGATTATATCGCATCAACAGCGTCCCTTTCCTACTGAGTATACCTCTATTTTGGACAGTGTCATCGATGAAGCCATACAGAGATTAGGTATAAACGAATGGACCCAAAAGATAAATTACTATTTTTATCCATCCACAGAAGCGATGCGTGCGGAAATAAACCCGGGAATCGATATTTCAGGCGAAATGGAAGTGATTCACCAGGTGGGAAAGCGCCACATTTACCAGATCAGTACAGTCTTTCCCTGTCATACGCATGAGATATTACATGCTGTTTTTCATTCCTTGAATGCGTACGGTAACTTGTTTGTCAAAGAAGGATGCGCCACAACGTTGGGATTTACAAGAGGCAGTGAAGCCGACCTAAATATTGATAAAGTGGCAGATTTATTTAAAAGTAACCTTGTTACCCGCATGCTGGATAAAAATGGAACCGAAGTCAAAGAACAAAACAATCTTATGATGATTCGAGATGAAATCGGTTTAATCTCCGGTCCACTGCGTCACTATAAAATCGTTCATGAAATAGCGGCCTGGGTGCTTAAAATGCGAAATATGGCTATCGATATGACTGCGGTTTTTAACATTAATCAAAAGTTTTTTACCGAATGGATTTATGAAGTCGGAGGCTCCTTCTTTCTATATTTGTTGGATACCTATGGAACCCAAAAGTTTTGCGATTTTTACAAATCCGCTCAATCCCCTGCACATTTTGAATGCCATTTCGGAAAGAGTATTCATGACGCTGAAATCGAATGGAAAAACTATGTAAGCCAAAACTATATCAACTAAATGGAGGAAAACGTGAAAATGTCTAAATCACTTTATTCTAATATGTTTCGTTTTATGTCGTCATTAAAAAAATTCTACCCTGTATTTACATTCATTGTACTGATGTCGCTTATTTCATCAGGATTGGTGATCTTATATCCCTTGATCTTCAGGAAACTGGTTGTCACATTCCAGCAAAAGGCCCTACGTTCACTCATACTGCTGTTGGCAGCTTATGCGCTGATCCAGATTATCCAGGGTTCACTCCAGTCCGCCATCGCTTTCATTCGACGAAAATATGCCATAAACGCCAATAAGAGGGTTATTTCTCATTTTTATAATGTCGTACAATCCCTGCCCCTTAAGGTGTTCCGAAAATTCCAGAGCAGTGGTGAAATCTATCAACGAGTAGTCGACTCTATGGAACTCAATAATGTGGTAGTCGATGTTGCTACCGGCCTGGTTATATTGATATTAAATTTAATGGTCTACCTGGGAATTATATTCTACCTGAATTGGATGGTAGGATTGGCTATTTTAGCAATAATCCCGGTATATTATGTCTTGAACCGGATTTTTTCACCCAAAGTCAGAGAGTACCAGGAACTCAGCTTATTAAACAATTCCCCGTTAACTAACCACCTATTTGACTGCTTGAACCGGATTACCCCGATAAAAGCATTGGGTGCAAAGGAACAGGTGATGACCGAAGTGAACCGGCTAGTGGAAGTCAATTCGTTTCACCAGCTTAACCTGGTTCGATTTAATTCTCTTGTCAGTTGGATCAACGGCAGTGTAACGCGCATACTTACTCTAGTGGTTATTTCTTTCGTCGTATTACTGCTATTGTTAAATCGCATGGATGTTGCCGGCGGATTGGTTATTTTGGCACTTTTACAACAAGTATTCGACCCACTCCAAAGAGCTATCGAGCATTTTGTCGATATCAACAGGGCATTTGTTATTCTTAACCGTTACTATGATGTTATTGAAAAGAAACAGGAACAGGAAGAACAAAATAGTCACAATAAAGTGGAATTAAATAAAGCCACTTCCATCGAATTTAAAAATGTTGTCTTCTCTTATAACGGCACGCCCGTGATAAACGATTTAAACCTCGATATCCCAGCCGGGAAAAGAGTAGCTTTTGTCGGGCGCACCGGTGTCGGTAAATCCACGATGATGAGCCTCGTCTTGGGCTTATACAAAGCTCAAAGCGGACAAATACTCATCGATGGTCATAATATCAGTGACATCGACCTGGAATATTATCGAAAACAATTGGGGGTCGTTTTACAAAATGAGTATATCTTTAACAGTACACTCTTGGACAACGTTACCTTCGGATTAACCAAAAAAGTAACCGAAGATGAAGTAATCCAGGCTTTAAAAAACGCAGAATTATGGGATACTGTGGACAAAATGCCCCAGAAATTACACACACAGATCAAGGATGAAACCCTTTCCGGTGGTGAAAAACAACGCCTGACGATTGCCCGCGCCTTCTTGCGAAACCCCTACCTTATACTATTCGATGAACCTACTTCTTCCCTGGATATGGAAACCGAAGCAAAAATACAGGAAGCCATCGACAAACTGATGGTGGGGCGAACCTCCATTACTATTGCTCACCGATTATCCACTATTCGAAAGTCCGATATCATCTTTGTCGTACGTGATGGCGTCGTTGCCGAAAGAGGCAATCATGACCAATTGGTTGCTTTAGGCGGATATTATGCCAGGTTGTATGAACAAAGTATCGTTGCGTAATAATCGGCGCGAAGGAGATATTAGAATGGTAATCATATCACTGGACAGACCGTTAGCATCTTGGAGATTTGAGGTTCGATCTCCACATGAAATCGGTAATTAATAAATAAAAAATAAAAATAAAAATAAAAGGAGAAAAAACATGAAATTTGAGAAACTTCAAAACAACGTGTATGGAACAAAAGTTAATTTTGCTACAACGTATCCAACCCGGATTATGACCATCGCCGCCGACGGCACTAAAACCGAAGATGCCAAGGATACTGTTACTCAAGAACAAAAATCAGCAGAGCTGTTTTAAAGGCCCCGGGAGGCATAATATGTTATTCGAAAAATTAGACAACAACGTGTTTTCAGCAAAAGAAAGCAGCCTTGCTACCAGTTACACCGCGATTGAAACCAAGGTCGTTTTGATATGGAAAAACGACGGCTACGACGACAAAGTGCCGGTTGCACAAGCAGAAGCTTATTAATTCATCCGTAACGAATCATAACGATTAAAAAAAAAATCAAAACAAAAAAACTTAGATTAAAAGGAGAAAAAACATGAAATTTGAGAAACTTCAAAACAACGTGTATGGAACAATGGTAAATTTTGCCACTTATAAGACCCGGATTATGAC
>Ga0105104_10000619_pt1 | contig 27441 bp, 23 predicted proteins | sample PPLLaktember2015_3_FD_87034 | JGI IMG/M metagenome (GOLD analysis project Ga0105104, IMG submission 87034) | Freshwater sediment microbial communities from Prairie Pothole Lake near Jamestown, North Dakota, USA - PPLs Lake P7 Core (6) Depth... | ecosystem: Environmental > Aquatic > Freshwater >...
AGCCTGCGACCAGCTCGCCCAGGTCTGCGTAGGGATCGGGAGTCTGCTGGAAATATCCAACCGATTTGTAATATTGGAACTGGGCGTGGTCGTCGGTGCTGATGCGGTCCATTTGCGCCAGCGGCTCGCCGCTCCAGTAGGAATCGAAGTCGACCGCGGAGCCGTACGCGCCGGGACGCAGCCAGTCCTTTTCGAGCGCGGGAGTCGGATGCTTCAAGATCGGTCCCGAGGTCACCACCAGGTCCGATTCGACGACGGCTTGTTTCGGCTCTTTGACTCCGGTAATCTCGAAATCGAATCGCTCCGTCATCTCGGCAATGAACTTTTCCTGCACTGCCGGCAGAATGTCATACGCATATGCGCGCTGGATCGGGAAGAGACAAGCCAGCGCTTCGAGGTTGGTGCGTCCCTGCACGCCACAGGCGAGAATACCCACCGTTTCCGAAGCGGGCCGAGCCAGATACTTTGCCGAGAGCGCCGAGGCGGCTCCCGTCCGCATGGCGGTGATCCAGGCGCAGTCCATGATCGCATACGGAAACCCGGTCTCGACATCGTTCATGATCATCAACCCGCTGATGTAAGGCAAGCCGCGCTTGAAATTCTCCGGGTAGCCGCCGACCCACTTGATCCCGGCGGAACGCATGGCCGGGATGTAGGCCGGCATGGCGTGGATGAATGCGTCGGGCATGCTGTGGATGCCGGGCTTCGGCGGCATCTCGACTCTGCCATTGCCCTTTTCCAGGAATGCCTTTTCAAGCAACTCGATGATCTCCTTCATCGACAGGTTGACCGTTTCAACGTCCGCGCGGGATAAGTAAAGAACTTGATGTTCAGGCATGGGGGATTCTCCTACGGAAAGAATAAAATGATTATACGTTTGATACAATGGAAAATGTCATCACAAATCATGACAATGTTCACATCGGGGATCATCGAAGTGTCGCTCACAAATCTATCTTGGAAAGTGTCTGAAAAGTCTTTCGCCAGTCCATGTACCATAGGTCAACGCGGGGAAACGCCGATCTTTTGGATGAAAAATCAGTCGAAAACATTTAGAAAAATCCCTTTCATCTGTGTTCATCCGTGTTCATCTGTGGTTAAAACAGCTTTGCAGACACTCTCGTAGAAAGAACAGGATATCCCTTCAGGGAAAAAGTCAAACAGATCAAGCCGGAAGATGCGATCGGGCCGCTTCATTCGAGTTCTATGATCCACCGCCACCCCAAAAACCCAATTTTTTCAGCCGGAGACGTGCCCTATCCCTCCGTCATTGCATACAACGCGGGCGTGGTCAAGTATCAGGGGCAGTACGTCATGGCATTTCGCACTGAGACCTTTGAGAAAGCTCATCTTCTCTCTGTGTTCTTGATGATCCCCTTCAGGGGGGCTGTGGCGAAAAGACTTTTGCAGGAGATCTATTCATTAGAGCGTCATCGCGCAGCCATCGGCGCGGGGATCGCTGCCTGCGCTCAGTACACCTGTTTCCGCCTCACGCAGGATCACCTGTCCCCGGCCGAAGCGGGACCGCTCGAAGCCATTGACCAGATAAATGGGATGCCCCATTCTTTCCAAACCGGTGATCACATCGGAGGGCATCCCCTCTTCGAGAGCAACGCCTCCGCCTGACTCTTCCACGTCGATGCAGAAACGCGGCAGGTCGAGGGCGGACTGTGGATCGAGGCTATTATCCACGAGCGCGGACAGGACCTGGACGTGGCCCTGCGGCTGCATGAATCCACCCATCACGCCGTAGGAGGCGTACAGTGACCCATCCGCGCGCGTCACCATAGCAGGGATGATCGTGTGATAGGGTCGCTTGCGCGGCGCCAGGGCATTGGGATGATCCGGATCAAGGCTGAAGTTATGTCCCCGGTTCTGCAGGCTGAAACCAAAACCTTTCGGCACGATGCCTGTCCCGAAGCCCCAGTAATTGCTGTTGATGAACGAACAGGCATTGCCGAAGGGATCGACAACACTCAGATATACCGTCCCCGATGCGGAAACCGGCGCGCCGCGTTTGGGGTCAAGCGTAGCACGCTGCTTATCGATCAATTTACGTCGGGCGTTTGCATATTCCTTCGATAGTAATTCTTCCACCGGAATATTTGAGAACTGCGGGTCAGCGACATACCAGCGTGCATCGGCAAAGGCCAGGCGCAGCGCTTCGATCATGAGATGCAGACGTTCAGCCGAGAGACAGGCACACGCGGAAAGGTCAAAGCCTTCCAAAATATTCAAGGCAAGCAACGCGGTCAGGCCCTGCCCATTGGGCGGACACTCGTAGACGCGCAAGCCGCGATATGTGACCGAGATGGGCTGCTCCCATGTGGATGCGTGCGACGCCAGATCGTCCATGGAAAGGCATCCGCCCGCTTCCTTGATCACGCTGACAATCGCCTGCGCGATCTCGCCCTGGTAAAAAGCCGACCTGCCGCGCGCAACGATCTCGAAGGTGCGCGCCAGGTTGAGATTGCGGAAGATCTCGCCCTCCCGGGGTCCGCGACCATCGATCGTCAATTCATGCCCGTTCGGCGCCAGCTTCAATTGATTCTGCGCGCCGCGTTGCCAGGCGTGGGCTGTGATCGGTGCCACCGGGAAACCATCCCTGGCAAGGCGAATGGCAGGTGTAAGAACTTCCGCCACAGAAAGCGAGCCATGCCTTTCGATGAGGTCAAACCAGCCCGCGCAGGCGCCAGGGACCGTGACCGTATGAGCGTGGAACGGAGGCAGCTCAGCAGAGAGTCCATCCTTCCTGAGCCGGTCAAGCGTCAGGGCGGCTGGCGCCCGGCCCGATCCATTCAAGGCAGTGACCTGTTTCGCCTCCGCCGAATAAAACAGCGCAAACATATCGCCGCCAATGCCTGTGGAGGTTGGCTCAGTAACATTAAGCGCCGCGCCTGCAGCCACCGCAGCATCTGCCGCGTTGCCCCCTTTTGCCAGGATCTCTAATCCGGCAGCGGTGGCAAGCGGCTGGGAGGTGGCGACGATCCCCTTACGGCTGTACACCGGCGAACGACGGGAGTGGAAAATAAGTGTATTCATGACGGTACGATTGTAGCATTTTTGAAAACAAAAAGGTTTTCCACAGCCTGACTGGCGATCGCCGCCCCTTCGTTGTGATATTCGAGTGTATGGCTACATGCATAATCTCGTCTGGGGCGGCTGAAATGCAGCGACAATCCCCTGTTGGTCTTCCTTACACCATGCTTACAATTATTTGTTGGCGCGTAGGAGGGGTATCTGAAAGAATAAAATAACGTCATACTACATGAGAAACTTGGCGTCCAAAGAACAGGAACTCCTTCGGCTTGCGTCCCAGCTAGACGTAGAAGCCCTGGCAGAAATTTATGACCGCTATAGTCCGGTTCTATACTCGTATGCCATGCGCCTGCTCAACGACACAGCTCTTGCCGAAGATTGCGTAGCAGAGACTTTTGCGCGTTTCCTGAAGTCCGTGCAACAGCACCGAGGACCCCGAGATCATTTGCGGGCATATCTTTACCGCATCACGCATAACTGGATCGTTGACTTCTACCGTGATACTCAGCAGACCTCGGAATTAGATGAAAATCTGCACGGTGAAGATCTCACGGAAGAGGAAGCGGCGCAGCGCATCCGGCAAAAGCAGCTGCGAGAGGTGATCCGCAATTTGACGCCAAACCAGCAAAAAGTGATCTCTCTCAAATATCTGGAAGATTGGAGCAATGAGGAAATCGCACAGGCTTTGCATAAAACGGTCGGAGCAGTGAAATCCATTCAACGCCATGCCCTGGTGAGTTTGCAAAAGCTATTATTGGAAAATAATGATGAAGAACCTATCTGAACTTGAATCGATGATACAGAAACGGCTTGACGAGCTCAAATCCGTCCCCCCGCGCAACCCGAAAACGGCTGCGCGTGCCCGGGCGCGTTTCCTGGCACAAGCCGTAGCAGCAAGTGAGGCGCAGCGCCGCACAGGATGGGGATTCATCTTTCGACAGCGACAGTTTGCGATGAATGTGGTCGTGACGCTGCTCGTGATCGCAGGCCTGTTCGTTGGCGGCGGGACGACTGTGAGAGCCGCCCAGGATGACCTGCCGAACGAGCCGCTTTATATCGTCAAAACCTGGAGTGAAGACGTCAGCCTGCAATTCGAGAACAACCCGCAAGCCAAAGCCGATCGCCTGATGGAACTTGCGCAAACCCGCCTCCAGGAGATCACCCGGTTGGTCGAATCGGGCCAGACCCCACCCAGGCACGTGGAACTGCGGCTCGAACAGCACCTTGAGCAGACCTTTCAGCTCTACAGCAAGATGGATGATACCTCGCTCGATCAGGGCCTCCTGCAGCTGCGCGACCAGTTGCAGCAGCAGGATCACACCGTGCAGCGCCTGCAGGCTCACGCCACGCAGAATGCGCAACCCATCCTGGAACGTACACGCGCTATGCTGGAAACGCATCTGCAGGTAGTCGATGACGGGCTGCTCGACCATGAAGTGTTCCGTAACAGCGTCCACAATGGGGTCCGCCACGGGCAGACGGAAACTCCACCGGTATCCACGCCTTCCGTTACCGCCGCGCCGCACGGAGAGCAGAACGATCAAGCCACACCTCAGACGAATAACCCGGGGAATGGCAATGGCGTCGGTCCAAATCCCGATCCGGGCGTGCCGGATGACGAGGCGACACTAACACCCGGGAACAATGGTAATAATCAAAATTCCGGGAATAACGCCGGTGGGAATGACAAAGACAAGGGGAATGATAAAGACAAAGGTCCAAAAGAGAAGGATCAGGATAAGAAGCCGAAGTGATCATACAACAACTCCCCGTCAGTGACGGGGAGTTGTTATTTCATGTAAGCCTAATCATGTTCCTCGCCGTTTGGATGGCATTCCATGCAGTTCTGGAAGTTATTGATTCCCTCCTCCAAATGTTTCTCACGTACCTCACCTTCACCGTGCTCATGGCAGCCGTAACAAGTATAGGCTGTAAAACTGGCTGGATGACAGGTGGCACAGGTAGCTCCACCGCCATGATTTAATGGGAAAGTATGCTGGCCATTGAATTCAGCAGGAGTCCATGAACTGGTGCTGTGACATGCCGCACAATCCGTGCCGAACTGCCCGTTATGTTCGTCGTCCTGTTGATGGCAGGAATAACAATCCTGTAGCGTCACCGCGAAATCGCCCAGTCCACGCGCATTGATATGACACTGGACGCAGGCAACATCCACGTGCGCTCCCGTAAGTTTGAATGAAAAAACGTTGTGATCAAAGTTTTCATCGAAGCGATCCACACCATCATGGCAATCGAGACAGGCAGAACCAAAGGACAGGGTATGCGCGGTCATGAAGCCCAGGTCGATTTGACGGTGACAGGCGTCGCAGGAGTCGAGAGCGAAGGTGGTGAAATCGCCATGATGACAGTCGGCGCAGGTGAACGGTTCACGCGCAGCCGTCAGCGGATGGCCGTTTAATGAGAACCCCACCGCCTCGTGCGGGAAGGCTGCATCGTCCATCCGTGTGAGGGCTGCATCCGCCCCGCGGTGTTCCGGGTGACAATGGCGGCAGCCCAGACTTGGATTATTGTGCATCAACGAGCCATGCAACGTCGCGACCGCGCGCATCTGCTCGCCAATCTCTGTGTGACAGACTGTACAACGATCGCTCATGGTTGCCGATTCCCAGGGAGCAGTATGACATGCTTCACATTCCCCACCCGTCTCCGCGTGCGAGCTGACACCGCCCAGTTGTTCTCCGCTTTGTGAATTCAGGGGACCCGGGTTATACATCAATCCGCCGCGCGCGTAGGCGTAGCCGGCGATCGTCAGTACCGTGACCAACGCCGCAATCAGCCCTGTACCCGTTAGACAGCCCAAACGATTGCTTCTCATTCTGCTTCCCCTTTACTTTAAGAGAGTGGCGTAGTACAACGCGGCGCCAATGTGCACAAACGCGGAAACGAACACGACCATGCCGATCGGAATGTGGACAGTATGCCAGAGTGCCAGCAGATTGCGCGCCTGTTTGAGCGCCTCCTGTGAAAGCGTCCCCTCGATCTCGAGTCCCTCCAGGGTGCGTGGAATGCGGGTGAAAATATAGCGCCCGATAAATCCACTCACGACGATAATGACTGTGAAGAGCATGGACACTCCAGCCAGACCGTTGAACTTCCACGAGCTGTGGAGCAAAACCATGTACGGTCCAACGATCCCTGTGAAAATGTGGAACTGCAGCCACGTGGACATTCTCCCCCATCTCACGCTGCGGCTTCGTTTTCGCAGGCTGTACAGCATCTCGGTCATCAGCATGAAAACGAACCCCAGAATCCCAATGCCATGACCGAACAACTCACTGGCAGGCGGAATCTCGCGCGTCAAAATGAGGACCAGGCTGTAGATCCCCGTGACCCCGATCATCGCCAGAAATGCCAACCAGAGCTCTCTGTTCCCACGAAGCATGTGCCCTCCCGGTTACACCGCGGATCCGATCAAAAGCTTATTCCTACTGCTTGCCTGTCCAAAATTCAACGACGATATCCGCGATCTTTGCATTTGACGTTAAGAGCTTTTCCCGGATCGGCGTTATATCCATATTTCCCGAGATCATCTTTTCCAGCGGCCGGGAAAGTTTCTGGTCACCCATCACGATCGCGCCGAGCAGTGTTTTTTCGCCCACCAGCAAACGCAAGCGATTCACGTCGAAGCCTGTCTGAGCGACCATGGAATCGGGGAGCTGCCGCCAGGTCTCACTGTCGCCGCGCGCAATCCCCACCAGATCTTCATCGCGCCCGCGTCCCACCGTGCCAATAATGGTCGTGGTCAACCCTGCCAGCCGCGTGACATTGAACGGCGGGGATTTGAGATAGGCTGTTTGCCTGCCAGCCATGTTCAAGCCGGCAGCATATCCCTGCTGACGCGCGGGAGTCCACAGGCTATCGAGAATGGAACGTCCACTCAGCGGATCATATGCCTGCGCCACATCTCCCGCCGCAAAAATGTCGGGGTCGTTGGTCTGCAAATATTCATTGACGAGGATGCCGCGATCGACTGCCAGCCCGGCCTGCTTCGCCAGGTCCAGGCGGGGGTGGATGCCGATCGCGTACGCCACCAGATCGCACTTCAACGTTTGACCATCGAGCAGGCGCACGCTGCCGGCTTTCCCATTCCTGCCGATCACCTCGATCACTTCGGCGTGATGGTGCAAAGTCACACCCTCTGCCTGCAAGCGGCGCTCGATGATCTGCGATTCCTGCTTATCAAGCACATTGCTCCAATAGCGATCGCCGCGCAGGAGATAATGGACTTTCACGCCGCGCGAGCGGAGTCCCTCCACCAGCTCGAGGGCGGTGATCCCGCCTCCCACCACAACGGCTGTCCGGCCGCGGCGTGCCTGTTTCAAGATGCGTTTCGCATCGGTCATATGATCGAGTTTCAGAACCCCCTCGAGATCCGCCCCCGGAACTTCCAACGGCAGGGCTTGCGCGCCCACCGCGATCAACAAACGGTCATAGGAAACGCCTGACTGGTCACGTAGTTCGAGTGTATGTTCAGCACGCAAAATCTTCGTGACCTGCTTGTTGATATAACGGAAATTCAACTTCCGCAGCTCATCTGCGGTGCGCGGGAACAATGCCTTGTCATGCAGTTCACCGGTCAGGTAATAGGCAAGCCCGGGGCGGGAATAGAATCCGTATGGATCGTCACCGATGAGGGTGATCTCCCCCGCTGTATCCAGGGAACGCATTGCCTCGATCGCTGCGATCCCGGCCACACCGGAGCCGATAATCACATATCTCACGATTCCCCCCTGGCAAACAGGTCTGTCTGCTCGAAGCGCAGCACCCCGCGCGGACAACGCGCAACACATTCCCCGCAGGTCAAACACTGACTATGCCTGACAGGCTCCCCGCGCCAGGCATGGTCGCGTACATCAATGCCAACCGGGCAGTTATATGTGCAAATGCCGCACTGCACACAACGCGCCGGGTCCGGAACCACCTGTCCCGAGGCGAGGACCGTGTGATTGCTCACATCACGCTTGAAGATCCCAAGAATCTGCATATTTTTAATAGTCGCTGAACCCTGTAAAAAGTTATGGGTCCAGACTCATTATAGGCTTTCGGAGTGCGATGAAAGTCACAATTATGTAATGTTTTCCCTTCCCGGTCCTCTGCCAAATTCGTTTTACGAATCCGAGGAGGTATCACAAAGTGACGGTGAGGGCTGGGGCAAAAAAACAGAGCTGCCTCACGGCAGCTCTGTCGGTTTCGCAAAACTTTCGCCAGCAGGCTGAGTCTTACGAGAGTGGCACCACATTGGCAGCTTGCAGTCCCTTGGGGCCTTCCTCAACGGAAAACTCCACCTTCTGTTCGGCTTCCAACTTGCGATAGCCGTCAGACTGAATTGCGGTGAAGTGGACGAACACATCTTCACCACCATCACGACCGATGAAGCCATAGCCTTTGGTGGCATTGAACCACTTGACGGTTCCGACGTAGCGTTCTGACATCTTACAATTCTCCTGCTGTGAAAAAATTTATGCCCGGCCACCTTACGCTTTCAAAGGCGAACCGGGCACGACGCACGCAAGATTATCATGTCTGTCAGGTGGTGTCAAGACCGCGCGTATCCTTCTTCTGGATGGCGGCATATCGTGAGGAAAAATGGAACCAGGGAGGCGACCACCTCACTTTTTGCTTTCCGGTGGGAATGACATTGCGCAGCCCCTCCGGACCCTCGAACGGCTCCAGCACCAACAGCGAGCGCCCCAGCTCGAAGGCTGCATGCGCGTCAGACCCCACCGTCCCCGCCAGATTGTGCTTTTCCGCGAACCGACGCGCCTCACGGTTGAAGCGTGGCAGCATGCAGCGTGAGTTATACACCTCGATCGCATCCACCTGCGGCAGGATCGCGAGCAGGTGTTCCTCGCGCCAGCCGCCGCGGCGCCACCTATCAAACGGATGCGAAACACTGATAAACGCACCCTGATCCTGCAAACGGTGGATCGTCTCCCCGGGTGTCAGTCCCCTGGGGATTTCCTCGCTCACAAACGCAGCCAGGATCTCCCCCTGCGTGGTCATGATCTCCTCGCCTACGATGACCAGCTCCGGGTCAAGCACCTGTGCTGCCCGCGCTCCTGCGATCGTGTTGTGGTCGGTGACGACGACGCGGTCGATCCCTTTGCGTCGGCAGGTATCCACCAGGTCGCGGGGGGAGGTAAGCGAATCTTTAGAGGCATTGGTGTGACAGTGGAATTCAAGACGCAAATGAGCCATGCGGCAATTGTAACGCTAATCGGTGGTAGCTATTTAGGGGGTTTTGTTATAAAATTCATGGGGATGGACGACCTTCCCTTCTACAAGAGACCGTGGTTCTATATCGCAGCCTGGCTGGCAATCCTGCTGATCCTCTATGGCTTGCAGATTTTTCGCATGGGTGGCATTCAAGATAATCTGGACGAGATTTTCCTTGACCTGGCCTGTGTCTTTCCTTTCCTGCTTGTCCTGTGGATGGCATTTTTCGCGCAATTTGTCCTGCCCGTGCGGACGTTGCGCGACCGTCAAAAAATATTCGAGCGGCTCATCACCTATCTCTTCGGCATGCACGGTCCCACACTGTTCATTGAGAATGGCAGGGTCAAGGAGCACTCCGGCGAAAGGCACAAAAAAGGTCCGGGCGTGCTCTGGCTCGATTCAGCCAGCGCGGCAGTGACGCGGACAGCAGTTGCCATCAAGCAGGTGCTGGGTCCCGGCGTGCATTTCACCAAAACCTCGGAATACATCGCGGGGACGCTGGACCTGCACGTTCAATCCCAGGTGATCGGTCCCAAGGAAAGCGATAAGCCATTCGATGAAAAAAAAGACAGTCAAACGCAGGAAGAGTGGGATCAGATCCAGGATCGCCGCCGGCAGGTCAGCGCGCTGACGCGTGATGGCATAGAAGTCATCCCAAATATCTCCGTCTCCTTTCGCGTGAGTACAGGTTTCCCAAAAGAAGGGAAGCCGGGATCACGTTTTGGCTACAGAACAGGTGTGACCAAGAAGGACAAGGAAAACGAAAAAAAGGATCGAGAAGCGATCCGCCGCGCAATTCTGGGGGAAGGGATCAATCCGATCGCCGTGCTGGACTCACCGCGCCGGCGCGTGGCGTGGAATGAACTGCCTGGCTCGCTGGCGGTGGATATATGGCGTGAGTATGCTGCCAAGTTCACCCTCGACCAACTGTTCCAGCCGGACCAGCTGGTTCCGCCTCCACCCGTGCGGGCTCCTCAACCCACCGAGGAGGAAATTGATCCGCTCAGCCAGCCCATCCAGGTGGGCACAAACCGCGCCTCGATGCAGAATGGTCTTGCCAGAATGGTTCGCGAGGTCAACCTGTTGATATCGAGGGCAATCGCAAGCCTGGAAGGGAAAAAGGAGGAGAAGATCAAGCGCCCCCCTGTGCCCCTGCCATTTCCGACTGAATCACGTGTGAAAAAAGCACCCACGAAAAAAACCGCGCTGCAAGTGATCAATGAAATGGTGCAAGCGCGTCTAACCCAGGAGGAAGTGGACGTGCTCGATGACCATGGAGTGCGCGGGCAGGGAACGGTTCCGAGCATGGAGTACAAGTTGCTGCAGGAGCGTGGCATTGAGGTTAAAAAATTAACGATCACTACCCTCCGTTTCAATCACGCCATCGAGGAAACGATCTTGGGCCGCTGGTCAACGACCTGGATGCGGAATGCCAAAGTGGAAAGTGAACAGGTAGAAAGAAAACGCAACCTCGTCGAAACCACCGGGCAGGAACAAGCCATCCGGCAGTATGCCCATTTGCTGAGCAAGGACCTGATGCAAAAGAGGCCGGGCGACATCAAAGAAACACTAAAAACGCTTCTCCTGCGAACGCGGACACTCATCATGAACAGCCCGCAGTTACGTCAGCGGATGAGTGAGGAACAACAGGACGTGGAGGAGATCATTCGATGGCTGGAGAGCAGTTGAACATGAACGCTTCTGTTTCCTCTTCCTCCACCCTTGGACCTGCGGCTGAGTCCGGTCTGCGGAAAGAGCTGCGTCTTTTCGGTGAGTTGTTCCCGCGTTTTGTGGATGCCCTCCTGAACAGAATGTTCGACCTGCGATCGGAGAAAGCCACACGACGTTTCTGGTACCTGGTCATATTGTTTTTGTTAACTGGCTTCCTGATCAGCCTGTTGCATTACCCGCCCTACCTGTGGACGCGCAGCGTACAGGACATCATTGATTATTTACGGAAGCCCGAATTCGCAGCCATTTACCCCGGCAACCCGTTTGTAAATTTCTACCTGTTCACCATACGGGTATTTACCGATCCACGCATCTTCCAGTACCTGCCGATTTTCCTGGCATCCTTTTTCATTGCCTTGCAATCCGCAGCCCTCTACCTGGCTGATATTTTCGAACTGGAGCATGCCAGCGTTGCACGCCGCTTTATTTGGGCAGTCGCTCTGTCTGGCAGCGAGGACATCATCCGCGTTAGCCATGGCGATGTTGCCGAGGAACGCCACCATTCTCCTACGTATTTGATCGGTGGTCCTGGCAAGGTGATCGTTGACCTCGACTCGGTGGCTCTCTTCGAAAAGGCGGATGGCACACCCCATGTCATTGGACCCACCGCTCGGGAACCGCGCGGCCGGGCCGTCCTGGAAGGATTCGAACGCTTCCGGCAGGCAGTCGATATCCGCGATCACTATGTGGATCTGCGCGACCAGGATTCCCGGTCGCAGTCGGTGAAGAGCCGCAGTCTCGACGGGATCCAGGTCACCGCGACCGATGTCAGGCTCATGTTCAGCATCTACCGTGGAGGAGTAAAACCATCTGCAGAGGATCCCTATCCGTTCAGCAAGGAAGCGGTGGAGCAGATCATCTACAAAGCCACCTCACGCGTCACGCCTGAGCGCGCCAACCCATCCACGTATGAGTTTTCGTGGATCAATAAAATGATCGGCCTCATCCGCAATGAACTGAGCGCGTTCATGGGCAAACACAAATTGTCTGCCTATCTGGCCAGCATCGGAATACCGGAGCTTCAAAAGCTGAAGCATCGGGAAGAGGCGATCGTCGAACAGGCGCAAAAGTTGACCCAGTCCGAGCAGGATTTCCTCGGTGCCAGCGAGCAGAACAACCTGCCGGAGTTTCAGCCGCGTCAAAAGATCAGCAACTTGTTTACGCAGTTCGCAGACGAGTTTACGAAGAAATCTCGTAGCAGCGGCGTCGAACTCCATTGGATCGGCGTGGGCACCTGGAAAACACCTGTCGAGATCATCCCTGAAAAGCATTTGGAAGCCTGGAAACTCAGCAACGAGAATTTGTATCGTGAGAGCGATGAAGTGCTGCATGAACTTGAGAAGGAAGCCATCCTGCAAAAGACGGTTTCTCTCATCCAGGATGTTCCCGTTGCAGCCCATTTGAAGTCCATCAGCGATGAGACCGAGCATAAAAAGGCGATCAGGGCCTTGTTACTCGCGTATCATCAACAACTGCTCGAAGCCGCCGAATTCATGCGCGCCAACGGCGAGGCGGTTCCGCCAAACATCGATGAAGCGATCGCGCATATTAACAATATGTTTGGTCATTTCCTGTAAGGATTTATGCTCCATCTCGACGAAATTTTGGTAAGGTCCAGTGAAGTCAAACGGGCAATGAACATTTCATTGCCCGTGGTTGCGCTTGAATCGACTGTTCTCACCCATGGGTTGCCGCGCCCACAAAATCTGCAACTGGCACACGACATGGAACGGACCATCCGTGAACATGGCGCAACCCCAGCCACCATTGGGTTCCTGGACGGCTATTTGCACATCGGTCTGACCGAGGGCGAACTCGATCGCCTTGCCAATGAGAAGGAAGCCTACAAAGTCGGTCCGCGCGATTTTGCGACCGTGATCACGCAGGAGGCTTGTGGCGGCACAACCGTCGCGGGGACAATGTTCGCCTGTAAACAGGCGAATGTCAAAGTCTTTGCCACCGGGGGCATCGGCGGTGTGCATCGCGAGTCAGATTTTGATATTTCGGCGGACCTGCAGGCACTGGCAACGATCCCCATGATCGTTGTTTGTGCAGGTGCAAAGGCGATCCTCGATCTCGCCGCGACCCTCGAGTACCTTGAAACCATGAGTGTGCCGGTGATCGGTTATGGCACGGATGAGTTCCCAGCCTTTTACTCCCGCGAAAGTGAATTGGATGTAAGCCTCAGGCTCGATACTCCGGCAGAGATTGTCGATTTCGCGAAGGCGCATTGGAGCGCGGGGCTGCAGAGCGCGGTCCTGGTTGCAAACCCCATCCCCGTAGCGGATGCAATTCCCGCGTCGGATATGGAGCCAATCATTAAGCAGGCATCCCTGGAGGCGCAGGAGAAAGGCATCCACGGCAAAGAGTTGACACCATTTCTCCTCCAGCATCTCAGTACCTTGACCCGTGGGAAATCCATGCAGGCGAACCTGGCATTGTTGCTCAACAATGCCCGCCTCGCCGCGCAGATCGCCAAGGCAATCCGCGCCCTGGAGCGGCGAAGGGTAGCATAAGAGAAGATCTGCTCGAGGAGGCAATGCAGGACTGGGGGTGTTCAGGCACGTGAAAAAGCACTTCCAAACCTAAAATCATCTCCAAACCTTGACGGCTTAGAACAAGTGTTCTATAATCACTGCAATTGTTCCTTATTCGACAAAGGAGGTCGAGATGACTACATACCGTCGAAATACCGGGGATGGAATCAAAGCTCTGTTTCGCGGACGTCGCTTCAATCGAGGCGCCGCCTGGGGCTTGATGATCATCGGTGCATTGCTTGCATTCGAGATCTTCAATTTCAGCACCACTCAGTTTGCCCTGCGAGATGTCCTGGGCGAACTGACGTTTGCAGGCTTCCGTTGGGCAACCATCCTGGCGATCGCCTTTTGCGGCATTGACTTTGCCGGCATTGCCCGCATCTTCACCCCCGAACAGGGTGCGGATGAACCCAAAGAGGTTTATTACCTTTTTGCCGCGTGGTTTTTGGCGGCGGCATTTAATGCCATCCTCACCTGGTGGGGTGTGTCGGTCGCAATTGTCAGTCACAACAGTGCCTCTGGCGGCGCGGTGATCAGCGCAACGACTATGACAAAGATCGTTCCGGTTTTCGTGGCCGCGATGATCCTGCTGGTGCGCGTCATGATCATTGGTACATTCTCCATCGCAGGCGATCGGCTTTTCACTACGGATGAGCGGCGCGCTTACAACAACCCGCGCCCTGCGCAACAAGCGTACAACCCCTCGCATTCTGCTGCAGTTCGCCCGGCCTCCAGCTTGAGCCGTCCCGCGCAAAGCTCTCCAACCACGTTCCGCCCCGCACCGAAGACGGCCGCCCCGCAACAAACCTCCTTTGCACGACAGGAACCAACGTATCACAATCTTTATGGTCAGAACAACAACGAACGCAATAACAATAACGACCGAGCCTACGACGCATAAATTTTTAACCAACGTATTTTGCGTTTCCGCTCAACGGAACACACAATTTAATATCCGAACTCGTTTCGAGCTCGGGTCCCTTAACTAGAATTGAGGTACCCAACTATGCCCCGTGCTCGCTTCCAAGATCAAGACGACTGGCAAACAGCCGCGGCCTCTGAAAATGGTAGCGGCTGTTTGTCTTTTTATGTCCTGCCTCCGCTTGCAGCCCTTGTGATTGCAGGCTTTTTAGCGTTTCTTGCCCTCAAGTCGCCGCTTTCGTCTGCGGCGATGCCAGTAAGCAATTCAACCATGCTGCTCCAAAATTCAGCAGTGGTAAATCCAACACCGGCAACAGGAGTGGCCACACCGATCTGGTCTTTCTCATCCGATGACAGAGCCGCGGCCGGCGGACTCTCGCCCATTTTCACAAAGGAGATCCAGCACTGGAGCAATGACATTATCCGCTGGGCAAACGCCGCAGCTGTGGATCCAAATCTGGCAGCCACGGTCATGCAGATCGAATCGTGCGGCGACCCGCGCGCCACATCGCGTTCCGGCGCGATGGGATTGTTCCAGGTGATGCCATTCCATTTCCGTTTTGGTGAAAATCCCTACAACCCGGACACGAATGCACTACGAGGCTTGAACTATCTTTCACGCTCACTTTCCACCGGAAGTGGGAATGCACGTCTGGCGCTGGCGGGCTACAACGGCGGGATCGGCGTGATCGCGCGCAGCGAATTCGCCTGGCCCTCAGAAACAAAGCGTTATGTCCTGTACGGCGCGCCGATTTACGAAGATGCGCGCAGTGGCGCGACGTCGAGCGTCATGTTAACAGAATGGTATCAAAAGTATGGAGCCGGTCTTTGCAGGCAAGCCGCGCAACGCCTGGGCATCCCCTGAAATTTCAAAAGAGCTCACAGGTTTTGAAAACCTGTGAGCTCTCTGTCTATTTGTTGCTATAAAGGGGCAGCCAGATAGCAAACGTTGTCCCCTTCCGCTCCTGTGAGTTGACTTCGATCCTGCCCCCATGACGCTCCACAATCCAGTTCGCAATAGAGAGCCCCAGCCCAAAACCGGCGGTCTCTCTGCGCGTCCGTGATTTCTCCGCGCGATAGAAACGCTCGAAGATGTGAGGCAGGTCCTCAGCGGGAATGCCGGGGCCAGTGTCGCGGATGATGACCCGTGCCTGTTCCCCGATCTTTTCAAGACTCAGGAAAATGTCTCCGCCCTGCGGAGTATATTGGATCGCATTCGCAACCAGATTGATGAATACCTGTTTGAGACGATCGCGATCCCCGTTCACATACACCTGATCGATCTCATTGAGACGCAGATGGACCTTGTTTCCCGCCAGGATGCTCATTTCCTGGAACACCTCCGTGAGCAGCAGATCCAATTCCACGCGTTTCATGTTGAGCGCCAGCTTGCCTGATTCGGCCTGCGCCAGCAGCAGTAAACCACCCACCAGACGTGTTAATCGCCCTGCCTCCTGATCGATACTCGCCAGGGATTCTTCGTCCAGGCTCTTCATTCGACGCATGAGATCGGCATTGCCCTTGATGACCGTTAGTGGGGTTCGCAGCTCATGGCTGACATCCGCCAGGAGACGTTGCTGCGAAGTAAAGAGCGCCTCGAGTCTCTCCAGGGTTTGGTTGAACGAACCCACCAGGTTTCCGATCTCGTCATCCTCGGGTCCCTGGTAAGGGATGCGCCGCGACAGGTCATCGGCGCGGTTGATCTGCTCGACCGTTTCTGTAATAGCTTCCAGCGGTTTCAAGGTTTGACCGAGCGTAAACCAGACGACAATCCCGGAGAACAGGACCGCGACGAGCCAGATAATCAAAAGAATATCCGTCAGGCTCTTGCGGGCGGCATCCACAATGTCGAGGCTCGAAGCGACCTGCAGAATGGCAACCCGGTGACCGCGCTGTTGCAAAGGGATCGTCAGGACACGGATATGCAAATCGTTCTCGCGCCGATCCCGATACACAGGGTTGTCGCTGCTGAGCGCCTCCGAGTCGAAGGGCCGGTTGGAAAAGTCAGCAAGTGTTCTAAAACTTGCCTGTAACTGCCTGTCCAGCCCCCAAACCTGTATGTAAACACCCGAACGGACATCTGTGGGTTTCAGATCCGTTTCTATCTTCCCCAGTTCATTGACGGTAGCTTTACTGAGAACGACTTTTTGCGCGGCATCAAGAGTGTTGTCAATATCATTGAACAGCAGAGCCGTGACAACGATGATGACCGCCGCGCTGATCACCAGAAGGATTCCGCCCATGAGGGTGGAATATAACAACGTCAGACGGAGCCGAAGGGACACGGTTATTTAAAATGTACGATTGAGGATCTAGGGGTTTTCGCGTAGAACGTATCCCACCCCGCGGACTGTATGGATCAGGCGAGGCTCACCCTCCCCTTCCAGCTTTTGGCGGAGATAACGGATATACACTTCCAGAACGTTGCTCTCACCGCCGAAATCGTAACCCCAAACCCGGTCGAAGATCACTTCACGGGTCAACACCTGCTTTGGGTGCCGCAGGAATAGTTCCAGCAATTCGTATTCTTTGGCAGTCAATGAAATCTGGCGATTACCGCGCGAGGCTTGTCGTGAACCGGTATCGAGTGTCAGATCGGCAAATTTCAACACCGGCACGCGCTCGGGCTGCGTTCGTCGTAATAGGGCACGGACACGCGCCAGCAGCTCGTCCAGATTGAACGGCTTGACCATGTAATCATCCGCGCCCGCGTCCAAACCTTGAATGCGATCCTGCACTGTATCCTTGGCTGTCAGCATCAGGATCGGGATCGAGCCGCCTGTGCGCAGACGGTGACAAACTTCCAAGCCATCCATACCCGGCAGCATCCAATCCAGGATGACCAGGTCAGGGGTATGATCACGTGCCAGGATCAACCCCATACGGCCATCTGTTGCTGTGTCTACTGTATAACCCTCATAAGCCAGGCCACGTTGAAGCAGTTTCAATATTTGCTGATCGTCTTCGATAATTAAAATACGCTCATTCATATGATTTGCTCCCACCAAAATATACCACAACTTGCGTATAGAATTTGAACGTATCTTGAAAAAAATCCTTCTCTGGATGCCCCGCTACACGCGCACCCAGCCGGAATCTGCTCTCGTTTTCAAGTCTTTTTCGCCTGTTCGCGTCTCATCCCTGTAAATTCAGCCTTGCCTTCAACCAGGCTTTGCGATCAGTTGTGGCATCTTCATTGAGGCTGTGTCCCGTCTCGTACAATTTCATTTCCTTGGGGTTTTTCGCTGCTGCGAAGAACTCTTCAGCGCGCTCTTCTGGAGCATGGAAATCATCTGTCCCAAACTGAAAAAGCACGGCTGCCGGGGAAAGATTCGGGACATGCACGATAGGGTCGATCTCAGACATCTGGCGGATAAACGTTTCGCGCGCCTCTCCCTCCAAGTTAGGACCGTACAGGTACCAGTCCGGGAAGCGCGGCGTCGCCGCCATGATTACATAATATGCCGGGCGTCGGTCCAGACTTCCAGCCAGTACACCGTACATGCCACCAAAATCATGACCGACATAGGCAACACGCTGCGCATCGACATTCGGCTGGGATAAAAGCAAATCCAGCGCCCGGCGAATATTCACCACCTCTTCCACCGAATTTCGCGGGTCCTCCTCCTGCGTGCGCTTGAGAAAAAAATCGACGTCGGACCACAGCGTCTCGATCAAAAGGCAGACTGCTCCGCTTCGTGTCATTTCCCTGGCTTCCTCCTGGAATTGAGTGCGATTCGAATCGGGAGAAAACGGCTCATACCAGTGAACATATAATATCGCTGCGTACGATCCATCCTCCGCAGGGCGAAACATCTCTGCGACACGGCGAGTACCGAAAGGCGTTTGCACAACCAGCAATTGGCTCTCCATACCATCCTCTGTCTGTTTGCCGATCACTCGTAAATCTTTTGCTTCAAATCTCGGATAATGACGCATTTGAGCTAACATGGATTCTCCATCTGATTTTGATGACTAATTATATAAGACTTGGCTTGCTTGACACGCTTCTCCAGGAGTGTATAATCACGCCCAATAAGACAGCGTGAAGACAAGTAGCCGTTCAACCGTACAGAGAGCCATCGGCCAGTGCGAGATGGTCGGGTAGACAGCGAAATCCACTTCACCAAAGTTATTCCCGCAGGGGTAAGGCGAATTGTCTTACTGTAAGGGAATCGGGTTCACCCGTTATTGTGATCCTAAGGCAGTTGCGCAGGATATTATTTTGGGCAACCGCAAAAGCAGGTGGCACCACGAGACGCCCCCTCGTCCTGCAAATGGACCGGGGGCGTATTCTATTCCGCACAACGGAGGTGCAACATGTTAGACCTGAATCTGATTCGAGAAAAGCCTGATCTTGTCCGCACGGCGCTCAGGAACCGTCAAATGGAAACGTCTCCCGTAGACGACATTTTACGGCTGGATGAAAAGCGCCGCGCTTTGCTCACGCAGGTGGAAGCCCTGAAAGCGGAACGCAACACAGTCTCCAAAGAGATCAGCAAGATGAAAGAGGCTGCTGAACGCGAGAAAAAGATCGCTGCCATGCGTGAAGTCGGCGAGAAGATTGCGGCGCTGGACAAGGAAGTTGCCGAGGTGGAGGCGGAACTGCATGCCATCACCTCAATAATTCCCAACATCCCGGACGAACGGACTCCCCTTGGCGCCAGCGAAGATGAAAATGTCGTCCTGCGGACCGTGGGCCAGGTTCCGGAGTTTGATTTCGAACCGAAACCGCACTGGGATCTGGGTCCCGCCCTGGGCATCATCGATTTCGAACGTGGCACCAAGATCACGGGCTCGCGCTTCTACATTTTGAGCGGCGCAGGCGCGCGACTGCAACGCGCCCTGATCGCTTTCATGCTCGACCTTCACATCCGGCAGGGCTACACCGAGAAATATCTGCCCTTCATGGTCAAAACCGCGACTGTCTTCGGCGCGGGCCAATTGCCTAAGTTTGCCGATAACCTTTATAAGGACCATGAAGAAGATTTCTATTTCGTACCGACTGCCGAAGTCCCGCTGACGGGCGTCCACATGGATGAGATCCTGGAGGAAGCGCAACTGCCTCTGCTTTATACAGCCTATACTCCCTGCTTCCGCCGCGAAAAAATGAGCGCCGGGCGGGATGTGCGCGGCATCAAGCGTGGACACCAGTTCGACAAGGTTGAAATGTACATGTATGCCAAACCCGAAGAGTCAGATGCGCTGCTCGAACGAATGCGTGAAGATGCTGAAGCGACTTGCGCCGCGCTGGGGTTCACCTACCGGGTGAAACAACTCTGCACAGGCGATCTTGGCTTCGGGGCGGCAATTACATACGACCTGGAAGTCTGGGCACCGGGCTGCAATGAGTGGCTTGAGGTCTCCTCGGTCTCGAATGTGCGCGACTTCCAGGCACGGCGTGCGAATATTAAGTATCGCCCCGGCGACGGAGGCAAGACTCGTTTCCTGCACACGCTGAACGGGTCGGGGCTGGGGATGCCGCGTACGTTGATCGCCATCCTTGAAAATAACCAGCAAGCCGACGGTTCTATCCGCGTGCCCGAGGTGCTTCGCCCGTGGATGGGCGGGGTAGATATAATCAAACCATAATGAAACAACCTTGCGAAGGCTTGGAGCCTTCGCAAGGTTCGATAGAAGGAGAATATGACACTTGAATTGTTTCTGCAGGTAATGCTGGAGATATTCACGCTTTTTGCCTTGCTGATTGGGCTTTTGGGATTGATCGTGCCGGTCTTTCCGGGGCTCGTCATTATGTGGCTCGGAGCGCTGGTGTATGCGTTGATCCAAAGCGCGGCGGGCAACATGACCGGCTGGGACTGGTTCCTGTTCGGTCTGATCACCGTCTTGATGATCGTCGGCAGCATTGCAGACAACCTGATCATTGCTTATAAGATGCGCGATAAATACATCCCCTGGAGTTCCATTCTGTGGGCATTTGCAGGCGGGATCGTCGCCAGCATTTTCCTAACGCCCGTGGGCGGCCTGATCGCCGCGCCGGTTGTCCTGTATCTGGCGGAAATGAACAGATTGAAAGACCGGGATGCCGCGATGGCCTCGACGAAAGCTTATATGATCGGCTGGGGCTGGGCATTCGGGGTACGGTTTATAATCGGACTTATGATCATAGGCTCATGGGCACTCTGGGCCTGGCTATAAAACTTTCATCGAAGGAACATCATATGAACCCTGTTGTCAACGAATTTTTCGGTCTTTTTGGATTCCTGATCAGATTTTTGGGATTCCTCGTCATCGGGTTTGCACTCGCCCGCTTCGTCCTCGATAATTACAAGATGAGCGAGTGGCAGGTCCGCATCGCCCTGGCGCTTGGCTTCTTCGGTTTGCTGGTCGGGCTGACCGCCTATGCCAGCCCGGGGTCATCGGGCGCTTTTGCCCTCGGCGCAGGCGCGGCACTGGTGTATGCCTTGATACCACGCAAAGCAGCCAGCGAAGAGCAAAGCAAGTCAGTCGGTTAATCATTCAGGCTCCCGAGTTCGGGAGCCTGATGTTTTATTTCTTTGAATCCTGCGTAGGCTTTATCAGGATTTCTCTACATCTCCTCCCGGAAGAATTACTTCAACTTCTGAACGACGCTGGCTGCCACCTCTTCGGGCGGCTCGCCGTTTAAAACGCGTGTCAGCGCCTCCTGCATCAGCGGACCCAGCACTGTCAGCACCTCGTTTGAGGGGATCGGGTGCGCCGACTCGATCACCGCCGCCATGGTCCTGTCGTTCTCTTCCAGCGTAGTTGGACGCGTGGGAAGGTAATTCGCCGCCCGCGTCCATTCTCCGATGAACTCCTCTGCCACCAGGTGTTCAGCCAATTCGACTGCCAGTTGTTGATTTTCCGAGTTGGAGCCTGCCAGCGCCCACAACCAGCCTGTTGCATACGAGAAGGGCGCTTCCTCCACTCCTGGCAACGGCGCAACCTCGCCATCGGAAGACGCCTCATAATCCAATATCCATAAGACTGCCTTATTGGCACCCTCCGTGCGATAGATCTGTAACGCCTGCGCCTCGGTGGCAACGTTCGCCAGAGAAGCCGGGAATACATTTTGGGAAACGCCTTCCTGGACAAGCGCCAGAGTCCGTGTCAGTGTCTCCTCCTCCAGGGTGGGCAGGCCTTGGGCGTCCAGAATTTCACCACCGGCGGAGGCATAGAGGGATAGCCCCACCAAACCCTGCATATTGCCCGCCGGAAAAACAAGCCGACCCCGGCTGGCGAACACATCGTCCCAGCTCACGATCGTACCGAGTTCAGAATAATAGACCAGGACCAGAGCATTCCCTGCAAACGGCAAGCCATACCCTGTATTTTGAATACGCCCTAACTGCTGAGCGTAACCATACCAGTTGGGATCTTCCAGCGAAGTGGACAATCCATCAATGGGATGGAGAAGACCCCTCGTTGCCGCCGCCTCCAGGTCAGATCGCGACAGGACGATCAGATCCGGTAATGTACCCGGCGCCGCGGCGCTCGTCAGGGACAGGACATTTACAATGCTATTCTCCCCCTCCGATTCCTTGATACGGACCTCTATCTCCAGCCCGGGATGTCCGGCTTCAAATTCCGCCAGGCGCTGTCTCAGCAGGCTGGCAGGCTCGTTCTCCGCAGCCGGATCGAATTCCGGAGGCAGCCAGACGCGCAAAAGGGGTTCCTCGGGCGCGGCAGGTACTGTCGCTGTAGCAGCTTTTGTCGGAGCCGGAGTGGATCCTTTGGTGGGAACAGGCGTCGGCGTCAGCAAAGCGAAAAACGGCTCCAGTGAGGCGCATCCGGTCAGGAAAAGCAATCCGGCAGAAATAACAAGTCTAAAAATACGCGACATGATCACAAACCGATCGGTGTGTGTAAAAGCGCATTCAAAAGCTTGATCGCGTTCTGCACATCGGAAAGATCCACCATTTCTGATGGCGAATGAACATAACGAACCGGGACAGACAGACATCCGGAAGGCACCCCTGCACGCACCAGCTGGATCCGCCTCCCATCGCTATCCCCCACCAGCATGACCTCACGCTGATGGGAGATCTTATTTTTCTCGGCGGCGCGGATCATCCAATTCACAACGCGCGTATCGGCGATCATGCCGGAATCCTGGATCTTGATGCACGGACCCTTTCCCAGAGCAATCTCCTGCCTGTGGGAACTCGGCGTATCTCCTGCAGGTGTGACTCCCAATGCGATCCCAATATCGGGATCGACACCGTACGCCGAAGTCGCCGCGCCGCGCGCACCCACCTCCGCCTGCGTGGTAAAGACAAAGAAAACATCATACGGCACAGCTTTGAGGTTTCGCAGCGTTTCGATAGCAACCAGAACGCCGGCGCGATTCCCCATGGAATTTGATACGAGGCGATCCCCAAACTCCTGATAGGCTTCCTCAAACGCAGCCACATCTCCGACCTTCACAGGACAGTCTTTTGGACTGGTCGCACCGACATCGATATGGATCTTGTCAAGCGTTGGCAGTTCGTTGACATTATCCGGACTGTCGAATCCGATCACACCCCGGGTACCATTCAAAAAGCGGACGCGGCTGCCCAGGATATATCTCCTGAGCACGCCTCCGATCCCTGAAAAGCGGATGAACCCGTTCTTATCCACATGGCTGACCATCACGCCGATCTCATCCATGTGGGCAGCGATCATAATCTTCCTTGTATCCGGCCTGGTTTTGCCGGGACGTTTGCGCACGATCAGATTCCCCAGCGCGTCCACGCGCATTTCATCCGCCAGCGATTTGACTTCCTTATGCACGATCTCGCGAACTTCATCTTCATAGCCCGATGGACCAAATGTTTCTGTCAGTGTTCGAAGGAGTTTTTTCACGAATATTCCCTATGAGTTCAGCAATGTCGATTAATCAAGCGTCAGCGTCTCGCCATTGGCATGGCTCGTCCGGCCCGCGCGTGTAAAGATGTGCACTCTGCTCTTGCCCTTGACTGTCCATTCACCGTCGAGCCTGCCGACCAGCGCGGTATTCTCATCCACGCCGATCATGCGTTCACCGTTCTTGAGTTGCCGCTGCAACCCAAAAACGATGGGCTTCCAGATGCTAGGGATGGCATCAAAGTGCGGGACGATATACATGGCACGCACGACACCAAAGCCTTCCTGTGTTCCGGGCAGGCGGAACCCCGGCATGCGCTTGCCAAGGATCATGGCGCCGGCCGAACAACCGGCATAGATCGCGCCGCGTTCCCAGGCGCGCTGTGCAGCCTTCCAGGCACAGCTGCCTTTCATGGTCTCATACAAATAATGCGGATCGCCGCCGGAGAAGTAGATCAGATCGGCATTCTCGAGCAGCGGCTCCCATTGCGGGTCATTGGCAGTCTCGCGGTCGATGACCCGGATCGGGCTCACCTCCGCACCCAGGTCCTGGAAATGTTGAATTCCCATGGTCAACCAGCGATCCACACTGCTGGCACCTTCGCGCCCGGCAGCGGTCGGCAGACAGACCACGCGCGGTTTCCGGCCATTCAAGCCCAGGCTGTCAAGCAGGTAACGATCGATGTCCTTCATGACCGGTAAATATTCACCCGAACCAACCAGAGTAATCAATCCATTCATAGATCACCTACAGGTAAAGTAAACAAGTATCAAGTAGACAAGTAGCATGTATAAATGCTTAACGTACAGCGATCAATTCGCGTGTCATGTGTTTCAACGCGGCGTGAAGCAAATTGATGGTATTTTTCCAGTCATCAACACGCGCAATACTGACAGGTGAATGAGTATAACGATGCGGCACCGAGACCGAGACGGTCGGAATGCCGGTTAGCGAGCGCTGGATGGCGCCCGAGTCCGTGCCGCCGCCGCCCGGCTGGCGGAACTGGTACGGGATCCCCTCCGCTTCGGCTGTCGCCTGTAGAAAGCGGACCAGCCGCGGGTCGTGAAGGGTCGAACCGTCTGCAATGTAGATCGCGGGTCCAAGCCCGAGTTTCGTGTTGTAGGTTGTGTTCTCGCTGCCATCGTGCAGCGGCAGATCATTGGCAGGCGTCGAGTCAACGGCGATGGCAAGGTCGGGGTCGAAGTATTGTGCCGCAACTTTAGCGCCGCGCAACCCGATCTCCTCCTGCACCGAGAATGCCGCGCACAGATCAATATTGGACGGCGCCTGCCTGAACAGCTCGATCAGCGTTGCCACGCCGATGCGGTCGTCGATCGCCTTCGCCATCATGGACGGTCCCACGCGCCGGAATTGGGTCGCGAACCCGGCACGGTCGCCGACTTGCGCCTTGCCGGCGGGTCCCAGGTCAATGCGCAGGGACTCCAGTGGGACTTTTTTCGTACTTTCCTCCGCATCCATCAAATGGACCGGCTTTGCACCGATCACCGCCGGCATTCGCTGCCTGCCTACAAAGACCTGCTTTCCAACCAGGTGACGGACATTGATCCCGCCGACAGTCTCAAAGCAATAGATCCCATCCCCGTCAGCGGCAACGATCATAAAACCGACTTCATCCATGTGCGCATCGAGCATCACCCGCATGCGGTTCTTTGTGCGCCCAAGCCGGGTTGCCAGCACGCTGCCCAACGCGTCCACCTTGACCTCATCCGCGTAAGGTTTTACCTCCTCGAGCACGATCCGGCGGACCTCGCCCTCATCGCCTGACACGGCAATGACATTGCAAAGTCTTTCAAGCAGTTTTAGTTGAGCATTCCCAAACGTCGGCATAAATTTCCAACATCATTCCCAGATGATCGTATCGACAAAATCCGCCTCGAGTGAGGCAACGAATTCCGCAAGCAAATGCCCGACACGTTCGATATCCTTGACCGCGACAGATTCAACCGGAGTATGCATATAGCGGATCGGCAGCTCCATCAACGCAGTCGGGATCCCCTCGGCGGTGATCTGTACGGCGAACGCGTCTGTGCCAGAGTCGGTGGGCGTGATATCCAGATACCAGGGGATCTCGAGCCTATCCGCCAGTTCCTTGAGCTTCTTATGCAGGAAGGGATGCATGTTCGGACCGATGCACAGACCCACGCCCTTTCCCATCGGAAACGCCTGCCACCCGCTTGCACCGGGACCGGAGGCAAAGCCGGCGTCGAGCACGATGGCAACCTGAGGGCGCAATGCAAACGCCGAACTATATGCACCCAGGAGACTGACTTCCTCCTGCACCGTTGCGACTGCCCACACATCCCAGGTATGCATTTTATTCTGTAACTCTTCCAAACAAACCGTTAGCGCTGCGACAGAAGCGCGATTATCCACTGTGTGACCTGAAATCACACCGCCTGCCAGTTCAAGTGGCTCATTCGCAAACGAGACCAGGTCTCCCACGCGTACTTGTCTTGCCACCTCGCGCGGCAGAAGTCCCGTATCCACCAAAAGATGTTCGATCCCGGGGAATCCGTCACCGGCAGACTCCGGTAAAAAGCGTGCCGGCGGCAGAACCACGACCGCGGGCATTTCCTTGCCACTTGTCGCATGGACGGTCATCTCGGCGCCCGGGAGCACGCGCAAATCGATGCCGCCGATATTCGTGATGTGTAGAAAACCATCTACAATTTTCGAGACTCGCATGCCGATCCCATCCATGTGCGCAGCGATCATGATGGAAGGACGTGGAGAATTGCCTGAGCCTTTCCTGAGCCCGTGCAAAGAACCTACACGGCTGAGGTGTACTTCGTCCACAAGCGGACGCCACTTCTCCGCAATGAGACCGGCAGCGGGAGCTTCATCGCCCGAGAGACCTGCAACAGAGAGCAGTGACTTCAGAAAGGGAAGAATGTCCGGCATCTATGGGAATGGGGTGATCGTGGCGGTCGCGGTATCTGTCTGCGTGGGGGTATTCGACGGGGTATTCGTAGGCGTATTGGTAAGGCTTGGCGTCAGGGACGGCGTCAGCGAGGGAGTCAACGAGGGCGTCGGCGTAAACGAAGACGTCAGAGTAGGAAGGGAAGTGAATGTCACTGTGCTTGTCGGCGTATTGGTCGGTGTGTGAGTGGCAGTCGGCGTATTGGTGGCCGTTCCTGTCAGGACCAAGGGAGTCAGGCTGAGGGTTGGGGTGAGAGGCGTCGACGTACTTGTGATTGTTGGCGTCAATGTTGCGTCCGTCGGGTCCGGCGCGACCGCCAGGGCGATAAAGCCAGCGCAATAACAAGGTATTGTCAACAGTGTGATCGCGAGCAATGTAAGCCGGCGACGCGCGACAGGATCGGAAGCTTCAAACATATCGGTTCGATTATAATCTATGACATTACAGAACAAATGTGCATTAGCAGGTACAATACCTAATCTATGATTCCTACTCACCTACGTATTTCAGGGTTTCTCTCCTATCACGATGCGGTAGAACTCGATTTCGAGCAGTTCGAGCTTGCCTGTATTTCGGGAGCCAATGGTGCAGGCAAATCCTCCCTGCTGGATGCCATTACCTGGAGCCTGTTCGGTGAAGCGCGCGGCAAGAGCAGCGACGTCATCCATTTGCATGCCGACGTGAAAGCAGCCGAAGTGACCCTCACCTTCAAGCACGAGGAAAATACCTATCGCGTGCAGCGCACCCTGCCTCGCAACAAAAATACCCTGCTTGAGTTTCAGGTTCGCACGCAAAATGGATGGAAACCGCTCACCGAAAAAACAACGCGTGAAACCCAGGCACGCATCGAACAAACCCTGCGTCTTGATTTTGATACCTTTGTGAATGCGTCCTTCTTTTTGCAGGGCAAAGCTGATCAGTTCACCCAGCAAAACGCAACCCGGCGCAAGGAAGTGTTAAGCAATATCCTCGGTCTGGGAATGTGGGAGGACTATAAAAATCGCACCGCCGAAAAGAGGAAGGCACTCGAGCGCGAAGTGGATGAGATCGACGGGCGCATCCGGGAGATCGATGCCGAACTTGCTGAAGAGGATCTGCGCAAAGCCAGGCTGGCAGAACTTGAATCCAATCTCAAACACTTGACGACCCTGCGCACCGCACAGGAAACCATTCTGGAGAACATCAGGCGCAGCGCGGCTTCGAGA
>Ga0105104_10000621_pt1 | contig 27422 bp, 24 predicted proteins | sample PPLLaktember2015_3_FD_87034 | JGI IMG/M metagenome (GOLD analysis project Ga0105104, IMG submission 87034) | Freshwater sediment microbial communities from Prairie Pothole Lake near Jamestown, North Dakota, USA - PPLs Lake P7 Core (6) Depth... | ecosystem: Environmental > Aquatic > Freshwater >...
GTATACGGCTATAAATTTCGCCCTACTTCACTACACACCACAGCATAGCCCCCAGATATGGGATGAAACGCCAAAAATAAAGATAAATTTCTTTATATTGTGGAATACTCATTTACGGGTATTCGGCTCAAATCTCATAAACGATCGTGCCCTACTCCCCTGCGCTTCAAAGCTGGGGAGTTTGCTTTAAACACAAAAAGGCAACTCACCTTTGAGCCGCAGGAAAAGTAAAACTTTATGGTTGTTTTCAGAACTGGCTTATAGGAATAGGATCGTCAATTACTTACGTCTACCCCATACGGTGGGAAAGTCGGTACGAAACGTTACATGGATCTCACGGTTTTCATCAATTCTCGCCTCTGCCCAAACCGCATTCACGATCTGCTTTTTCAACAGAAATACCCGATGACGATCCTCAGGGTTTGAGGAGTAGCATTGATCAATTCAGCCATTTCCGTCTGTAAGTCGGCTACATACCCTTTGACCTGCTCTTCCCAATCAAACGCCGCAAAAGCATCCTTCGCCTGCTCGATGGCTGTTAGCTTGCGCTTCAGTCCTAATTCTCTTTTGTTCAGCTCATCCATCTCATCAGGCTTTGTAGGGAAAGTTTCTGTTTCATCCACAGTTTCTCTCCTTTTTAGATTTGGAATTGCTGTAGTACTTGACAGGCCCTCACTTTTGCCCTATACTGGATCATAGTGGTACATAGTGGTATAGACCACGATAATTCAGAGGACTTCATGCTACTACACCGCGACTCACCTGAACCGCTGTATATCCAAATTAAAGACTACCTGATTGATGAGATCGTCGCCGGGCGCTACCAATCGGACCAACGGCTTCCTTCCGAGCGCGAGTTATCCGAACTGTTCAACGTTGGCCGGATGACGGTCCGCCAGGCCCTGCAGGAACTCCTCCACGAAGGCAAAATCTACACGCGCACCGGGAAAGGCACTTTCGTCCAGGGCCCGAAGATCGATCAGCAGTTGCGGGCCCTGACCGGTTTCAGCCAGGAAGAGCGCATCCGCGGCAGTCATCCCTCCAGCCGGGTGCTGGAGACGAAAATAATCCCCGCCGGGACCCAGGTGGCCAGCGTCCTACAAATCCTCCCAGGAAAGGACATTATCCTGCTTGCGCGGCTGCGCCTGTCCAATGAAATTCCGCTGGCCCTGGAATCCGCCTATCTCCCAAACCATCTCTTCCCCGGCCTGCTGGAACATGATTTCGCCATCGAGTCGCTTTACGAAGTGCTCATGCGGGATTTTGGGATCAGGCTGATGCAGGCTGAACAGACCCTCGAGGCCGCCCTGGCATCTACATATGAAGCAGAGATGCTCGGCCTGAAACCACCGGCAGCCGTCCTGAAGATGGAGCGCCTGACACACGACCAGGACGGCAGGATCGTGGAATACGTCCACTCCACGTATCGTGGAGACCGCTATATGCTCCGAACTGTTTTGCAAGCATAATATGGTCAGAACCGGACTGGAAATCCTGCTCACTTGCCAACAGGAGCTGCTGAAGCATTCCCGCGTCGGCCTGGTGACCCACCCGCCTGCGGTACTGCCGGATCTAACCAATGCCGTGGATGCCCTGCTGAGTGCCGGCGTCCACCTGGCAGCCCTTTTCGGTCCCGAGCACGGCTTCAACGCCGCGGCCGCCGACGGCGCGGCAGTCGAAGACGCGCCCGATGCGCGCACCGGGCTCCCGGTTTACAGCCTGTATGGCCCGGTCAAGGAACCAACCCCGGCGATGCTGGCCGGAGTAGATACCCTGGTTTTCGACATGCAGGACGTGGGAGCGCGCTTTTATACGTTTATCAGCACACTTTTTTACACCCTGCGGGGTGCCGCAGCGGCCGGGAAGCGGGTAGTCGTGTTGGATCGTCCTAACCCGCTGACCGGCTGCATCACAGCCGGTCCAACCATCGAGCCGGGATATGTGTCGTTCGTTGGGATAGCCCCCCTGCCCATTCGTCACGGCTTGACGATCGGCGAGCTGGCCCGTTACTTCAATGCCGAGTTCGATTTTCACGCCGATTTGAAGGTGGTCCCGCTGGAAGGCTGGCAGAGATCGATGTGGTTCGATCAAACCGGACTGCCCTGGGTGCAGCTCTCGCCAGGGATGCCGCACCTCAGCACCGCCATCGTATATCCAGGAACGTGCTTTTTGGAAGGCACGAACCTTTCCGAAGGGCGCGGCACCAGCCTCCCGTTTGAAATCGCCGGCGCTCCCTGGCTGGATGGGCACCGCCTGGCCTTGGCATTGAACACCCTGGAGCTGCCCGGGGTCCGCTTCCGGGCGGTTAGCTTTGTGCCAACCAGCAGCAAACATGCCGGCCAGGTCTGCCGCGGCGTGCAGCTTCACGTGACCGACCGGGAAGCCTTCGAACCGATTGCAGCCGGGCTATACCTGATTGCGGCCTGCCGGGAGCAGGCGGCAAGCGAGTTTCAATTTCTGCCTTCCAGCTGGGAAGGGGGCAAACCGCATTTCGACCTGCTGGCTGGCTCGGCCGGCCCGAGAGAAGGCCTGGCAGCCGGGCAGCCAGTGGACGAGATCGTCCGGGGTTGGAACGAAGACCGGGAGCATCTCGAAATGATCCGCCAGAAGAGCCTGCTCTACTGAGGAAAATCTTTCATGACCGAAATTACGATCCGCCATTACCGCGGCGATTACCTAATGGTGCTGGAATCACACGAGCTGATGCGAGGGGGATGGCTTATCTGCCGGGATTGGAGCCGGAGCAGGCTTGATCCGCCTGCCGTAGTCGAAAGGAGGTGAAGAAAGACAAGAAATTTGACAATGGCAGTAAAACCATTGACACATCTTTTCAGCCAATGTTCAACAAAAGGAGATTGAATGATGAAACGCCAGTTGTCTCTCTTGAGTATCTTGATTGTCCTGAGCATGCTCCTGGGCGCCTGCGGTGGCGTAGCCACCCCAGCGGCTCCCGAGCCAACCCAACCGCCTCCGGCGGCCACCGAGGAGCCGATTGCGACGGAGTCCCCCACGGAACCTCCGGCAGCCACCGAAGAACCCAAGCCGGTAACGATCACCTTTTACCAGCGCGGTTACGTTGAAGGCGGCACGGATGCCGGCACCGTCAATACCGACAAGGCCGTGCAAAAGTTCATGGAGGCCAACCCACATATCACGGTAAAGATCGTCGGTATCCCGTGGACGGCCGAAGGCGATACCAAGCTGGAAACCGCCCTGGCGGCGCGCAGCGACATCAATGTCTTTCGCGTCACCAGCCCCAACCTGCCGCGTTATGCCAAGCAGGGTATCCTGTCGGAAATCACCCCCTTCCTAACCGAAGAAGACAAGGCCGATTTTTACGAGTCGGGCTTCCAAGTGGCTACCGTAGATGGCAAGGTCTGGGCGTGGCCCTTGTGGGTGACCGCCATCAGCATCTTTGCCAACACCGAGATCTTCGCCGAGCGCGGAGTGGAGCTGCCCAGCCTGGATGCCCCCTGGACCTGGGATGAATTCGTTGCCGCCGCCAAAGAACTCACCTTCAAACGCGATGACGGCACCCAAGTCTTCGGGTTCACTTCGTCTTCAAAATGGGGCGCGGTGGAGTATTATCCGCTGATGTACATCGACGGTGGGCGCATCTTGAGCGAGGATGGCAAGACGTTCGTCCAGAACCAGCCCGAAGGGGTCTCAGCCCTTGATAAGATGGCTTCGCTGGCCCTGGAGCACAAGGTTACCCCGCCCGATTTCGGAACGGTTGACCAGGCCGGCGTGCGCAGCCAGTTCAAAGATATCAAGAACGTTGCCATGCTGATGAGCACCCCCGGCTTCATACCCGACCTGGAAAAGGAGAACTTCCCCCTGGCCGTCCTGCCGCCTCCAATGGGCGACATGGGTACGCTGGTGTCCAACGGCGCGATGGGGTTGTTTGCCGTCGTGGACGTGGAAGACCAGGACCAGCTCAAGGCGGCCCACGAGCTGGCCAAGTATTTGACCGGCAGCCAGGTCGCCAAGGACGTGGAGGGTTGGCAGCTGGCCCCAGGTTTGCGTCGCAGCAACACCTCCTATGCCACCACCCCCTCGCGTGAGGTGATCGCCAAACTGGTTGAGTTTGGGGTCTATGAAGTCCCGGTAGCAGTCCCGGCTGAGGTCGGCACGAACTACGGCGCGATGCTGCAGGCCATCATCCTGGGCGAGATGACAGGTCAGGAAGCGATGGACGCGATCGCCGAGGAGTATCAGGCAGCCCTGGACGAAGCCAACAAATAGGTTATAGATTCTATCTCGCTGGAGGGCGGGCAGCCGCCCGCCCTCCAGGAAGGTTTATTGAGGAGGCGTTGCCATGGTCCACCCACCCGCAACCCGACCTGGACTCGCCCAGCGTTTCGTCCAGGCCTGGAATAAGTATAAATGGAGCTACTTCTTCATTTTCCCCAGCATGCTCCTCTTCTTCATTTTCACGGCCTACCCGGTGGGGCAGGCATTCTTGCTGGCTTTCCAAAAAGTAGACCTGCGCGGCAGCGAGTGGATCGGGTTGAAGAATTTCCAGGACATTTTCGCCAGCAAGCTCTTCTGGTTGTCGATGCAGCACACGTTTATCTACGCGGCCTTCGTCGTCGCCGCCTGGCTGGTTACCTCACTGCTCGTCGCTGTGCTCATCCAGCCGCTGCACAACCGTATCCAATCGCTTTTCCGGGCCGCTTTCTACCTGCCCAACGTCATCAGCATCGTGGTGATCTCGCTGGTGTGGATCTGGATCTTCGAACCGCAATTCGGTTTTTTCAACTACCTGCTGAGCCTTATCGGCCAGGAGCCGGTCCGCTGGCTGCAAAACCCGCGCATCGCTTTATGGAGCATCGTTCTGAGCACAGTCTTGATCGTGCCCGGCAGCGGCGTGGTGATTTATTCCGCCGCGATCGGATCCATCCCACGTGATTATTACGAAGCGGCCGAGGTCGAAGGAGCCAACGGCTTTCAGAAGCTGCTCCACATCACCCTGCCGCTCCTGAACCCAACCACCCTGTACTTGATGGTGATTTACACAATCGCCGGTTTCCAGATCTTCGAGCGTGTTTACATCATGACTGGCGGCGGGCCGATCAACCGGACGACGACCATCGTGCAGTTGATCTACCAGACTGCCTTTAGCGACTTTAACTTTGGCCGCGCCAGTGCACAAGGACTGATCTTATTTGCCATCATCGCCATTTTTTCGATGATCCAGTTCAAGTTTTTGGGCACAGACATCGAGTATTAATGCGCCAGGAAAGGAACCCGGCACGCTTATGACAACGAAAACGACAGTGGCCGAATCAGCCTTTAGACCGACGGCAAGAAATTTTTCGAAATTCAGGCGCATGCTGCCCCGCCTGCTGACCCTCCTGCTCCTGAGCGCGGTGGCCATCATCAGCCTTTTCCCCCTGTACTGGCTCTTCGTCACCGCCTTGACCCCGGCAAGCACGACGGTGCGCATGCCGCCGCAAATTATCCCAAAGAATCCCACCCTGGAAAATATCGTGGACATGATCCGCATCAGCGGGACGGGAGAATTGAACGTTCTGGGAACCGGGTGGATCATCCGCATGCCCCGCATGCTGATCTGGTTTATTAATACCACCTTTATCGCCCTGTTCAGCACTGGTTTTCACGTCTTTTTCGACGCCATGGCCGGCTACGCGTTTGCCAAACGCAGGTTCCCCGGCTCGCGTGTCCTGTTCTGGATGATCCTGGCTGCCCTGATGATCCCCGGGCAGGTGACCCTCGTCCCGTTGTTCCTGATGATCACGAAAATGGATCTGGTGAATTCCTATTCAGGTGTGATCCTGCCCGGCCTGGCGGACGTCATCGGCATTTTCCTGCTCAAGCAGTTCATGCAGACCATCCCAACCGAGCTGGAGGAGGCTGCCCGCGTCGACGGGGCCTCGGAATGGACCATTTTTATAAAGATCATCATGCCGCTATCTGTACCAGCCCTGGCGGTCACCGCCATCTTTGCCTTTCAGCGCTACTGGAACTCTTTCCTCTGGCCCTTGATCGTCCTGCAAGACCCCGACCTGTTCACGCTCCAGGTTGGACTCTCCTACATCCACACCAGCGAGTTTGGCACCAACTACGGCCTGCTGATGGCCGGGGCTGCTCTGGCGGCCGTCCCGATGATCATTTTCTTCTTCGCTTTCCAAAAGTATTTCATGCAGGGCCTGCGCATTGGGGCGATCAAGGGATAGGTTGGTTGGCGCTATGACAGCAGACCGGCGGGAAAGTGTCGTTTTCTTCGATATGGATCAGACTCTCCTGGATGGTCCTTTTCCTTCGCAGGTTTTCCCGCGGGTGCTGGGAGAGATCGCCCAAAAAAGCGGGCAGGAATATGATGCGCTGCTGCAATGGGCACGCCAGGAAAACCATAAGCGGCAATCCGACCCGGCATTCTCTGCGGTACAGGCGATGGATTGGGACGACATCTGCATTCAGTTGGCAGGTGACTTAGGAGTTGAACTTCAAACAAGCGCCCTGGAAGTCTTGCAAGCCCATTGCGGCCCGCCTTACTCGGTCCTTCACGAAGGCGCTCGTGAAGCGCTCGAACAGTTGGCGGCAGGCCGGCCCAGGCGGGCGCTGGTGCTGACGACCAAGGGCTTGCGAAAATACCAGCTCCCAATCCTGGAAGCTCTGGGGTTGCTGCCGTTCTTCGACGATATCATTACGCCCGATTCAGGCCTGGCGCTCAAGCAGTCGATCCGTTTTTACGGGCGCTGGCCCCAGGTGACGCGCCTGCAGATCATGGTTGGCGACACCTATGAGGACGACGTGATACCGGCTCACCGGTTTGGCTTTAAAACGGTCCTGCGGTCCAGTCCAGCCGAGGACTATGCCTGGGAAGCAGATCCCTTTGTCCGGGCGCATGGCAGGCAGGATGGTCACCGTGGCTGGGCAGTCCGGCCGGATGCGATCATCATTTCACTTTCCGAGCTGCCGCGGGTGATCAACAGGTTGGAATATGAAGCTCTATCCGCTTGACGCCGCACCCGATTCTATAAATAGCATCAGCGAGTTGTGGAACATAGCCTGTGAGCAAGGCCTGGAAATTTCGGAACGCCTGGTCCGCTACCACCTGAGCGCGGCGGCCAACACTGAGGTTGGCTGCTGGCTGGCAGAGTGCAAAGGACAGCCCGCGGGTTTTGTTACCGTGTGCGCCACGACCGGGCCGAACGAGGGACTGGAACACCCCAGCGGTTGGATCGGCGGCCTGGCAGTGACACCCGCCGCGCAGCGCCAGGGGATTGGCAGCCGGTTGTTATCCTGGGCCGAAGCTTGGCTGTCACAGCGGGGCTGCCTGACCGTCCGGTTGGGCGGTGACCCGAAGCCTCTCGTCCCGGGATTACCACTCCAAACCGGCAGCTCAGGATTCTTTCTGAAGCGGGGATACGCTTCCAGATGGGGAAGCCCCCGGGTTTGGGATGTGGCCCGCAGCCTGGACGGATATACTATACCTACGTTTGTGAAAGCCCTGCCGCTGGAGGTGGGCCTGCTCCAGGCAGGCAATGTTGGCGAGATGGACGCGTTCTTGAGGCGCGAATTTCCCGGGCGCTGGCATTTCGAATTCCAGGAGCACCTGCGCCTGGGAGGGCGAGCCTCCGACTACCTGGCATCCTGGGGCCAGGATGGGATCGACGGGTTCTGCCGGATAACGCTGGAGGATGGAATCATCCCGATCGAACGCTTCTACCCGCACGGCCTGCCGCGCCCCTGGGGCCACCTGGGCCCGATCGGATTGAGCGCCGGCCGCCGCGGGCAAGGCATGGGCTTGGCGCTTCTGGACGCTGGCCTGCGATACCTTCACTCCCGAGGGGTGGCCGGCTGCGTAATCGACTGGACCGATCTGCCTGACTTCTATGGCAAGTTCGGTTTTGAGCCTCATCATGAATACCTCGTCCTGATCAAGGAACTGAATTGAAGTGGAAAACAAACTCCTGCTGATGCCCACGCCCCGCCGCCTGGAGATGGAAGGCGGGCAATATTCGATGGCCGGAGGACGATTGATCCTGCTGGACACCAAAAACCCGCAAGCGCTGTTGTTCTCTATGGCCAGGCGGTTCCAGCGCGCCTTGCTGGCCCGGTGTGGCTTGCAATGGGAGATCGTGGGCAGCCCGGCCGTCCCTGCCAGCCTGACCGGCCTGGCGGTGCACGTGCATCCCGAGTTCGACATTCCCGACCAGGGCTATCTCCTGGTGATTTCCGCTCAGGGCATCTCTCTCCGTGCCCGGGAACTCGCCGGCGCCTTTTACGGCGTCTGTACTTTGATCCAGATCGTCGATCGCTGCGGCTTCTCACTGCCCTGCCTGCGCATCACCGATTCGCCTGATTTTCCGGCGCGCGGGGTGATGTTGGACGTAAGTAGGGAGCGCGTGCCCAGCATGGAGACGCTGTACAGTCTGGTGGACATGCTGGCAGGCTGGAAGATCAACCAGCTTCAACTTTACACGGAACACGCCTTTGCGTACCGCCAACACCCGCAGGTCTGGGAAAAGGTTACCCCAATCACCGGACAGGAGGTGATGGAACTGGACGTTTTCTGCCGGGAGCGGTTCATCGAGTTGGTGCCCAACCAGCAGTCGTTCGGTCACCTGGCTCCCTGGCTAAACCATCCTGATTACAAACACCTGGCCGAAGTCGAAGACGGCTTCCAGACGCCCTGGGGTTATCGCCAGGGATCTTTCAGCCTGTCTCCCATCGATCCTGGCAGCATCGAGTTCTTGCGTGGCCTGTACGCAGAACTGCTGCCTCACTTCTCCAGCCGGATGCTCAACGTCGGCTGCGATGAAACCTGGGATATTGGCCAAGGGAGGAGCAAGGAAGCCTGCGCGCGCACCGGAAGGGGGCGTGTCCATTTGGACTTTTTGAACCAGGTCTTCCAGGAGGTCCGGCGCTTCGGTCGAACACCGCAGTTCTGGGGAGACATCCTGGTCGAGCATCCCGAGGTGATCCCGGAACTGCCCAGGGACGGGATCGTATTGGAATGGGGTTACGAAGCCGACCATCCCTTCGACGAGCACGTGAGCCTGATCGAAGCCAGCGGCATCCCGTTCTACGTATGTCCAGGCACCTCGTCGTGGTGCTCGTTGGCCGGGCGAACAGACAACGCGCTCGCCAACCTGCGCAGCGCGGCGGAGAGCGGTGTGAAGCACGGCGCCAGCGGTTACCTGAATACCGACTGGGGAGACTACGGTCACTGGCAGGCCTGGCCGGTCAGCTACCTGGGAATGATTGCCGGCGCGGCGTATGCCTGGTCGCTGGAGAGCAACCGGGACCTGGACCTGGCGGAAAGCTTGAGCTGGCATGCATTCCAGGACGCGAGCGGCGCAACGGGGCGGGCGGCTTTCGACCTGGGCAACGTCTACCGGGCGGTGGGGATCGAGCCGCACAACTCTTCCGCCTTGTTCCGGATCATGCAATGGCCGCTCGAACAGATCCGCGCTGCGGAAGGTTTCACACTGGCCAACTTTGAGAAGACACTTGAAGCCATCGAAACGGCCTCGGAACCCCTGAGCCGGACCAGGATGGAGCGCCCGGATCGGGAACTAGTACAGGATGAATTCGAGCTGACCGCTCGCTTGCTGCGCCACGCCTGCTGTCGGGGGCTGCTGGCGCTGGAGGACGAACCGCAGAAAGCGTCTGGGATCCAACGCCAGCTTGCCGCGGATGTGCCTGCCTTGGTTGCGGAATACCGGCGTATCTGGCTGAGGCGTAACAGGACCGGAGGGCTGGCCGAGAGCAGCGCGCGGCTGGAAAAGCTTTACCAGGAGTATACAAGCAACATAAGCGACAAAATATCTATGCAGCGCGAACAAGGAGGAGTTGATGAGCTCAGCTGATCTGTGGAAAAACCGGGCGATCCTGACCGAGGCGCGCAACCCGGTGACCGAAAACATCGACTTGCTGCCGACCGAGGAAATGGTGCGCCTGATGAATGCCGAAGATGCCCGCGTGGCCGAGGCAGTGGCGCATGAGCTGCCCCGGATTGCTCAGGCGATCGATGCCATTGCCGAGCGGATGCGCGCCGGTGGCAGGCTGATCTACCTGGGAGCGGGAACCTCCGGACGCCTGGGCGTGCTGGACGCGGTGGAGAGCCTGCCCACGTTCAACGTCCCCGCTGGCGTGATCGTAGGGGTTGTCGCTGGTGGTTACAGCATCCTCAACGAACCCGGGGAGGATGCCGAAGATAACACCGACGCAGGCGAAAAGGACATCATTTCGCTCGATGTCTCCACTCAGGACACTGTGGTGGGGATTGCCGCGAGCGGACAAACGCCCTATACGCTGAGCGGGATGGCCGAAGCGCGCCGGCGAGGGGCACTGGTGGTCAGCCTGGCCTGTAATCACCCATCGCCAATGGCCGAACTGGCGGAGATTGCCATTGCGCCGGTGACCGGCCCGGAGGTGATCAACGGATCGACCCGCCTGAAAGCCGGTACGGCTCAAAAAATGGTGCTGAACATGCTCTCAACCGGCATCATGATCCGCCTGGGGAAGACCTATGGGAACCTGATGGTCGATGTCCAGCCTGTGAATGCCAAGCTGAAGGTGCGCGCCCGGCGCATTGTCGAGCAGGCGTGCGGGCTGAATGCGGAGGAGGCTGCCGCCCGGATGGAAGCCTGCGGAGGGGAGGTCAAAGTCGCCATTGTCTCCAGCCTGGCACAAATTTCTCCCGAGGAGGCGCGCCTGCGGCTGACTCGGGCCTCGGGGTCCGTCCGCCTGGCAATCCGCGGCGATTCTGCACAGGCAGGTTGAGGGAGATCATCGTATGTCTTACCTGGTTGGCGTAGATGGGGGTGGGAGCAAGACAACCACGTTGATCGCCAGGCCGGATGGGGTCATTTTGGGAAGGGGGAGCGGCGCTTCCTCGAATTATCGCGCAGTCGGAATCGAGAATGCCTGTGCAGCCCTGGATGAGGCCTTGCGGGCTGCCTTCGCGGCCGCCAACCTGGATGCAGAGCAGGCTCGGGTGCAGATGGCCTGCTTTGGACTGGCCGGAGTGTACCGGCCCGGGGACCAGGATCCCATACGGGCCTGGGCCGAGCGCCAATGGCGGGGGATGCCGGTTTTTTTCGTGAGCGATGCCCGGCTGGGCCTGGCGGCCGGCACCCCGGAAGGATGGGGGATCGAGGTGATTTGCGGCACGGGATCGATCGTGTACGGTCGCAGCCCGCAAGGGCAAACAGCGCGCGCGGGTGGGTGGGGATACCTGCTGGGCGACGAGGGGAGCGGGTATCACATCGGATTAACCGCACTGCGCTGCGTGACGAGGGCCGCGGATGGCCGCGGCCAGCCGACAATGCTCACCGGGCTGATCCTATCCCACTGGTCGCTGGGATCAGCCGAAGACCTGGTCGCCTACGTGTACCGCCCTCAGGTATCAAAAACCGATATCGCCAGTCTGGCAGCCTCGTGGAGAACGCGGCACAGCAGGGGGATGCGGTCGCCCAGGATATCCTGCGGCAGGCCGGCCGCGAGTTGGCCACGGCCGCGCAGGTGGTGAACAACAGGCTGCAGATCCCGAACCCGGTGCCCTGCGCGCTGGTGGGCGGCGTGATGGTACGAGGCGAGCTGCTTTCCCGGGAACTCCTGGCGGCAGCCGGGGGCCTCGGACTGCAGCTTTTCCCCGTCCAACGCGTGATAGAGCCGGCCTTGGGAGCCATCCGCCTGGCGGCCGAGCGCCTCCGGCAGGTGTAGGGAATTCGCTTCGGCTGCCCCAGACCGCCCGCGCCAGGCTGAGAACTTCACCATGCAACTCACATCCATCTTCCCTGCCTCCCGTGTCCACACCCGCCTGATCGACCGGATCGCGTATGCCAATGACGCTTCCTACTTCCGGCTCGTCCCACAGGCTGTGGTGCAACCCGCTTCCATCGGCGAGATCCAATCCCTGTTCCAGTTCAGCCAGCAGAACCACATTCCCATGACCTTCCGCGCCGCCGGGACCAGTCTCTCCGGGCAGGCGGTCACCGATGGGATCCTGGTGGACATTTCCAGGCATTGGGATCGATACAGTTTCGAGAATGGCGCCGTACTCATTCGCACGCAACCGGGTGTGATCGGCGGCTTCCTGAACAACGTGCTCAAACCCTGCGGGCGCCGGCTCGGTCCCGATCCCGCCTCGATGGATGCCTGCATGGTGGGCGGCATCCTTGCCAACAACTCCAGCGGGATGTGCTGTGGTGTGACTGAGAATTCGTATCAAACGATCCACTCGTTGACGGTTGTTTTGCCGAACAGCTTCGTCCTCGATACTGCCTCTTCAAATGCCGATCGCATTTTTGAAAACGAACAGGCCCACATCGCCCAAGGACTGCTTGACATCCGAAGGCGTATCCAAAGCAACGCAGAGCTTGCAGCACGCATCGCCAAACGCTATGAGATGAAGAACACGATCGGCTATGCTCTCAATGCCTTCCTTGACTTTGACACCCCGCTCGACATCCTCACCCACCTGATGATCGGCTCCGAAGGCACGCTGGGTTTCATCGCTGAAGCCGTGCTTCACACTCTGCCCAACTTCTCGTTCAAATACACCGGACAGATGTACTTCAGGAACATTCAGGACGCTGCCTCCGCGATCTATCCGGTCAAACAATCGGGGGCGCGCGCCGCGGAGATCATGGACCGGGCGGCTCTGCGCGCGGTGGAAAACCTTCCCGGCGTGCCGGAGATCCTGCGCCAACTGCCCGACGGCGCGACCGCGCTCCTGGTGGAGTATCAAGCCGAAAATAATGAGACCATGCAGCGGTTCCGGAAAGAAGCGGAGCGCCTCGTCAAGGATTTGCGACCAATCCACGATGTCGATTTCAGCGACGATCCGGTCGTGCAGGCTGCACTCTGGAAACCCCGCAAAGGTATCCTGGCATCCATTGGCGCGATGCGACCGCGCGGCACAACTTCCCTGATCGAGGATATCGCCTTCCCTGTCCAGCACCTCGCCGAAGCGGTCACCGATCTGCGTCACCTCTTCGACAATTATGGCTACCACGAGGGCGTGATCTTCGGTCATGCCAAAGATGGCAACCTGCATTTTATGGTCAACCAGGACTTCGGCACCGACGAGCAGATCCGGCGCTTCGACAAATTTTTACGTGCGATGGTCAGCCTCGTCAGCGGAAAATATGATGGCGCGCTCAAAGCCGAACATGGCACGGGCCGTAACATGGCGCCGTTCGTCGAGACCGAATGGGGTGTGGAGGCCTACGCCATCATGCGCGACCTCAAATCGCTCTTCGATCCAGACGGGATGCTCAACCCTGGCGTGATCATCAACGACGACCCGCGGGCGCATGTGACAGACCTCAAATCTTTGCCTCTCGTCGCGCCGGAAATCGACAAATGCATTGAGTGCGGGTATTGCGAATCGAAGTGCCCCTCGCGGCGCCTGACCCTTTCCCCGCGTCAACGGATCGTCGTCCAGCGTGAAATCGCCCGTTTAAAAGCAAACGGTTCCGCCTCCACCGCACTTGCTTCCGTTGTGGAGGACTTCCACTACGCCGGCACGGAGACCTGCGCGGTCGATGGGCTGTGCGCCACTGCCTGTCCCGTCGGCATCAACACCGGCGACTATGTCAAACATCTGCGCGCCGACGCCGTCCAGAACGAAAACATCGCGCTTTGGATCGCGAACAATTTCACCCTGGTGGAAAATCTCCTTGGCTGGGGTGTGCGTCTGGGACACCTGGCAGAAAAAGTCATTGGCGTACATGGGATCAAATCGATTTCTGTCGCTGGCGAAAAAATAACCGGTGCGACTTTGCCGAAGTGGAATCGTCACGTTCCATTCGCGAAAAAGATTCCTAACGGGGCTAATGGTTCAGCAGATTTCATCTACTTTCCCTCCTGCATCTCCCGCCAACTGGGTCAGCCTGCAGGTCATAAGGCAACACTCGCCGAGACACTCCTGGGAGTCGCGCAGCGTGCGGGCATCTCTCTTCGCATCCCTTCCGATGCAGAAGGTCATTGTTGCGGAATGCCCTTTGGCTCCAAAGGATACACGGCTGCCTACAAAGCGATGCTTCACCGCACCCTGCATAAATTCTGGGACTGGTCTGAGCGTGGCAAATATCCCATTGTGATCGACACAACCTCCTGCACGTACACCCTGCGGACATGCAGTGATGCCCTCCGCGAGGAGGATAAGGAACTCTGGAAACGGCTGACCATCCTGGATGGTATCGAATTCCTGCATGACCATGTTCTCCCCAGGCTCGTGGTTCATCCCCTGGACGAGGAGATTGTCCTTCATCCAAACTGCTCCGCCCGTAAACTTGGGTTGGACGCCAAGCTGATCGCCATCGCCAGGCAATGCGCCAGGTCCGCAACTGTCCCACTCAACCTCGGCTGTTGTGCCTTCGCCGGTGATCGCGGCTTGCTCTACCCTGAATTGACTGCCTCTGCCACAGAAAAGGAAACCGCCGAGGTCAACGCGCGCGGCTATGATGGCTACTACTCCTCCAACATCACCTGCGAAATGGGCATGTCCGAAGTCACGGGGAAGGATTATGTAGGGATCGTGTATTTGGTAGAAAAGGCTTCTGCTGTGCAAGCAATGCAAACAATTTCACTATGCGTAGTGTAATTCGACAGCGTTGATATACTGGTTCAATTGATGCCTTATACTCAATCAGTAAGGGTTCTGAATGACCTTATATCTCCAAAAGGATCTGCCCCGCCGGGTAAAAATCTGGTATACGGGTATAAATTTCGCCCTACTTCACTACATACCACAGCATAGCCCCCAGATATGGGATGAAACGCCAAAAACAGGAATAGCTTTCTCTATATTGCGGAATACTCGTTTACGGGCATTCGAGTTCGCTCTCGTAAACAATCATGCCTCACTCCCTGGCTTTGAAAAGCTAGGGAGTTTGTTTTTAAACACCACAAGGCGACTTACTTTCAAGTCGCCTTGTGGTTATTCCCCGAACTAGCTTACGCAGATCGAATCACACCATGGGCGAGAAAGTTTGTGCAAACCTTACATGGATCTCACGGTTTTTATCAATTCTTGCTTCCTCCAAAACCGTATCCACTATCCGTTTCTTCAACAGAAACACCTGATGTCTTTCCTCCGGGGTTTGAGGATTGACATGGATCAATTCCGTCATCTCCGACTGCAAGTCGGCTACATATTTTCTAAACTGTTCTTCCAAATCAAGTTCTGTAAATGCGTCCATCGCCTGTTCCATGGCTGTTAGCCTGCGCTTTAATCCTAAATCTCTTTTATTCAGCCCATCCATCTGTGGGAGAAACTCTTCATCCTTCATTTGTAGCTTCCGCGCCCTGGCAATAAATTCTTGGCGTTCGGTAGCAAGTTTTCGGATTTCCTCACGCAAACATAATTCGTCCCGTTGCATCCGGTTGAAATCTGTCTGTAATTGAGCCACCCTAGCCTTGGCTTGAGCCGATAGGTAATCAGGATTGATGATGAACTGGCGCACCTTTTCCCAGACTTGCGTTTCTGCTTGTTTGGCACTCACGGTCTTGGGACACGTACAGGGTCTCAGCTCTTTATGGGGTTGCGGACAGAAATAGGTTCCGATGGGAGCCTTACGTTCGATCCACTCCCCCTTGCGGCTGCGGCGATAAGTTGTTGTCCGCGCCTGCCAGGTCAAATTACATGAGCATTTCAGAAGTCCGGAAAGCAAATAGTCGTGGCGGATTTGTTGAGGGGAATTGGTCTTATTCTTTTCCCGTCGAGTTCTGAATAACTCATAGGTGGGAATGTCAATAATCGACTCAACCGGGATTTGATAGATCTCGCCATCACGGGACTGCTCTTTACAGCCATAGGCGTACTCTCTGGCAGATTCCAATATCCCTTGTATGCTGGAGCGAGCCCATTGAATACATCGAGGCGTGCTGCTCCCCTTCTGTGGGGCGTTGCCAGCAATCAACCTCTCTCGGATCTGTGACAGTGAAACACCTTGGTTGTACCACTCAAAGATCTTGCGCACCCAACCTGCCTCTTCTTCCACAACATGGATTTTGTCTCCTACGCGAAGATAACCATAACGGTCTTGCCCGGTATTTGCTTTTCCCGCCTTCAGCCGTGCCTTGACACCCATCCCCATCCGTTCCTTCATGCCTTCCAGTTCCATTTGAGCTGCCCAAGCCCGGATAGGAGCGATCTTTGGATCGAATGTTTCCTTTGCCAGTAAGATTTCAATTTTGTATTCCTGGATAGTTTCCAAGATGGTCAACATGGATTGTAGTCCGCGATACAGCCTGTCTTCTCGCCAGGCGAGGATGGCATCGAATTCGTCCCTGGTGGCATCCTTGAGCATTGCCAACAAACCGGGACGATCTGAGCGACTGCCCGAAGGCTCAACCAGTTTGCTACCCACCCGATATTTTTCCACATCCCGATAAACAACAACAACTGCCAACCCCTTTTCTTCTGCCAAACGCCGGCAATCTGCCTCCTGTTCAAACGAACTGGAACTTTCCCCTTGGGTTTCGGATGAGGTGCGAACATAGATTACTGCTTTGCGAGTCATTTTGGTACCCTCGATACTGCAAATATTGAAACTGTCGGTTCAAATATACCGAAAAGCTAGAATAGGAGGAACCGCAGTATCGCTAAGGAGTATGCTTTTGTTGCAACGATGAATCCTTACTTAAGTGGTTTGATTTGAGAATCACTCCTGAAAAGTTCCGCTTCTAACCAAGTAAGTCAGCCAGGTCTTTCACATGGCTTGTACTGACCACAGCCAGCACGCACTTTTCTGGCAGTCTTAAGTCACGGACCGCTTTTCCGGCCGCGAGGGATTCCGGGGCGACTTTCTCCTCCACCAGTGAGTATTGACCTTTGCATAACTTGAGGAGAGTCATCATATCGTCTAGCGACATTTCTTTGGCAATCGGATGCGCCATCAGGTCAGCCTACATCCACTCCCATATTGGGAGTAAACATCTGGGCTCCTTTGGGTTATTGATCCAGGCAATTGTGCGAGGTATCTGGAACTCAAATCGGGCAAGACTCTGACAACTAAGTTACCCACTCTCGCGTGGGAACCCATTCGCCTGAATGACTCGCTGGAACCACCGACCGCTTTCCTTCACGGTACGCTGAAGAGTGTTGTAATCGATATGTACCAGACCGAAGCGTGGGGTATATCCAAGTGCCCACTCAAAGTTATCCATAAAAGACCAGTGAAAATATCCTTTCACGGGTACACCGCTCTGCATGGCTAAATGGATTTGTGTAAGGTGATCTTTGATGAAGCCGATGCGGATTTCGTCCTGCACGCATCCGTCGGCATCTACAGTATCCGCCAGAGGGATCCCGTTCTCTGTGATTATGATCTCGCAGGTTGGACTGTAATCCTTCCAAATGCGCGTCAACATGTCATAGATCCCTTTCGGATAGATCTCCCACATCATCGAGTATTCTCTGCCTTTCACATTGACCGGTCTCGTAGGAATGAAGGGCAGTCGAGGATCGTGAGTTACTACCGAACGTGAGTAGTAATTCACGCCGAGCAGATCGAGACGATTGATCATTTCCAAGTCACCGGGTTTTACAAACAGCCTACTGAACGCCCTTCCGAGAGCAGACTCTTGTAGCGGAGATGTGCCTTTGAGAAGCGGATCGAGTGCGACGCGGTTGACCACCGTGTCAGCACGCCTTGCCCAGGCAGTGTCTCTGCGATCATTAGAACCCGGATAAATGGGTGCGAGGTTGAGTATGATTCCGATTTTGACAGGCCGGCGGGCTGCAGAGCGGATCGAGTCCATCGCGAACCCGTGTGAGAGCAGCATATGATGGAAGGCTCTGAACATAGCAATCGGGTTCTTTCGCCCGGGTGCGTGTCGACCAAGCACATATCCCGAGGTAGCCGCCACCCAGGGTTCGTTATGTGTAAAAAAGGTTCTCACCCGATCGGAAAGCCGTTCGACAACGATACACGCGTAGTCCGCAAAATAATTGGCGGTTTCGCGTTTCGTCCAACCACCTCTTTTATGCAGCGCCAGCGGCAAATCAAAGTGATACAGGCATACATAAGGTTCGATGTTTTTGGCGAGTAGCGCATCCACAAGGCGATCGTAAAAGTCCAATCCCTTTTGATTCACGGGGCCAATTCCCTCGGGCAGGATACGTGACCAGGCCGTGGAAAAGCGATAGGCGTGTAATCCTACCTCTGCCATCAACGCCACATCCTCTTTGTAACGGCGGTAATGATCGGTTGCTATATCGCCGTTGGTACCATCGACGATCTTCCCCGGCGTCTGCGTGAATGAATCCCAAATGGAAGGACCCTTGCCATCCTCATTCCAGGCGCCTTCAACTTGATACGCTGAGGCGGCGCAACCCCAGATAAAGTCTTTTGGAAAGGTGATGTGTGTCATTTCATGCTGGCTCACTGATTGCAACAAAGCGGGATTTCATTGAAAACTCAATGCTCGAAAGCATATCTGAGAGACCCGTGCCTGTCATGCATCCAAAGTGCCATTAAAGTAGCATTCCAGAATCGATTGGTGTTGTGGTTATCTTGAGTTATCGTTTGTTTTCATTCTGGATCCCTACTCTATTAGGTTTTGCGGCAGCGGGTTATCTAGAGAACAAGTGATTTTTAATTAAGAATGTGGTTTAATGGGGATCGTAGCCACTTACTATTTTTATCCAATCGTGCACAGTGATAAGGGTAAAGGATCGAAATGCTCTCCAATCCGGTTCCCGAACTACGACCGCCGCTGCTCAAGACCAAGATCTCTATTCCCCGGCTGCCGGGAGAATTCATTCACCGGCCTCGGCTGACGGAGCGAATTCATCAGGGTGTGAAGGGCCCGCTGACACTGCTCGCTGCGCCGGCGGGCTTCGGCAAAACCAATCTCCTGATCGAATGGACAAAAGAAACCACGCTCCCTGTTGCCTGGCTGAGCATCGACAACGATGATAACGATACCAGCCGCTTTATCCGCTATGCAATTGGCGCGCTGCAGACCGTCGTACCAAGATTCGGGGAAGAAGCCCTGGCATTAGATCTGCTTCAGTCTCCACAGGGTGATGGATGGAAAATGGGATTGACGCTGTTGATTAACGAGCTTGCGGTTCTCCCAAAGGAAATAGTCCTGGTGTACGATGATTTCCATGTTCTGGAAAATCCGGTGATCGTAGAACGCCTGGATTTTTTTCTCAAACACTCTCCACCCAACTTTCACCTGATTATCGCCAGTCGCAGCGAACCCACCGAGTTGGATATGGCCTTCCTGCGCGCCAAAGGTCGCGTGTTTGAACTGGGCATGGATGACCTGCGCTTTACAAGCGAAGAGGTTGTGCAGTACTTCCAGGAGGCCGCTGGGTTGGAAATCCCGCCCGAGACAGTCCAGGCGTTGGAGGAACGTACGGATGGCTGGATCACCTCCCTGCAAATGGCAGCGATCTCTCTCAAAGACCATGCCGATCCGTCGACATTGCTGGCTAACCTGGAGAGTAAGGCGCATTACCTGTCCGATTTCCTGGCCGAAGAGGTCCTGGACCGCCAGCCGGGCGAAGTCCGCCAGTTCCTGCTAAGAAGCTCCATCCTGGAAACCCTCAGCGGTCCTTTATGTGAAGCAGTCGTCAAGCCGGATGCCCAGCCGGGCTACGGCGCGGTCATGTTGAACCGCATTGAGCATGCCAACCTGTTTATTACCGCGCTTGACGAGAAGAGAGAATGGTTCCGCTACCACCCCCTGTTTGCCGAATTCTTGCGCCAGGTGCAGGCGCAGGTCAACGCGGCCGAGATCCCGGAGTTGCACCAGCGGGCGGCAAACTGGCTCGAAGGGAACGCCCATTTTAATGAAGCGTTTCGACACGCGGTGGCCTCTCGTGATATGGCCTGGGCAGCAGACATGATCGACCGTAACGTCCAGACGATGATGAATCTGGGCGAGATATCTGCGCTCGCCCGCTGGATAGGCAAACTGCCGGATGAAATCACCCACAAACGCCCGCTTCTCAGCCTGGGTTATGCCTGGGCGCTGATCGTCACGCAACAGCTTGACCTTGCCAGATACTGGCTCGTTGAGGTTGAGCGATCCGTCGAACGCCTTGAACAACAAACCAAAGGAGCAACACCTCGCGAAGAGACGGGCAGCATTGATGTTGTTGAAAATGTCGATTTAGCCGGAATTCGTGGCGGATTGGCGCTCTGTCAGTCCTACCTGGCGATGTTGAGAGGCGACATGGTTCAGGCCGCCAAGTTTTCTCGCCAGGCGACCCGCTATCTTTCAAAAGAAAACGTGTATCTTCGCAGCTTTGTATCGTTGGAGGAAAGTATTTCGCTCTTCTTTTCTGGCGAAACCCAGAAAGCAATCGAGTCCTTGCGTACCACGACGCAGATTGCCCGGCAGGCGAACAATCCGCTTGTGATGATCATTGCCGCCTGCGAGGTCGCCATTGTGCAACATGTACAGGGCCAGCTCAGTAAAGCGTGGGAGACACTGCAGAAAGCGCGGTATCTAGCCATTGGACGAGATGGCAAGCCGCACCCGCTATCTTCATTTATTGATATCATAGCGGGCGAGATCTTGCTCGAACGCAACGTCCTGGAGGAAGCCAATGACTACCTGGAGCGCGGCGTACGGGTCACCCAAACCATGTGGTACCTCGGCAGCCTGGGTGGCATGACGTACCTGGCACGCGCTCGCCAGGCGTTGGGGGATCTCGTCGGCGCGCAGGAGGTTGTCGAAGAAATTTCGCGCCTGGCTCTTCGTTCGGACACCGGTCAGTGGGATCATGCCTTTGCTTCCGCACTCGCCGTCCGGCTGGCCGTTCAGCGCGGCGACCTGGTGACTGCCGAACAGTGGTGGAAAAAAGGCGGGTTTGCCGATCTGAACATCCCGCTCGCAGTAGGGAATTATCCATATCATATCTTTGAATATCTGGCGCTCTCGCAGGCCAGGTTCCTGCTGGTCAGGGGTCAGGAAACCGGCCGGACACGCGATATAAAGCAATCATTGGACTTGTTAGGAATACTACTGGCCCAAGCGGAGCGGTTTCAAAGGGGGAGCTCTCAAATTCAAGTATTAATTCTGCAAGCGATGGCGCAATCTGCGCTTGAGAATGAACGGGCGACAAAGACTCTGCTGCATGCCCTGACGCTGGGCGAGCCGGAAGGCTTCCGGCGCTTCTATCTGGATGAAGGCGGGCGATTAGTCGATCTCCTACGCCAGTGTCGGGCTGCACAAAAAGAGGCCGACAACCATCTCCCATCTGTAGCCTTTATAGATAGCTTGCTGGAGTCTCTCCAGGGCGCGGAAAATGAGCAAGATGCCGATCAAGAACGGGTCGATGGGAAAACAAGTCCAACGATAGCTCACCTGGAGGATGGCCTGCCCATTTCCCTCTCGGCGCGCGAGATGGAAGTGCTGACTCTGATTGCCCAGGGGAAATCCAATCAGGAAATCTCCACCGAATTGTATCTGGCGCTGAACACGGTCAAGCGCCATGCCTATAACATTTACACCAAGCTCGAAGTGAAGAAACGGACTCATGCCGTTTCGAGAGCCCGGCAACTGGGCTTGATCCCATAATTTTCCCATCCTCAATTGACACTTTTATAGCACTTTGGATTCATGACAGGCGATGACCTGGCATGTATCCTTTGGAGGATTACAGATGAACAAATAAATACCTTTTGGAGAGAAAGAACATGAAACGTATCCTCATTTTGACAGCCGATTATGGTTATGGACATCGTAGCGCAGCCAACGCAATTGCAGCCGCGCTGCAAAAAACGTATGGGAAAGATTGCAGCGTGGAAATTGTCAACCCCATGGATGATCCACGCGCCCCAGCTGTCTTGCGCGATGGGACGAACGGTTATGACAAACTCGTTCGAGAGGCGCCTGATCTGTATAAGCTGGGATACGAGGTGGGTGATACTCAGGTGATCAGTGGCCTCGTTAAGAGTGGCTTGACAGTGATGCTATTCAACGCCCTTCGCGAGATCATCCACCAGAAACAGCCCGACGTCATCATATGCACGCATTCCTCCTACCAAGATGGCCTCTCCGCGATATTCGACCTCGAGAAAACCCACATTCCGGTACTCACGGTTGTGACCGATTTGGCTACTGTAACCAGATTGTGGTTCCATCCAGTCGTAGACCTATGCCTGGTACCTACCCAAACTGTCTATGACTTGGCAATCAAGGCTGGCCTGCCGCCGGAAAAGGTGAAGGTCGTCGGTATCCCTGTGCACCCTGAACTCATAAATGGAAAGGAGAACCAGGCCACGATCCGGAGGAGCCTGGGGTGGCGAGAGGATCTCTTCACTGTGCTCGCGATTGGCAGCTCGCGCGTGGAGCATCTTTACGATGCCTTGCACGTCTTGAACCATTCTGGATTTCCGTTGCAGTTGGTGGTTGCCGCTGGCGGGGACGAGGAATTCTATCAGCGCTGCCAGGAAACAGAATGGCACGTGGAATCTCATATCTACAACTTCGTCGATCAAATGGGAACCTTCATGAGGGGTGCAGATTGCGTTTTAGGGAAAGCTGGTGGGCTTACCGTCTCTGAGGCGCTGGCGTGCGGACTGCCCCTAATCCTGGTGGATGTCATCCCTGGCCAGGAAACCGGGAATGCGAACTATGTGGTTTCAGGCAACGCGGGGATGCTTGCCAACGATCCGACTGAAGTTCTCGAAGCGATGGCTCATTGGCTGGAGAAGGATCGACTCCACTACCAGCAGGCCGAAAACGCCCGTCGATTGGGACGCCCGCGCGCTGCGTTCGATATCGCCGAACAGATCTGGACTTTGGCCTCCTCGCGAGAGCAAGAGCAAATGACACTTTAATGGCACTTTGGATTCATGACGGCTTGTTTTTTCAAGAGTATTCTAGAGAAGAATAATCACAATCAAATCAAAAGGAGTCTAATATGTTTACTCAACTGTTTCGTAATTGGTGGCACTTCGCGGTGCGAGGTGTGCTTGCCATCATCTTCGGCGTCTTGGCGCTGATCTGGCCCGATTCGACGAAGCTGGCCCTGGTTTTGCTGTTTGGGGCTTTCGCGTTCGTAGACGGGATCTTCGCCGTGACCACAGGTATTGCTGCCCGTGGACACTTTGAGCGCTGGTGGGCGATCCTGCTGGAAGGAATAGCGGGAATCGTCATCGGAGTGTTGACATTCTTCTGGCCTAATATTACCGCGCTCGTCTTGCTCTATTTCATTGCAGCCTGGGCAGTCACAACGGGTATTTTTGAGATTGTGGCGGCAATCGAGTTCCGGCATGTGATTTCGGGGGAATGGATAATGATCCTCGCCGGTTTGCTCTCGGTCCTGCTCGGCATCCTGCTGTTCGTGTTTCCGAGCGCGGGTATGGTGAGCGTCGTCTGGTTGATCGGCATTTATGCAATCGCCGCGGGGATCATGGAGATGATCTTCGCCTTCCGACTACGAGGCCTGGGGCAGAAGCTCGGGATCACCAGCACCGCCAATGCATAATGCCGGCTAATTCGGGAAGATCTTGAAAGGAACAACACAATGAAGACTGACATGGAACTGCAAAGAGATGTTCTGGATGAGATCGCCTGGGAGCCGAGCGTGTGCGTGCCGGAAATCGGGGTCACCGTCTATGACGGCATCGTGACCCTGACCGGAAACGTAGACAACTTGCCCGCAAAATGGGCGACGGAAAACGCCGCCCTGCGGGTTTCTGGCGTGAGGGCGGTCGCCAACGATATTGAAGTGAAATTATCCACCGACAACCACCGCTCAGATAAAGATATCGCTCTGGCAGCCTGCACAGCATTGGAATGGAACGTTGTTCTACCGAAAAATCTGCAGGTGGCGGTGGACGATGGCTGGATTACGCTCACCGGCAAAGTGCAGTGGCAGTTCCAGAAGATTGCCGCCGAGGAAACAGTGAAGAAGCTAACTGGGGTCAAAGAGGTTATCAACAATATTACTGTCAAACCCCACATCACTCCTGTCGCCGTCCAAGGAAAGATCGAGGCGGCTCTCCAGCGCCGTGCAACACTGGATGCTGAAGGAATTCAGGTCAAAACGGAAGATGGCAAGGTCACCCTGGTAGGCACGGTTGGCTCCTGGGCAGAAAAAGATGCAGCAGAGAAGACGGCCTGGTCGGCCCCGGGCGTTACCCAGGTGGAAAATAAACTCTTGATAAAAAATCCAAGAGCCTGAAGAAAGCAAGATGCATGGAAAGGTAAATATGATCGATCTTCCTACACAAGCTGAAGTGCACTGTGCCGATGGTATTTTCGGACGCACCACATACATCATCGGCAACCCGGTTAACCGCCAGATCACGCATCTGGTGGTCCAAAGCCTCCTGCCTCCGTTTCGCGAAACTCTCGTGCCTGTGAACCAGGTAGCAGAGACCACAGACAACCGGATCAAGCTGAAATGCACCCGAGCCGATCTTAACCAGATGGAGGCGTTCGAATATGAAGAATATATTCCCACGGAGCTACCGGGCTATCTACAGTGGCCGGATCCTCATGATGTGCCTGCAATTCCAGGATATAGCATGGAACCAGTAGCTACCTTTATTCCATTGAAACGCCAGAACGTTCCACCGGGTGAATTGGCCCTGCGACGCGGCGCCCGGGTGGAGGCAACTGATGGCTATGTGGGTCAGGTCGACGAGCTGCTGATCAACTTCAACAATATGCAGGTCACGCACCTCGTCCTGCTGGAACGGCACATCTTTCAGAAGAGGGAAATCACCATCCCGGTCTCGCAGATCGACCATGTGGATGAAAGCACTATTTACCTGAAGTTGGACCGGCAGAGCGTTGAGGCACTGCCGACCGCGCCCATACAGCGCTGGACGCGAAGCGTTTCCAGAGGCGGCGCTTAGATTTCTTTAGAAACAGATTGACACTTTTATAGCCCTTTGGATTTATGGTAGCCGGTCCGGTGGGGACGAGGCTGAGAATTTTCCCACAATATTGATATGGTAATGGAGCATCATATGTTTGCTAATCTATTTATCAGTTGGTGGCTGTTCGCGTTGCGCGGATTCCTCACCGTTATCTTTGGTCTCCTGGCGCTTATCTGGCCCCGGCAGGCAATGCCTGGCATGGTCGTGATATTCGGTGCCTTCGTCTTGGCCGATGGAATCTTTGGTTTGCTCGCGGGCTTCGGCACGATGGGGTCTAATGAACGCTGGTGGATGGCACTGCTGCAGGGTGTGGCGGGAGTTATCGTCGGATCGATGGCGCTCATGTCGCTCGACAAGTCGGCGCCCGCTCTTGCCTATTTCATTGCTGCCTGTGTGGTTATCACAGGTGTTATTGAGCTCGTGGCTGCCATGCAACTGAAGCGCGCCATCCCGGGCGAATGGTCGATGATCTATTGCGCGGCCCTCTCTATTCTTTTGGGCATTCTTCTGTTCATTGTTCCAAGCGCAGGTACTCAAGGCTTGGTGTGGGTCATCGGGCTTTTCGCTTTCGTCCTGGGAATCCTGCTGATCATCGTTGCTCTCCGCATACGCGGCCTACAACCTGAGATCGAGGCAGCCGTGCAGACGTACAGGCATATCCTGGAAGAGAAGCGCCGACTGAAGAGCAACTTCCGCAAGGAACTGTTTCGTGAAAGAAATAGTGGATCTGAAAATTGAATTCGGGGCAGAAGGAATACCACTTTTATAGCACTTTGGATTCATGACAGAGAATTCCCAGCGGGGTAAGCTGTGGAGGGCTGAAAAGAACAGACAACCTCTTTGCAGCCCGGAGACAAAAAGAAAATGATTACATTACAAACCAAGCAACATTGGCTCTTTAATTCGGACGCCAGTATCCTGGCTGAAATCTGGAAGGTCGCCCGCCAGCATGATGGTATCCGCGCTTTAGACATAGGTAGCTTCTCTGTCTCTGTTCGAGAGGGTTTTGTTTTTTTAACTGGGCACTTGAGCAAAAAATATCACCGTGAACTCATTGAAGAGATCGCCTGTTCCACACCGGGCGTAAATGCGGTCCGTAACAACCTGGTAGTGGATTCAGAGCTGACCATCCAAGTTGCAGAGAGACTATCCAAAGATGAGCGCACGTGTGGTTTTATCTTTCCTGTGGGATCCGCATATGGTTGGGTCCGTCTGGGGGGAGTAGTGCCCCGGCGCGAATTGCAGATGGCTGTGGAGGAAATCGCGGCACAAGTGCCATCCGTGCGCGGGGTACTCTCACGTCCCCGGCTGATAGGCGAAAACCCCGAGACCGAGCGGCGCCCCATCCAACCTCAGATCCAGGCAAAAGTATACGATTACATCCTCCAAGAGGGAGTGGTTACGCAGGTTGTGATCCAGCCGCGCAACCGCCTGGTCACTCAGGCAGCGGTCAGAACCGGCGACTTTCATGACGGCAAATTTGTATTTTATGAATATCTGGTCCCTGTGGAAGCGATGGAAGTGGTCAATCAAGAAAGCATCTTTCTGAAACGGCAGGGACCGCCCCTCAATCGCTTCCCGGCCTTTGAACCATCGGATTACCCGCTGGCTCCATCAGACTGGCAGCCTCCTTATCCTTATACAGCAGGGGATGTTCGCTGGATATGTGAGGAGCCTCAAAGAGCAGAAAACAGATCGAGTTCCAGCCGCATGTTTCGTGAAAAATGAAAAGTGGCAAATTATTGGAAAGAAAACGTGAGGTGCATAATGAAGAGGTCAATCTCCCCAACAAATGAGAGCAAAAAGGACAACGAGGATAAGAACAAACAGGAGCAACGTGAGAAACAGGCGCGTACCTGGTTAAGTTTCTTGCTGGTGAACCTGGTCCTGTTGTGGCTGTTTCAGGAGTTCATCCTGCAGCCCCTGATCATCCGCGAAACGCAAATCCCCTACAGCGAGTTCAAAGCCAGGATCACGTCGGGTGGGATCATCGAGGTCACCCTGGGTCAGGAGCGGATCGTGGGGACCATGAAGAATCCGGATGCGACAAATGAGACAAACGCTACCATTCCCTTTACCACCAACGCGGTCCCGGATGGTGACCTGACATTGATCCCGGCCCTGGACAAGGCCGGCGTCGAGTATAGCGTCAGCGAGCCGCCCAGCCCGTTGGGAAACTTCCTGATGGCGTATGGTCTCCCACTGGCAATCATAGGCGGCCTCTGGTACATGGGATCCCGCCAAATGGCCGGTAAGGGTATGGGCGGGATGTTTGGGGTTGGCAAGAGCAAGGCCACCGAAGTCAAGCCGGAAACGATCGGCATTACTTTTAAGGATGTCGGTGGCGTGGATGAAGCCATTACGGAACTGCAAGAGGTCATCCAGTTCCTCAAAGCGCCCGAGAAGTTTTCGGGCCTGGGCGGGCGTATCCCGAAAGGGGTGCTGCTCGTCGGCCCTCCAGGGACCGGCAAGACCCTGCTGGCGAAGGCAACCGCCGGCGAGGCAGGCGTGCCCTTCTTTGAGACCAGCGGCTCCGAGTTTGTGGAAATGTTCGTGGGTGTGGGTGCGGCTCGCGTA
>Ga0105104_10000622_pt1 | contig 27409 bp, 18 predicted proteins | sample PPLLaktember2015_3_FD_87034 | JGI IMG/M metagenome (GOLD analysis project Ga0105104, IMG submission 87034) | Freshwater sediment microbial communities from Prairie Pothole Lake near Jamestown, North Dakota, USA - PPLs Lake P7 Core (6) Depth... | ecosystem: Environmental > Aquatic > Freshwater >...
CTGGATAGAACACACCCTGGACAGTACACCAGGGACTAACGCCAGCCCCACAGGCCGCCCTGGGCCCATCCCATCCGCGGGGGAATAAAGCTGCCCTCGACCCCTCGGATTCTATATGGGTCGCCCCAGGTGGATTGCCGGACCGGTCAGGTTTCCAGCTCACCAATCCTCTTATAGCCGGCGTGCCCCGGCTTCGCCGGATTAACGGGGATTGATCCCCTCGCGGTTCGCGAGTTCTTGCGAAAATATATTCTTCTTACTGATAGAATTCTCTCTATAATTACTAGATGAAAATTCCTCGCCAGGAAATCCTGGATTCCTTACCGGTAGAATGGCCAGAGCCGCTCCTCAACCAGATCCGCGCTGCGGTAGAACGCTCCGGGACCCGGCTCGTTGTCCTGGACGATGACCCCACCGGGACTCAAACTGTTTACCAGACCCCCGTGCTGACCACCTGGGGTGTTCCCGAGCTGGTTGAAGTATTTGATGAGCCGCACCAGCTCATCTACCTGCTGACCAATACCCGCAGCATGCCCGAAGCCCAGGCCCGCGCGATCAACACCGAGATTGCTCGGAATTTGCTCGAAACCCGCCGGATTACCGGTCGAGATTTTTCGGTGATCAGCCGCAGCGATTCCACCCTGCGCGGTCACTTCCCCGCCGAGGTTGAAGCCCTGATCGCTGGATTGCGGATGCACTATGATGCTGTCCTGATCATCCCATATTTTGCCGAGGGTGGCCGCTTTACCGTAGCGGATATCCATTATGTCGCCGAAGGAGAGGATTGGATCCCAGCTGCCGAGACCGAGTATGCTCGGGATGCCTACTTTGGCTATGCGCAGTCAAACCTCCGCGAATGGGCCAGCCACAAATTCCGGGCGCGCATTGCTCCTCAGGATATTGCTTCGATCGGCCTCGAAACCATCCGGCTGGGCGGACCGCAGGCTGTCGCTGACCAGCTTTCCCGCCTGGCCAACGCCCAACCCTGTATTGTGAACGCGGCTGCCGATCGCGATCTGGAGGTGTTTGTGGCCGGTCTTTTGCGCGCCGAGCTGGCGGGTAAAAGGTTCCTCAGCCGCACTGCGGCCTCCTTCGTGCGCGTCCGCGCCGGTCTGGATAAAAGACCCCTCCTGGGCGCCGGCCAGCTAACCTCCGCTTCATCTGGCGCCGGTGGCCTGATCGTTGCCGGATCGTATATCGAGAAAAGCACCCGCCAGATTGAATCGCTCGCAGCTTTACCAGGGATCGCAAGTCTGGAGGTATCCGTGGCCGATCTGTTTGATCCCGCCCGGCGCAGCTCAGCGGTTGAACGCACGGCTGCTGAGGCAAGCGCGACAATCTTAGCTGGGAAAGATGCCTTGATCTATACCAGCCGCCAGTTAATGACCGGCAGTCAAACCGGAGAGGCTCTCGAAATTGGAAAAATGGTATCCCAAAGCCTGGTGCAGATCGTTCGTGCGCTGGCCGCCCGGCCTGCCTGGGTGATTGCGAAAGGGGGGATTACTTCTTCGGATATCGCTACGCAGGCCATCAATGTCCGCCGCGCGCAGGTCCTTGGCCAGGTCTTACCCGGCGTGCCCGTCTGGCGGACTGCTCCGGACTCGCGCTGGCCGGATTTAATCTATATCGTATTCCCCGGTAACGTAGGCCACCCGGATTCGCTCCGCCAGGTCGTCGAGCTGCTCCACTTGAAAGTACCCGGGGTTATTTAACCCGCATCGGCAGGCCGGCAACCATAAACAGAACTTCGTCCACACCGCCGGCCAATACCTGGTTGGCGCGGCCCAGGGCGTCGCGGTAAACCCTGCCCAGCGGATAGGGCGGCACCAGCCCAAGACCCACTTCATTGGAGACAATGATCCACCCGGCCCTGCTCGCTCGCAGCGCCTCCAGGATCCCTTGCGCTTCGATCAGGACGGCGGCTTCCGCCTCGGCATGCTGGACCGGCTCGGGGAGAGCCAGGACGATATTGCTGGCCAGGAGTGTCAGGCAGTCGAGCAAGACCACATCAAACTCATCGCCCGCGCTCTTTACTGCGCTTCCAATCTCTCGCGATGCTTCGAGGGTCGTCCACTGCGCCGGCCGTTCCTGGCGGTGTTTTGCGATCCGCTCGCGCATTTCATCGTCCCCTGCTTCGGCCGTTGCCACGTACAGGACACGCTCGCCCCGGCTGGCCGCCAGGTCCTGGGCATAACGGCTTTTTCCGCTGCGGGCGCCGCCCAGGATCAACGTCGAAATTTTCGATCTCATCTCTCTCCCTTTTGGATCCCGGTACGTTTCTCGCTCTCCCGGAGGACCGCCAGTGATGTCTCGAAGTCTTCACGGTTAAAAACTTCCAGCGTCAGCACCCCCGCGTATCCCCACCGCTCGAGCGCTTCGATGACCGCATCTACCCGCCCGGGTTCCATATTTGCCAGGCTCTGGTGGTCTCGCATGCCTACTCCGTGCAGATGGATCACCCGGGTTCTGGCGATCGCTCGCTCGAGGTATGGCAGCGGGTCATGTCCATCCAGCCATAGATGCCCGATATCCACGCACCGCCCCGCTGGAAATTTTTCCAGCACCCCTTCCAGGAAATCCAACCCATAGCTCTCCAGGTTTTCAACCGCCAACCGGTCAGCGCCTCCCGCCCACCCGGCTACCATTTCGAGGGCGTGCAGCGCCTCATCCTCCCACCTGTGCAGGGCTTCCGCTGTTGGGTTTATCCTCACCGTTCTTCCATCCAGGTGGAGCACGTATGCCCGGGGTTCAAGTGATCGGGTGCAGGCGATCACTTTTTGGGCTTTTACCAGCGATTCATGCCGGCCGCTTCCATCCTCCCCCAGCCGGATATCGAGTGGGAGGTGCACGCTATACGTGATCGCATTTTCTCTGCCCAGCAATCCAAGCTCCTCCACATCCTGCGGGGATGGCAGGTTGCTCGGGCCGTGATCCAGGTCGAATAAAATCAGCTCGATATCCTGTACCTGCCCCGCCAGGTATCTGGCATTGGGCAGCAGCCCGTCTTCCAGGATATACGAGGTTGTTCCAATCCGGTAGCGCCGCGCCATTTTCACTTTCTTATCCAAGAAACAGCCCGGGGTTAGCCGCAAACACCAGTAGAATGACCAGCTCGCAGATTTCCACGGTCAATCCAAGCACATCTCCGGTGATCCCACCCAGCCGGGCGCGCGCCAGGCGCGCGATCCCAACGCTGGCCAACCCGGCCAGGCCAACCCCCACGATCCCACGCACACCGGTCAGCAAGGTGAGACCCAGGGGCAAGACAGCAGCCAGCAGCAGCGTGCTTCGCCGCAGCCCCCGAGAAAACTCAGCGCCTAACCCTCCCGGGCGGGCTGCCGGCTGGAGCGCGATAGGCAGGAGCAGCCAGCGCGCCGCCGCCGGGGCAAGAATCAATCCCAGGGATAGACCGGGCAAACTGGCAAGCACAAGGCATTTGATCAGCAAGGCCAGCACCAGTCCAACTCCTCCAAAAGTACCCAAACGCGGATCGCGCAGGATTTCAAGGCGGCGCTCGACGGATACCGGCGCCAGCAGCCCATCACAGCAGTCTGCCAGCCCATCCAGGTGCAGCCCGCCGGTCAGACCGGCCCACAGGGCAGCCGTCAAGGCGCCTGCCAGATACGGGGAGAATATCCGTGTGAGGGAATAATGCGCGCCAAACAAAACCCCGCCCAGCAGCAGGCCGATCCAGGGAAAGAAAAACGCCGCTCGACCCAGGTCGCCTTCCTGGAACCGTTTGGACTGCCGCGCCGGTACAGCCGTCAAGAAAGAGAGCGCCAGCCAAAATCTATCCATGCTTCTCGCTGACCCCGGCCTGATCGAATGTGGCCATCTCTTTCAGGATCCGGACTGCGGCTTCGATCAAAGAAAATGCCAGCACGGCCCCGCTCCCCTCTCCCAACCGTAGGTCCAGGTTGAGCAGGGGGCGCAGCTTCAGGTGGTCGAGGATGGCCCGGTGACCGGCCTCCACGGACTGGTGGGATGCGATGAGGAATGGCTGCACCGCGGGATTTAGCGCGTAGGCCGTCAGGGCTGCCGCGCCGGAAATAAACCCATCCAGAACGACCGGCACGCGTCTGGCTGCCGCTCCCAGGATCACCCCAACCAGACCGGCGATCTCCAACCCGCCCACTTTGCACAGCACTTCCAGGGGGTGATTGGGATCGGGGCAGTTGACCCGCAGCGACCGTTCGATGACCTCAATTTTGCGCGCCAGCCCGCCGTCGTCCAACCCGGTTCCCCGCCCGGTCACTCGCTCGACCGGCAGCCCCGTAAATACTGCTGTCAGGGCCGAAGAGGCGGTCGTGTTCCCAATCCCCATATCCCCGGTGGCGACCAGGTCCAGGCCGCGTTCGATCTCCACCTGGACCAGCTCGATACCTGCTTCGATCGCTGTTTCTACCTCCGCCTGGGTCATCGCCGGGCCTTGAGCCATGTTCCGCGTGCCACGAGCGACTTTCCGCGAAGTCAGTTTGGGGTGATCCGGCAGATCGTGAGCTACCCCCACATCCACCACAACCACCCGGGCGTCAGCCTGGCGCGCCAGGACGTTGATTGCGGCTCCACCGTGGAGAAAATTGAGCACCATCTGCGGGGTGACCTCGGCCGGGTACGCGCTCACTCCCTCGGCGGTTACGCCGTGGTCGCCGGCCATAACGATCACTGCCTTACGCAGCACCGAAGGGTTCGGCTGGCCGGTAATCCCTGCCAGCTGGATGGACAGCTCTTCTAACCTGCCCAGGCTGTGGGCGGGTTTGGTCAGGCGGTCCTGGCGCCGGCGGGCTGCTTCGGCCGCGCTTTCGTCAAATGTAGGAAGGATCGGGGTTTGGAATGCCATGCGGTGTTCTCCTCTAGAGTATTAAAAAAATAATCCCCCAACCAATCATTGAGTTGAGGGTCCAGCTTCTCTCTTCCACCCTGGTTCTTTCCTGAGCTCCGGAGAAACAGCCGAGCATTCACCTCCCTGCAACGAGAAGGTTGACGAGCCATAATTTCCACGGCAGGCATCCTGGCTCTCACCCGAAGGGACTGCCTTCGTATGATTACAGTTGCGGCACAGCTCTGGACTCCCTCTGTCTTTCGAGGTCACCAGATTCCACCTTTATACCCTGGCATCCGGGCTTTGGGACACCGTGGAAAATATCGAACTGTCAAAGGTCGGGATAGGATAACTGGATTATAACATCACACAGGGGGAGAAAGCCTGTTTTTGGTCGAGACACAGGCCGTATCAAATTCTTCACAAATAAGACAATAAATATGTGGTTATGCTATAATATGTTCACGGTTGTTTCTGGGTAATTGTGCTGTTTAAGAAAGGTAAACCGATCCGAAAACTGGTTTTGAATAGCGTTTCTCTACATCGTACAAACAGGCATCAAAACCAAAGGTGGCTGGTCAGCTCCCTCCGAGCGAGAAAACGACCATTCCGGATCACTCACTCCAAAGAAACCAGCCATGAGATCCACCCGGCGATGGGGAATTACCCTGGGTGGATCAGAACCAGTTGGAGAGCTCTATGAAAAATCGATTTCATTTGAAAACCTCTCACCCTCTCGTCTCGTTCACCCTATTGATTGGTGGGTCTTTGGTCTTACTGGCCGGACTGTTGGTGTTTAACCGTCCTCGCAGTGTCTCCGCTGAAATTGGAGACTTGAATTCTGCGATCGCCAAATACCCGGCAATCAATGGAACCCGGTTGGACACCTGTACACTGTGCCATACTTCCAACATCCCCCAATTGAACTCGTATGGACAAGCCTACTTGAATAATGGACGCAGCACAGCCGCATTTGGCGCCATCGAAAGCCTCGATTCAGATGGGGATGGTTTTACCAATCTTCAGGAAATCAACGCTCTCACCTTCCCTGGAAACTCCGCCGATCGTCCGGCGACGGTAACGGCGACTGTTACCCGAACCGCTACCCCAACCAACACCCCCACGCCAACACCGACAGCTACCCAAACTGTCGTACCGCCCACGTCTACATCGACTTCCACCAGTACTTCAGTCCCACCCTCAGCCACGACCAATCCTTATCCTGGGCCGGCAACCAGCACGCCGGTCCCCCCGACGGCCACACAGGAGGGTGAGTCTTCCACTCCGACGACAGGCCCTTATCCACCCCCCACACCCAATACTGTGTTTCCAGCTACTTCTACACCAACCGGGGATGCGCTGACCGAGACCCCCACGGTCACATCTACCGGGGAGACTGCGACGCCTACCCAAACGGAGACGCCACCCTCCGATGCTACGCCATCCGCAACCGCGAGTGAAACCACTCAGCCAACCTCAACCACAACCATCACACCTACAGCGACGCCTACACTGACGCCCACCCCGACCAGCGTGCCGGGCTCGGGTCAGATCATTTTTACCCCTGTGGCGGATACCTATGTGAGCAGGGCTCAGCCTGACGCGAATTTTGGACAGGATACCGTTCTGCATATCGATAAGAACCCGCAGGTCCGTACCTACCTGCGTTTTAATGTGCAGGGAGTTGACCGGCGTCAGGTCAAACGAGTTCTACTGCGAGTATTCGTTACGGCCAGTCAGAGAGGCTTTATGCTTCACTGGGTCAGAGACACCGGCTGGGATGAAGGGTCCTTAACCTATTCAAACGCGCCAAAACCACGCGGAGTCCTCGCCAGGGTCTGGAGGATAAAAGATACCGGTTGGGTTGCCCTGGATATCACCCGGTTTGTCCGCTGGAACGGTAACTACAGCTTTGCCCTGACCACCTCCTCCAGAGACGAGGTCCTGATTGGCTCCAGCGAAGCGGGTGAGTTCTCACCCCAATTGGTGATCTCCACTCGCCAGGGTGTCAATAACCATGATAACGAAGATGAAGACGATGATTAGCCGGTAGTTGACGGCCTACTAACCCAGAAAACCGCAATCAAACCCAAAGAACCCCGAAATCCATCTCGGGGTTCTTTGGTCTTCTGGGGATTTATTCCCGCGGATTGAATCCACCCTCTTTATGTATTCATCGGCCAGTCCGGAATCCAACCTGTCTAAGCAAGATCAGCTAGGCTTACAATGGCGCAAACTCGACAGTTTGCGCTACATGTACAGAGCCGGCTTGCGCCGGCTGAAAAAGCCCCGCAGGAGTTCGGCTGAGCCGGCGCAGCCCGGCTCCCCTCCCAGCCCGAAGGGCTTCGCAAACTAGCCCGGATGTTTACGTCCGGGCGGAGTTAATTTGCAAAGGCCTTCAGGCGGCTTACTTAGCCCCTCTCCAACATGCTGAGAGGCGCATTTTGGAAAGGGGGTGGGGGTCTTCCCATCCAATCCTACCATATAGACTATTTTAGACTGTTATGTTATAATTTGTTTGTGGTTATTTTTGGGTAATATCTAAGTAACGGAAAGGTAAACTACATCGTAGAGCTGGTTTTGAAGAGAGCCTCCGATAGAGCGCCCTTCAAGCTTCAAAACCAAGGGTGGTTGGTATTTTCCTCTGAGCGAGAAAACGAACATCCTGGGGAACTCACTCAGCCGGAACCAGCCGCGAGGTCTTATCTGTGGATGGGGGACATATCCATGGGTGGATCAGAACCTGTTGGAGAGTACTATGAAAAAACGATATTGCTTCACTGCCTGTCACCATAACGGTGAAAGGGGGCAAGAGAAAATCCTCTTCCTGTATAGGGGAAGGAGCAGATCATGAAATTCTTGCACCCCCACGGGCGCCTGCCCCACGCAACCTCCATCACCATGATGATCCTAGGTTCATTCCTCATTCTGGTTGGTTTGTTCATATTCAACCAACCGCGGAGTGCGTCTGCCGCCTCCGGTGATCTGGCTACGGCAACCGGTAAATACCCGGCGATTGTCGGTTCACGCCTGGATAGCTGCTCGCTGTGCCATACCTCCAGCGTCCCTCAATTGAACTCGTTTGGCCAGGCCTACTTGAATAATGGGCGGAATACAGCCGCATTGAGCGCTATCGAAAATACCGATTCGGACGGGGACGGCTATACCAACCTTGAGGAGATCAATTCCCTGACCTTCCCGGGTAGCTCCAGCGATCGACCGGCGGATGAAAACCCCTACCCCGCTCCACCAACCAATACACCAGTTGCACCGACGGATAACCCTTACCCGGCTCCCCCGACCAACACCGCTGTTCCCCCCACATCGACCCCAACTCAGGTCCCGCCAACCGCTACCAAAACCAGCGTCCCGCCGACTTCGACACCGACCCGGGTGCCCACAACTGCAACCTCAACCCAGGTTCCGCCGACCGCTACCACAACGCGGACTCCCACAACTACTCCAACCCGGGTTACCCCGACCGCTACTGCGACTCTGGTTACGCCCACCGCGACCGCGACCCGCGCCACCAGCTCGCCGACCCCGACCTGGACTGTATCGACAGCCACTGCTACGAAAACAGCGACAACGCTCCCAACGTACACAGCGACCGCAACAAAACCGACCGTTACCAATACGCCCACGCTGACGCCCCAACCTACTTCTACCCCGGGTGTAGTCCAGATGGTCTTCACCCCCGTGGCTGATACCTACGTAAGCAAATCTGAACCTTCCCGGAATTTTGGCGAAGACAGTGTCTTGCATGTGGATGGCCAGCCCGTCGTTCGCTCCTACCTGAGATTCACTCTCCAGGGAGTTGACCGGCGCCAGGTAAAGCAGGTCCTCCTGCAGGTATTCGCCACAAAGAGCGATCAAGGCTTCTCGGTTCAGTGGGTCAAGGACAAAAACTGGAGTGAAACATCCTTAACCTATGCCAATGCGCCCCGGCCCGGAGGGATCCTGGCCCGTATCCAGAACATCAAACAAGATGGCTGGGTTACCCTGGATCTTACCCGCTACGTCCGCTGGAACGGGTCGTATACGTTTGCTCTGACCACAACATCCAGCAATGAGATCCTGATCGGATCCAGCGAGGCCGGCGATTTCTCGCCCCAGCTGGTGATCGTCTCTCGCAAATGAGCTGATTTTGCGGGTAAACGAAACCTCCCAAAAACCCTTCCAACCCAGAAAAACCATAACCGCCCCACTCACGGGGCGGTTTTTATTTTCCTGATAATTGGGCAGTCTCTCCCAGGAAAAAATCACCACGGATTTCGAGCCTTCAACGGTTCAGCTGCCGGCGCATGCCGCGGAAAGCCCTTTATCGAGACCGTTCGGAAAGTAGAATTTGCACGGTCCGGAGAGGCGACCCGGGATTGCGACAATCAGGATAAATGATGATTTCAACCTGGGTCACCCTGGCCCTTGCGGCAAACGCATTCCATGGCGCACCGGGACGACCCAGGTTGGCTTGTAGATGAGCCAGGCTTCCAATTCACGGGTCGCCCCTACGAGAGCCTGATTTCCAAAGGCAGGCAAACGAGTCACAAAAGTAACCTTTCGGTTTTGTCTGATTCCTGGAAAAAGGTTTTTCTTTGTGTCCTTCGTGTCCCTTCGTGGATAAGCGCTTTTCTTTGTGTTCCTTCGTGTTCTTTCGTGGATAAAGTATTTTCTTAGGGTGTGTATGCAAATTCTCCTACAACCAAAGCAAAATCATGGCGAGGGTCACTCTAGCATCGTAACGATCTGCGATTTCCAAGCCAGATCATGACTGGGTTTGTACCACATGGCGCCTTCCTATTAGGCTACTTGTCTTGCGAAAGGTGCGGCGTTTTCCATTCCATATCGTCTCGGAACGTAAAGCGCCCACAAGATGACCGCTACACTCAGAAAAGCTGCGGCGAACTGCCCGCCCGCTTCATTGGCGGTCAGCCAGTTGAACACGGCATGGAAAATGATGACGATCCACACGCTTCCATGGGTGCTGTTATACAGCCAGGTAAAGATCATTGCTGCGCAGAGCAGTGACAGGGCCAACATGGGGAAACCCAGGATGCCCATTTGAATATAGGTGTCGCGGTAGAAGAACATGGGTAAATGCCAGCAGGCCCACAGAATGCCAAGAATGAGGGTGGAAATTGTCGCGGAGCGGGTCTTTTGCAAATGAGGCAGGGCATAACCGCGCCAGCCAATTTCTTCCCCAAGGCCGAATGTAATAAGCCAAACTCCCAGGGCACCGACTGGCGTAAGATAGGGAAGATAATCGACCTCGCCCAATAAGGCCACGTTGGGCCAATTGCCGGTGGTGAAGCGGTTCAGGATACAAGCGACCGCAAACAAGCCAACCGGGATAAGGATGGCGAAAGCGTAATAGCGAAAAGCGACCCGCCATTTGAAGATGCGAGCCATCAGATTTCGAAGCCCGGAACGGCCCTCGATAAGCAGGGTCATGATCAGGGCAGCACTCAGCGGGCCAAGGCAAGCAAAGTAGTGAAACCACATCGGGATCTGCACCGCAATCATTCCTTGATGGAAAAGGGCCAGGGGGATTTCAAAACCCCACGAAACCACGTAGGCAATGATGAAATAGAAAATAACCGGATTTCGCCTGATCCAATTGAACATATGCCCTCTCCATCACTTTCTGAACTGAAATTGTGTTCCGACAAGTCGTTTTCAACCATGACCACGATAACCCTGGTGATTATGGCATTATCAAAAAGCAGAGGCAATTGATATTTGTCATTGTTTCATGCTTCAATACTTTACCAATTTTCAATTATTATCCAGGGGCGTGTTTGCAAACTCAAAACCGATTGGGTAGTGTTCCTTTGTGGATCCTTTTACTTTTCTCTTCGCATCCCTCGTGGACCCGTATTATTCGCCCTTTTCCAGATATCTCACCAGCGCGTCAATCCCCAGGAAATAACTCCACCGCCCAAAACCGGCGATCACTCCCAGGCACACCGGCGCCAGCACCGACGTATGCCGAAATTCCTCGCGCGCATAGACATTCGAGAGATGCACCTCCACAACCGGCACTCTCACAGCCGCAATCGCGTCCCGGATGGCAATGCTGGTATGCGTATACGCTCCCGCATTGAGGATAATCCCATTCGCCCAGGCGCGCGCGCCGTGGATCGCGGTAATGAGATCCCCTTCTCCATTGGATTGCATGCTTAGCAGCTTGCAGCCGCGCTCTTCAGCATACTGGCGCAGGTCGTCCAGGATACTGTCAAGACTCTCAACCCCATACACCGGGGCTTCTCGCTCGCCAAGCAGGTTTAGATTGGGTCCGTTTAGCACCAGGAAATTGTAAGCCATGCGGTTTTCCCTCCTCTTCCTGGTTTTATTCGCCGTACTCCCGCGGATTAATATTCTTCCGCGTAATCGTCGTCGTCCAGCTCTTCTTCTTCGCTCTCCAGATCTTCCCAGGAATCCACTTCTTCCTCTTCCTCTTCGAGTACTTCCTCCTCGATTTCCTGTTCAGCCTGGTTGACCGGGATATAGGTCAGGCAGAATTTTTTCCGGTCAATCTCTACCTGGGCCGCCCCGCAGTATAGGCCAGATAGGAATTGGCAGTCATCATAATGGCAGCGGATTCGAATCATCCCTGTTTTCTCCCAGAACGGGTTATCCAGCAAAAATCAAGGCTGGGGTTATAGGCGCCTATTTTATCACCAAATGGGATCTAGGGAAGGTTATTTACCTTATACTTTGAGCCGTTCCATATATTGCTTGCGGAATTTGGCAACCTTTGGCGCAATCACCACCTGGCAGTAAGACTGCCGTGGGTTGCGCGCAAAATATTCCTGGTGGTAATCTTCGGCCGGGTAAAACGCAGTGAACGGCGTCAGCTCGGTAACGATCTTCTTTCCCCACACGCCCTCCGTTTCCAGGTTGCGGATCACCTCTTCGGCCGTCTCCTTTTGCTCTGGGGTATGGTAGAAGATCGCCGAACGGTACTGCGTACCCACGTCTGCGCCCTGCCGGTTCAGGGTAGTCGGATCGTGAATGGTAAAGAATACCTGCAGGAGCTCGCGGAAGCTGACCTGCTGAGGGTCGAAAGTCACCTGGACGACCTCAGCGTGACCGGTGGTTCCGGTGCATACCAGCTGATAGGAGGGAAACGCCGGCTGCCCCCCCGCATAACCCGACACGACATCCAGGACGCCTTTTAAATCGTCAAACACCGCTTCCAGGCACCAGAAACAACCGCCTGCCAGGGTGGCAACTTCCTTGGAATTAGTTTGATTATCCTGATCCATCATCATCCTCCCAAAATGGTCCCCTCGCTCAATTCACCTGTCAACGAGACAGATCGAGCGAGATTTCAAGAATATAGGTCAATATATTAGATCCATAAAGTCCCAATAAGTTGCCCTATCATAACACAGGATTATTTCGTAATTAATAATACCTTCGCCAAAAAAAAGAATTTCTTACGGTAGTCCAAATCGCTGCTGACCGCTTAAGCCAACGGTTCTTTTTTTGTAAGGCTTTACTATCTGGGCAAGTTTCGAGATTCGAGCCGGCTTCCCTCCGCTTATCCCTGGCTCAGACTCTGAATTTCAGAAAGGCGCGGCTTCCAGAAGAGTTTCCCTTTTGAGAAGAGGATGATTGGGATGAGCAGCACTGCCAGTACAGTCAGGTAGTACCAGTATTGGTTGATGAGGTAAGGGTAAGCCGCCGCCGCCAGGGTAAAGATCGTATTGTCAAAGGCGTGAAACAGGCACATGAGCAGCAGACTGCCCCCACTATTGTTCCAGATCCAGGTATATAGAATAGATAAACCGATACAGGCGAGGGTGAAAAGGATGCTGCTCAACGGCAGGTACATGCGGTTCAAAACGTAGGTCGGGTCAAGCGCCGCCGGAATGTGCCAGATCCCCCACAGAAAACCCAGGATTACACTGGAGACCAGCGGGGAAAAGCGGGCTTGTAAGTGGGGCAGGGCAAAACCACGCCACCCGATCTCTTCACCCGCAGCGATAAACGCCAGAAGAACAGTCATCCCGACCAGGAAGGGGGTCAGGGCAGGCAGGGTCGCCAGCCAGACGATCAGTGCTGGCGGACCGTCGTGGATCAGGATGGTCCCACCGATCAGCGAGATGGGCAGGCCGAATATTGCCAGGTACCAGTGCCAGGGAACCCGCCAATGGTACAGCCGGGAAAGAAGCCGCTCTAGGCCGCTTTTCCCATCACAAACCCCGGTGATAAAAAGCGCTGTGAGGGATGGAAAAAACAAGCCCACCCAGGCCAGGAACATATTATTCTTGAATACCCCGTAAGCCAGAATGAGAAAGATCCAGGATATTATGAAGGTTATCAGGTAAAAGTTGAACAGCGGATGGCACCGGATGGATTGCAGGAAGCGATTTAGCATGGCGGTTGCTCTTGAATAGGGATTAGGAGAACTTTCTATCTGGGATCATTTCTATTATATTCGTTTCATCAATCAATACCTTCGCGAAAATAAGAGCTTGATAAGGCCATATCAAGCAAATGCAAGGAAGGGCTGTAGTTAATTTCCCAGTCCGCAGAACTGGCTAGGATGCCACATTTTGAGCATCGGTGACCAATCGTTACCCATTTAATATTTTCATCATGTCGGAAGGAAAAACCAACGCCAACTTCAAAAACTGTGTTTTTACATGGACAACGAACCTTTTTAGAGCTTGCCTCCTCTCATATTTCATCGCTGTCCCCGATAAAGGTCGATTTATTACAAGCAGTGCAAGTACGTTGAGCGCAGCCCTCCTCTGGATCTACCTTTAGAGTAAAGGTGGTATTTCCACAAGTACAAACAGACTGAACTACTTGCTTCACAGGATAACTATCACCCGATGCCATTTTTGTTTCTCAGCTTTTACATAAAATCGCCTTTTTGGGCGGTATTCATACGGCACCCCTGGCCGTCTTCCCGATCCGCTGGCTTGTCAACCCCCTCCAGGAGCGCCCGATCTTGTCGGATGGCGTGCAATAATTGACTGACGTAGCCATCCAGGTGGATTAGATGCCAGGCACCGCACGCTGCCCCCAACTGCAGCAGCGCCTCCATCGGCTGCCCTTCCTCGACGTAGGGGCGAATGTACCTCTCGGGTTGTGCCAGCTTCAGGCTGGTCTCAAGCGCTTTCAATGCCTGGTCCGGTTCGTTCGACTGCTGATACGCCAGGGCCTGCAGCGCCAACAGATAGAACAACTTACCCTTCCGCCCCTGGCTTTGAGCAAGGTCTACCATTTGGGTCAGGATTTTCAATGCTTCTTCCGTTCGGCCTTGCCAGATCAAGGCTTTCACGCGCGCGGCATATTCCACTTCGCGTACGCGGCGGATGGGGACATCCGGAGTCAACCCGTTGGTCTCTAACCATGCTTCGATACGGTCTCGATTACCCACCCGGATCCAGAAACGGATCAAATCCGCCCGGACCAAGGTGGGGATGTAAGGCAAGGGATATGCCTCGACCCGCCGAAGGCATTCCTCCGCCAGTCGCAATGCCTCAGCCCGCTTCCCCTGGGCGAGTTTCAGATATGGCAAAATCGAGATACCCATGATGAGGACCTCATCCGGCAAGCCCTGGGCCACCAAATCGATGCCCGCTTTAAGGTGTCGCTCTGCTTCATCCAATTCATTCCAGGTCAATAAGATCTGGCCGACAGCATTGTGCAAATACCCAAGGCTTGGATGCGTGTGCCGGCCCTCAGAAGACAGCTTTTCGATCGCTTGCAGAAGGAGATGGTATGCCTCCCGATACCTTCCCTGCTCGATACGGACGTTACTTAAATCCAGAACCGCCACTGAAGTAAAAAAGGTGTTCCCCGCTCCCTGGCAGAGCCGGATCGCCTGGGATAAATAGCCTTCGGCAGGCTGCACATCGCCGTCGAATAAGTAAGACGCACCGATCAACCAGGCTGCCAGACCGCGCAGCATGGCATTTTCCTGGGGGAGCTTCTCCCAGGCAATTAGCCCTTGCGAACGCATGGTTTCGAAATCCCGGGTGCTCAGTTCAGCCTGAGCTCCCCGAACCAGGGCAATTTCTCCGAGAATGCCCTCTGCCTCGGATCCTCGGCGCCCCTCCACGATTTGCCAGGGTATTTTCAGCTGTTCGGAAGCAGCTGCGAACTGGTTCTGCAAAATCAGGGTCCATGCTTTGGCGATATTCAGACGCGGCCTGGATCGGTACAAATCCTCAGGTAAGGCGGATAACCATTCCTCCAACGTATAGACCTGGCCTGTTGTCAGGAGCATCGGGTAGGTTTGGACTTCGATCAGAACGGCTGCCCGGTCGTACTTCCTGGCAGCGATCCAGTGTTGAACCGCCTCGGCAAAAAGGTTCTCCTTTTCAAGCCAGTCTGCCGCTCGCAAATGGAGTGCTTCCAGGCTGGGCAGCATCTCCCGGACAATTTCCGACCTTCTGGAAATCGCCTGCTGCAGTTTAAAACGCAGCAGCTCTGAGAAGAGATGGTGATAGCGGTACCACTGCCGTTCGCTATCCAACGGGACCAGGAACAGGTTTTCACGTTCCAAAGCCTGGATTACATCCTGACTACCTTCCGTTTCGGTGATGGCGTCGCACAGTGGCCCGGAGAACCGTTCCAGGATCGAGGTTTGTAAAAGGAACCTGCGGACGTTCTCCGGGTGGCGGCTAAGCACCTCTTCACCCAGGAAATCCAGGATATACCGGTTACTGCCAGAGAATGCCTGGATATACCGGGACACCGCTTGCCTGCGACCCGCTGCATCCGCCCTCAGAGACGGTTGAGAAGCAACCGTTCGGATGGCCAGGGCTGCCATTTGCAAACCGGCGATCCAACCTTCAGTACGGGCTTCCAGGGCAACTATATCCTCTTTCGAAAGGTCCAATACCATCACCTGTTCGAGGAAACCAGCCGATTCATCCAGGCGGAAGCGCAGGTCGCTCATCCGAATTTCCACCAGTTGATCGCGGGCTCGCAGCAAAGCCAGGGAGAGAGGCGGGTCGCTGCGGGTGGAGATGACCAGGTGCATGCAGGCCGGGATCCTTTCCACTAGGAAGGCAAGCGCCTGATGGACAGCCGGAGAATGAATGAATTGATAGTCGTCCAAAATGAACACGAAAGGCTCGCGCACCTCCACCAGGTGATTGATCAGCTTAATCAACGCCGGCTGGATCGATGTCTGTAACGATTGGGTGAAACCCTCAAACTGGTCGTGCAAATTCGTCGAGACAACGCTGTCCAGGGCGGCAATCAAATAGGCGATAAACCGGACGGGGTCGTTATCTCCCTCATCGATGGAAAGCCAGGCGATGGGAAGCCGGGTATGGGCTGTCCAGCTAGCCAGGAGGGTAGTTTTTCCAAATCCAGCCGGAGCAGAGACAAGAGTCAGGGACCGTTGAGCCCCCGCATCGAGCAGATCAAACAACCTCGGGAGAGCGACCCGATCCACCCGCGTGGGAGGGATAAACAACTTGGTTTTTAGCAGCGATCCGGGTTCCCCGCTGGCAGACCGGGGAAAAGAGGATCGATTTTCAGCACCGCCCGTTTCTCTCGCCGGAAGCAGGGTCTGGTACAGGGCAAGCGTCTGGGCATCCGGAGCCTGGCCCAGTTCATTTTGCAGCAGGTCGGTCCAGCTCTCATACTGGCGCAAGGCCAGGCCGGGCTGGGCAGATTCGCGATAGAGCTGGATCAGAGTCCGCTGCGCCGTCTCGTTCAGGCGATCGAGAGACAACCAGGATTGAACGTACCCGATCGCTTTCTCCCATTGGCGTTGACTTTGGTAATACGTCGAAAGCTGCTGTAAAGCGCCGGCATATTCAGAGCGCAAGCGGTCTTGTTGGAAGGATTGCCACTGGTCAAATTCAGGGCAGTCCCTGAGGTTAAAACCCTGGAAAAAATCGCCCTGGTAGATCGCAACAGCCTGTTCCAGATGAGCGACGCACTCCAGGCACGTCACACCGGGGGGATGGGAATGCCGGTTGGGGAAAGATATCTGCAGGTGGAATGCATCGACGTCCACCTCGAGCCAGAAGACCTTATTTAATCCAATCATCTCCCGATCGGCTTCCAATAGACCAGGGGGCAGTGATTTCGCAAGCGAAGACAGGTTGCGGCGCAGGTTTGCCAGAGCATGCCGCTGGTCAAATTCGGGCCAAAACAGCGCTGCGAGCGTATCTCGGGTTGGAAATTGCGGGGATAAACTCAGGTAAGCCAGGAGCGCAAGCGCCTTCCGCATCTCCAGATGCAGAGGATGGTCATCCAATTCAATCACGGGAGGCCCCAGCCAATGCAGTCGAAGCCGCGCCACGCGTTTGCTCCTCCTGGAGTTCATTATACCTGAGGAAGGGGAGATCATCCTTCGAGAGCGTTAAACAGAAGATTGATCCGGGTGCAACTGCGGGAAAGGATTTAACGATTTTGTAGCGAGGCAATCGTATCCTGGAAAAGGACCAGAAACCTCAACCCGGGAAAGGACCCGATCGGCAATGGGAAAAACAAATCATGGGAAGGAACCGGGCATTTACCGAATCCGGGTGAAAAACCACCTCGATTCAGATTGGGAACATTGTTTTGATGGATTCACCATCACCCACCACGGCGGTGGCGTGACGGTCCTAACCGGAGAGGTGGTGGATCAGTCCGCCTTATACGGGCTGTTACAAAAACTGCAAAACTTGAACCTGGCCTTGCTCTCGGTTCAGAAACTTGAAAACAACATCTGAGTGGAGGAGATCGTATGAGATTCACTGTCCAAACAATGGTGTATCTGGCATTTGCTTGCATGCTGGTTGGTTTTGGTCCATCCGCATCAGTACCTCGGGGTAATCTCATATCCACCCTGGCATCTCAAGATCCGCCAGACGGAGAATCGGCAAGCGTATTCCCCATTCAAGGTCCTACCGATCCGGCTGAGCTGGAATCCTTTCTGGATGATCTCTTCACGAAGCAAATGAAAGACTATGGGGTTGCCGGGCTGACTTTCTCCCTGGTCAAGGATGGGCAGGTGTTCTTTCAGAAGGGCTACGGATATGCCGACCTGGAAACGCAATCCCCGGTGAACCCGGCCACAACCATTTTTCGCATTGGCTCGGCAACCAAGCTCTTCACCTGGACAGCCGTCATGCAGCTGGTCGAACAGGGCAAACTAAACCTGGATACCGACATCAACACGTATCTGGATTTTATAATCCCGGATACCTTCTCGGAAAAGATTACCCTCAAACACCTGCTATCGCATTCTGCCGGGTTCGAAGAACAGGCCTACGGGATGATGGTCACCCGTTATGACCAGATCCATCCATTGGGTCAGTGGCTGGCCAACCATATACCAGCTCGGGTCCGCCCACCCGGCCAGCTGGCTGTATATTCCAACTATGGGGCGGATCTGGCAGGGTACATCGTCGAACGAGCTTCGGGAATGGCTTACCCGGATTACCTGGAGACGAATATCTTCAAACCCCTGGGCATGGAATATACCACGGCCCGCCTGCCCTTACCCCCCGAGCTGGCGCCGAGGCTATCCACCGGTTACCGCACAATTCAAGACAGTGTTCAACCGGCAAAGTTTCTAATTCCGGCAACCCGACCGGATTGCTGCATCAGCTCCACGGCCGCGGATATGGCCAGCTTTATGATCGCCCACCTGAACGGTGGGCAGCTCCCAGGTGGAAAAGGCAAAATACTGGAGACCGCGACCGCAGCACAGATGCAGACCAGTTTGTGGGCTCCGGATCCACGCCTGAAAGCATTTGCTTATGGATTTATGGAGGTGATCCTCAACAGCCAGCGCATCCTCTATCACGGCGGCGATATACCTCCATTCCATACCCTGGTGGTGCTCATCCCAGACCAAAACCTTGGATTTTTTGTTTCGTACAATACCGATATCGCTGGTGGTTTGTGGTCAACGAACTTGCTAAGCTTTGTCGATCATTACTTCCCACAAGACAAGGTCGCGCCTCAACCTCCGAAAGGATTCGATGCGCGGGCCGCCCGCTTCGCAGGCTATTATCGGCTGGCGCGTGGCTCTTCCGCGACCATGGAAAAAGTCAAGGACTTGCTGAGTTGGGCAGTGATCAAGCCTTCTCCAGATGGCACTTTGCTGTGGCAGCCTGCTTTCTCACCCGTCAGTATTCCCTTGATAGAGGTTGAACCCCTTCTTTTTGCAGAGCCCAGTTCTGGCCTGACCAGCGTTTTTATTGAGGATGATCAACACAATATTACCTATATCTATGATGCGCTTCCGGCCGGCCATCCTTATGAGAAATTAGCCTGGCATTCCAACCCATACCTGCATTACGGGCTGATTGGGGTTTGCGGGGTGCTGTTTCTTTCCACCATCCTGGCAACACTCGCCGGTTTTGTCCTTCGTCTTTTCAAAAAGGGTAAACCGGTCGCCCAGCCCTTATCCCGGGCAGCCCATTGGCTGGTTTTTCTGATATCTGCCCTCTACCTTCTGGCATCCGTGATCTTTTTACTCTCCACCGGCAGTGGGGAAGCTATTGTGTACGGTCAGATGTCGACCGTCAATGTTGCGCTTGGCATCTGGCTCTTTGCAGCCATTCTCACCCTACCCTTATTGGTATTTGCCGTTTTGTCCTGGAAGAACCGTTACTGGAGAATTACAACCCGAATCCACTATTCCCTGGTAACCGTTGCATCCCTGGGCTTAATCTGGTTTTTGAGTTACTGGAAACTGCTCGGTTTCCGGTACTAGCTAGTTCGTGGTGCAAAACTGCTCCCTGGGCCGTCCCCGGCGCAGGATTCGCCGCCGAGGACGGCGGCTTGAGCGAGTTTCGCACCAGATACTAGCTAAAGGGCCACACGTTTTTCCTATGATCAGAGGAAAGATAAGCTTTTCTGCGTATTTCCGAAAAACTGGCCTAAATTTATGCGCATATACCCGCATCCCGCTCGCGCTGCTCGGCGCCGGGCTGGGAGGAGCCAACCCCTCCTGGCACCCGGGATCCTCGGGATCGCCGCTGCAATCGCCCTATCCGCGCTGTATTCTCACCCGAATCGATCAGAACCGGCCCCGGACAAGCACGGACGGCCTCAGAAAAAACTTAGCGAACGCGGATAACGCCGGATAAAATAAAACCCCTCCACCGCACCACCTTATGAAAACTCTCCATAATTGGATATAATTGATCCAATAATCTAGATTCGTGTCTTCAGGAGTGCATATTGGTTGCAGAGCAAAATCGGTACGTGTTAGGAGAAGAGCTCGGCCGGGGGGGCATGGGCATTGTTTATCTTGCCTGCGATACCCTCCTGGATCGCGAAGTCGCCGTAAAAGTCCTCTCCGGCGTCGTCACCGAAAAAAGCCGGGATCATCTCCGCAACGAGGCCCGCTCAGCCGCGCGCCTGAACCACCCGAATATTGTATCCATCTATGATGTCGGGGAGATCGATGGCTCGCCCTGTGTGGTCATGGAACGGGTAGAGGGTCAATCCTTATCTGTTCAAAAACCTGCCGGGCTCCTGGAGATCCTCGATATTGCTGTGCAGATCTGCTCCGCCCTGGATCATGCTCATTCCAGCGGGATCATCCACCGCGATCTCAAGCCCGAGAATATTCTTCTTACCCAACAAGGACGTGTAAAGCTCCTCGATTTCGGCCTGGCTCTTTCGATGGCATCCCGCGTCAGCAAGCAGGGTATTCTGGTCGGAACGGTTTATTACCTGGCCCCCGAACAGGCTCTCGGAAAAGAGGTGGATGGGCGCGCCGACCTGTATTCCTTGGGGGTTGTTCTCTACGAGCTGGTTGCCGGGCGCCTGCCTTTCTCCGGTGACGATCCCCTCACCGTGATTTCTCAGCATCTTTACGCGCCCGTTGTGCCGCCTACCACCCACCAGGCTGGCGCTGCCGGGCTGGAGCCGGTCATCCTAAAATTACTCGCCAAGAATCCAGAGGACCGCTTCGCTACTGCCCGAGAGGTTGCCGAAGCGCTCACTTCGCTTGGCACACAGGCTCAAGTGGAACAACCCACCGATTCCACGGGCGTGGGTACCCTTCTCGACCAGTTGGTGCGCGGCCGCATGGTGGGACGCCGGTCTGAGCTCGGCCAGCTGCGCGAACTGTGGGCGCGCGCGCTCCAGGGACACGGCCATCTGGCTCTCATATCCGGGGAACCTGGCATCGGGAAAACTCGCCTGTGCAGCGAGCTGATGGTTTCTGCACAATTGAATGGTTCGTTTGTGCTGCGCGGGGGTTGTTACGAATATGAAGCCGCCACCCCTTATCTTCCCATCGTGGAAGCCCTCCGCGAGTGGGTCCACCAGCAGCCGGCGGACGCCCTCCGCGCCGCCCTTGGAAACACCGCCAGCGAGCTGGCCCGGCTGGCCCCCGAAATCGAAAGCAAGCTCGGAGCGCTTCCGCCAAACCCACCGTTGCAGCCCAATGATGAGCGCCTGCGCCTGTTCGACAATGTGACTCGCTTTCTGGACAGCCTGGCGGAAGAGAAAGGGCTTCTGCTGTTTATCGACGACCTCCATTGGGCAGATCAGGGTACCCTTTCCTTGCTCTCCTATGCCCTGCGCAATCTGCGGGACGAGCGCGTGCTGATCCTGGCTGCCTACCGGGAAAACGAGCTAGACCGCACGCATCCCCTGTCTGGCGCACTGGTGGAATGGAACCGCGAGCGCCTGACCACCCGCATCCCCCTCGACCGCTTATCCTTCGAAGACACACGCGCCCTGCTCGCAACGCTGTTTGGACAGGAAAGTGTTTCGGATGATTTCGCCAACGCGATCTATACCGAGGCGGAAGGCAACCCGTTTTTCATCGAGGAAGTTGTCAAAGCATTGATCCAGCAAGGTCATATTTATCGGGAAAATAATCGTTGGGAGCGCATGGAAATATCCGAGCTGGCCATCCCCCAAAGCGTAAAAGAAGCCATAGGACGCCGGTTGAGCCGCCTCTCGCAGGGCTGCGTGGATATGCTCCATACCGCGGCTGCCCTGGGCAAGGATTTCAAATTCAACGAGCTGGCCGCCGCCAGCCTGCTGGGTGAAGATCAGCTCTTAGACCACCTGGATGAAGCCGCGGCTGCCCAGCTTCTCTACCCTCAGAGCGGTGAATCGTTTTCTTTTTCGCACGATAAGATCCGCGAAGTCCTGTATGAAGAGCTAAACCCGATCCGGCGCAAGCGCCTCCACCAGCGCGTTGGCGAAGCTCTGGAGAAATTCTATGCCGCTGAGATTGGGGTTCACGCCCCCGAATTAGCCCACCATTTTACCGAGAGCGGCGATCTGTTCCGCGGACTGCACTACTCCCTCCAGGCTGCCGAAAACACTCGCCGCCTGTTTGCGTTAGAGGAGGCGCTGCATTACTACGACTATGCTCGAGAATCGGCTGAGATCCTGGACCAACCCGGGCAGCTGGAGCAAATTTATTATTCGATGGGAGAGATCTACTCCCTGCGCGGTATGGTCAGCCAGGCGGTTGAGTATTACAGCCAGGCAATCGAATGTACGGCGGATCCCGAACGCCGCGGGGCAATAAAAGCAAAAATCGGAAGCGTATATGCTGCAGTGGGCGATCCACGTGGAAAAGACTTTATCGATGAGGCCTTGAAAGAACTAAACCCGGAAACTCAAACCAATGAAATCGCATTGGCAACCGCCATGCTGGGCCGTTACTATCATTATCTCGCCATCCATTCGAAGGCGATCGAATACGAGGAACGGGCGCGCGCCCTGGCCGAGCCTTTAGATGACCCCGCGACGCTGGTCTTGATTTATGCGTATCTGTCTGGCGCTTACCAGCATTTAACCCGTTACAAAGAAAGTATCGCCTGGGCGAACAAGAATATCGCCCTCGGCCGGCGCAAGAATTATCCGCTTGCCGAAGCTACCGGGTATGAGTTTATCGCTGAAGATTCAATAGCAGTGGGAGACTGGCAAACTGCCCTGAGCTCCGCAGCCCGCGACCTGGAAATTGGAGAAAAGATCGGCGCTCAAGATCGCATCGCCTGGGCCATGTACTGCCGGGCGGTTGCCCAGCATGGACTTGGAGATCTGGCTGCCGCCGATCGAGATGCGCAAATTACCCGCAAGCTTGGCGCGAATATCGGAGATAAGCGGGTCGAGATCCTGGCCGGTTGCATAGGAGTCGAGGTGAAAGCGGACCTGTGCAAGGAGGATGAAGCGAGTCTGCTGGCCGGCCAGATTCGCGAACAGGCGGACCAGATGAAGCATGTATTCATCCAGGCCCTGGTGGGTTACAGCATCGCATACTGGCACGTTAACCGCGAAGATTACCAGTTGGCGCTAAATTCACTAACTCAGGCTGAGACGCTGATCATTCCTACCGAAAACTTGTGGATGCCGATGCGCTACCGCCCGCTCCTGGCCGAGGTACATATCGAAATGGGTAATGTTGAGGAGGCGGAAAGAGTCGCTTTGGACGCATTAAAAATATCCCGCGCGGCGGGTTCCGGTCACTGCGAAGCCCAGGCGCTGCGAGCGCAAGCGCGGGTGTTTGCTGCCGCTCAGCGCTGGGAGGATGCTCTCAATATCATCAATCGATCGATGACCATCTTTAGCGAGCTGGGCAGCAAGTTGGAATGGGCGCGCTCGCTCTCGCAGCGCGGCCAGTTTTGGCAGGAACAGGGCCAGGCTTCCTCTGCCCGGGAGGACTGGAACCAGACTCTTGAGTTATTCCAAAAAATCGGGGCCGCGGGGGCTGTCAGAAAAACAAAAAAATTTCTGGGCGTCCCCGCCTAGGGCTATGCCTGTCCCTGCGAGAATTTCCACAGCCGGAGTGCCGTTCTTTTGGAAAGGGCTTTCATCGGCGTATCATTGCATGACGCCCCGGCCGAAGGTGGCGCCACAGGGCGGGGCGACGACTGCCCGACCCCGGTCCAGCCCAACCGGGGCTGGGAGGGGCGTCCTGCCGAAGGCCCTGAAAGGGTAAGGAAGCAATCTCAACGCTCATCCGGAACTCACGCTGAGATTGCTTCGTCCCTCGGATCCGGTGGGAGAGTAGCCATAGCCGTAGGTTGGGTAGAGCGGTTCTTAAGACCCGTGGGCCTGCTCCCCCGGTAAGCGAAACCCAACGTCTACCACACCAGGTTGACTCATGTAGGCCAAAGGTCGGGGCAAAATACACACCGCTCCCTCGGAGGGGCCTTTGCGACGACTGCCCGCAGGGGCGTCTTGCCGGAGCCGGCGCAGCCCGGCTACGCAAAAAAGCGGCGGTTATAAAAACCGCCGCGGTAAACGTATCCTGCTTATCCCCCCAATTTGATATTCAAACCCGGACTTTCATGGCTGCCCTCGGCCTTGGGCAGATAGCGCATCATCGCGCCGGCTAATTTAGCCATCGGCATTGTTTGCAGCCAGATCCGCCCCGGCCCGGTCAGGCTGACGAAGAACAAACCTTCGCCGCCAAAGATCAGGTTCTTGATCCCTTTGACCATTTGGATATCGTACTGCACGCTCGGTTCGAACATCGCCAGGTGTCCGGTATCCACCAGTAGTCTCTGCCCCGGGTTCAGGGTATATTCCACAATCTCGCCATCCAGAGAAGCAAACAGCGTGCCCGGACCTTCAAAACGCTGCAGGATAAACCCCTCACCGCCAAACAGGCCCGCCCCCAGCCTGCGCTGCAGGGCAATCGACATCGTGACACTCTTTTCTGCGATCAAAAGAGTATCTTTCTGCGCGATGATCGCCTGGCCTTGGGTTAAATGGATCGGGATGATCTTCCCAGGGAATTCACTGCTAAAGGTGATCAGCTCGTTTTCGCGGTCGGTCGTGTAGTTGACCACGAACAGTGATTCGCCGGTAAAGGCGCGCTGCACCATCCCAAAGATGCCCCCGCTCCCCAGGTTGGTATCCATTTTTACCCCGTCGGTCATCCACGAGAGAGACCCGGTCTCGCTGTAGAAAGCATGTCCGCGGCCAATCTGAATGTTCACCGCCTGCATGGTCGTGCCAACGATCTTGAAAGGCGCTCCATTTACGGTCGTGCCGCGTTGAGCGATCTCAGGCTCGGGTAGATCCAAACGCTGCCCAGGCACATTGGTATACGCTTCGGTCATTAGTGTCCTCCTGAATTATTGTTGAGTGAATAACTACATATTAACAAATCCCCGCGGATGTTGCAACCCGGTTTATATCGGTATACGCAAACAAATACCAAAAGTTGCTCGATTCTCCCCTTGCTTTTCGAATAATTCATGCTACAATGTTCGTATATCGTGAACGTTCTTGTTTTGTGAACTATCTCCATTTGCCAAAATTTTACAAACGACCGTTGCATTTGCATCCGGCGGTCCATAGATCTTCGGAGGTGATGAACATTGCCAGAGACACGAGAGCAAATTAACCGGGTTTCCGGACCCAGCCCCACGACAATCCCTCGCCTTTCGGTAAAAAACGTTACAAAGTCCTTCCCCGGCGTTGTTGCGTTAGACGATGTATCCTTTGAAGTCATCGCGGGAGAGATTCACGCCATGGTGGGAGAAAATGGCGCGGGAAAGTCAACCCTGATGCACATTATTGCGGGCGTATACCAACCCGACCAGGGTCAGCTTTCTATCGACGGAAAACCATACGCGCCGGAAGACGAAAAAGCTGCTCAACAAGCCGGGGTGGCCATCGTATTTCAGGAGGGCAGTCTTTTCCCACCCCTCAGCGTATCCGAAAATATCTTTGCTGGCCGCCAGCCGGTTACTTCCCTGGGGGCAGTCGATTTTGGGCGGATGCGTGACATTACCAAAGACCTGCTTCAGGATCTGGAAGTTGGCATCGATCCATCCACACCCGTCGCGCTGCTCTCGCCAAGCCAGAGACAGCTTGTTGAGATCGCCAAAGCCTTATCTCAAAAAGTTCAGATCTTGATCCTGGATGAACCCACTTCTTCCCTGACGATTAGCGAGGCGCGCCATCTTTTCAAAATCCTCCACAGGCTGGCCGAACGCGGTGTCGCGATCATTTACGTCAGCCACCGTCTGGGTGAGGTCTTTGAAGTCGCCCAACGGGTAACGGTACTAAAAGATGGAAAGGTTACCGGGGTACGCGAAATCTCCAAGACCACCCCGGATGAATTAATCCACCTGGAAGTGGGGCGCGAACTATCTTTCGCGCGCGACCCCCGCCTCCCATCTTCGGATGCGCCCGTAGTCCTCGAAATCGAAGACCTGGTGGTGCCGCCGGTAAAACACGCATCCATAAAGGTCAGGGCCGGAGAGATCGTCTGCCTGGCTGGGCTGGTCGGGGCCGGCCGGACTGAATTGTGCGAGGCGATTTTTGGTATCCGGCCCATCCTTTCAGGCTCTATCAAGGTGAACGGCGTCCATTTGCTTCCCAATCACCCCATAGACGCCATGAATATGGGGATCGGGATGGTGCCCGAAGACCGCCGCGATGCGGGTTTATTTCTGGCGATGAGCATCGCGGCAAATATCGCCTCAGCCAATATGGATGCAGTCAGTCAGCGCGGGGTCATCTCAAAGCGGGATGTCGACCGGCTTGCTCAATCATCGGTCGATACTCTCCACATTGCAACACCCGATATCGAGCGGGAAGTGATGTTCCTGAGCGGTGGAAACCAACAAAAGGTGCTTCTCGGGCGCTGGCTCGCTCGCAAACCGAAGATTTTGATCGTTGATGAGCCTACCCGCGGGGTTGATGTAGGCGCCAAGGCGGATCTCTATGCCATCTTACGAGAGCTGGCTCAAAACGGTGTCGCCTTGCTGGTGGTCTCATCCGACCTGCCTGAAGTGCTGGCCCTCGCGCACCGCATCGTGGTGATGTCAGAAGGGCGCACAGTCGGTGAGATAGATGCGAATGACGCAGATGAAGTAAAGATCCTGCAAATGGCTACACCCAAAAGCGGAGTGAGAGAAGGAGGCCTTGAATAACCCATGTCTGATACGTTGAAACCCATCTTGGAAAAAAGTCCCGCTCATTCAGAGAAACAACCCCAGAAAGATTCACCTTTCAAGCGGTTGGCCAAGCGAATTGCCTGGGATCGTCCCTTACTGCTGATTGCCCTGCTGGTTCTGTTATGTATATTCATGACGCTTCGTTATCCGGAAGCGTTCCCCCATTGGGACAACGCCGCTGCGGTCCTGCTCGACGCTGCCCAGGGTGGCATCCTGACCGTGGGTATGATGATCCTGCTGGTATCCGGCGTTTTTGATCTATCCGTGGGATCCACGATGGCATTTTCCGGGATCGTGGCCGGCGTGGTGGTCAAAGATTTCGGCGCTCCACCCCTGTTGGCTTTTCTGGCCGGGATATTGACCGGCACCCTTGTGGGCTTGATCAATGGAACGATCATCACCCGCTTCCGCATCAATGCGCTGATCACCACCCTGGCCATGCAGGGGATCTTGCGCGGCGTCGCCCAGCTGGTGGCCCCTTCGGGAGTCGCCAATCTGCCCCTGGGTTTCCGGCCGTTCGGGCAGACGATGATCATGGGTCTCCAATCGCCTTTTTGGGTCATGCTGGTGGTCGTCCTGGTTGCCTTTTACGCGATGAGCCGCACACGCTACTTCCGCCAGTTTTATTACATCGGCAGCAACCCCCGCGCTGCCTCGCTCTCCGGTATCAAGGTCGATAAAGTCACCCTGGTGGGGTTCGCCCTGATGGGCA
>Ga0105104_10000623_pt1 | contig 27404 bp, 14 predicted proteins | sample PPLLaktember2015_3_FD_87034 | JGI IMG/M metagenome (GOLD analysis project Ga0105104, IMG submission 87034) | Freshwater sediment microbial communities from Prairie Pothole Lake near Jamestown, North Dakota, USA - PPLs Lake P7 Core (6) Depth... | ecosystem: Environmental > Aquatic > Freshwater >...
CGTATCTTTGTGGAGGAAATGTTCCCCCGCCACGGCAGTTTTCCCGGCTTCCATCCCATCGTCGAACTATCGCTCACTTATCACAATCTGGTAGTCGGCTCGAACGGCCAACGCCAGGCCATGTTCCTGGAACACGTCGAGGGTTTCGGGCAGATCATCCTGCGCAACTTTGTCTTCGCCCCCCCGGACTGCTTCCTGATTTTCTCCAACAGCGGCATCAACGAAGTGGTCATCGATGTGGCGCTCGAAGCGAAAAGGCAGAATATGCCCGTCATCGCGGTTGTGTCGGTCGAGCATTGCAATGCCTCCCCGACCCTGCACAGCAGTGGCAAAAAGTTGGCCGACCTCGCCGACGTCCTCATCGACAACTGCACCCCTGGCGGAGATGCCCTGGTGCGGGTCTCTGGCCTGGCCGAACCTGTCGGGCCCGGCTCCACCATCGGCGCGGCAGCGGTCACCAATGCCCTTAAGTGCCAGGTGGCCGAAAAGCTGACCGCCCTGGGCCAGCCGCCCATTGTGATGACCAGCAGCTACTTCATCGGCAGCGAAGCTTCCAAACAGCGCTTCGACGAATGCTACGACGACTACCGCGCCCGCGTCCAGAAAGTCTACGGGGGCTGCCGCTGATGGCTGCCCTTACCAGCAAGGTCGCCATTGTCACAGGCGGGGGAAGCGGCATCGGTCGCGCCACCGCACAATTATTCGCCGCAGAAGGCGCGCAGATCATTATTTTGGACATTGATGCTGACTCAACCGCCCAGTCCCTGGCCTCGTTAAAAGGACCGCATCCCGGCTCCAGCCGCATCCTCGACGCAACGGACGCGCAGCAAGTTGCCTCCGCCATCGAAAGCGTGGTCAGCAACTACGGCCGCTTGGACGTGCTGGTCAATGTGGCGGGTGGCAGCGGGCGTAAATGGGGCGATGGTCCCGCAGACTCCTGCACCATCGAAGGCTGGGATAAGACTCTCGCCCTCAATCTTGATAGCCTCTTTTATTGTTGCAAGTATGCGCTACAGGCCATGCTCCCCCGTGGACAGGGTGTCATCGTCAACACCTCGTCTGTGCTCGGCCTGGTAGGCGGGGACGATGATTTTGCTACGCACGCGTATGCCGCCAGCAAGGGCGCGGTCATCAGCCTGACGCGCTCGATCGCCTCTTACTATGCTCCCCGTGGCATTCGCGCCAACGTGATCTGCCCGGGCCTGATCGCCACGCCGATGAGCCAACGCGCCCAGGAAAGCGAACACATCCGCACCCGCCTGCCGGGACTCCAGCCTTTGACCAGTGACTTCGGCTCCCCGCAGGATGTGGCCCAGGCTGCGCTGTATCTGGCATCCGATGCGTCTTCTTTTGTTACTGGCGCTGTTCTCACCGTAGACGGCGGCTGGACAGTTAGATAGATTCGGAGTCGAAAGCCTCCTAACTTTCGCTCATCCAACGATTGGTCCCTAAGAGGATGTTAAGTCGTTGGAGTCCAAATTTGGAGCAAATATGAAAGCACACCCTCTACGCACCACCGTGATCGGCAGCTATCCCTTCCCCTCCTGGCTGGAACTCGCCAGCCAGCAGCTCGATAGGTTTGGCGTAAACGAAATCGCCGAGCTACAAGAAGACGCGGTCATCGTCGCCATTCACGACCAGGTGCAGGCCGGATTGGACGTTATCACCGATGGAGAGCAATCCCGGCTGGATTTCAACCTGTCTTTTTATGGATACTTGCAAGGTATCCAACCGGACGAACGAGCCCTGCGCGTCTTTGGCCCGCCTGCGCATGACCAGCGTGGCAAGCACGCCATTGTTGACGAGATCACTGCGCCGCACGGGCTGGGTGTAGTGGAGGAATACGAGCGCCTGAAACGCCTGGCGCCAGATGGCCCCACGCTCAAAGCCAGCGTCCCCGGTCCGTACACGCTCAGCGGGCGGCTGATCCCGAATGAGCGCTACCCCGAGCGCTACGCTATCACCGAGGCGCTCGGCCCCATCGTGTGCGCCGAACTGGAAGCACTGGTCAAAGCAGGCTGTACTGAGATCACCGTAGACGAACCGTCCATGAGTTGCTATGCCTATAAGGAAGACACCAGGCGATTTGTGGATATCTTCAACCGCACGGTTGCGTCCGTTGCCGGCAAGTGCAGATTGTCCACACACCTGTGCTTCGGCAATTACAAAGGTCGCGCTGTCGGCCCGCGCCAGTATGCGCCGATGTTCCCCGATTTCCTGGAGTTCAACGTAGACGAAATCCACCTCGAGATGGCCTCGCGCGAGTTTGCGGAAATCGAGTTACTCGCAGAGATCACCAAAATTAAGGATGTAGCGGTTGGCATCGTGGACGTCAAGAGCTACTATATCGAAACCCCCGAAGACATAGCCAGACGCGTCCGGCTGTGTTTGCAATTTGCATCTGCCGAGCGTCTGTCAGTTGCGCCCGATTGCGGCCTGAGCCAGACGGCGCGTTGGGCTTCACGCATGAAACTCAAGAACATGGTCGAGGGCGTGCAGATTGTCCGAAAGGAGTTGGGGTTATAGGACTCCAACGGCTTATCACCCCCATAGGGGATCCAACGTTGGATAAACGAAAATCAGGAGATTTTCGACTCCAAAATGGCAACTATGATCAAACCTGTTTTGAAAGACAACGCCTTCCTCGCTGATGTCCGTTCCGCCCCGGCAGACCGGCTCAACCTGTGGTGGCTCGGACAGAGCGGCTTCCTCGTCCAGTGGCAGGGACATCACCTATTGATTGATCCCTACCTATCTGATACGCTTAGCCAAAAATACGCAAACACCGATAAACCCCATGTGCGGATGACCGAGAGAGTCATCGCGCCGGAGAAGCTGGACTTCATCGAAGTAGTCACCTCCAGCCATAACCACACGGATCATCTTGACGGTGGGACCCTGCTCCCTTTATTGCAGGCGAATCCGGCACTGACGGTCATCCTCCCGGCGGCAAACATCCGTTTTGCGGCAGACAGGCTTCAGGTCCGGCCCGAGCGTTTGACCCCCATCCACACGGATGACGACACGATGAACCTTGGGCCGTTTACGTTCAATGCCGTCCCATCCGCTCACGAATCCCTCGAAACCGACGAGCACGGCGACCACAAATTCGTTGGCTATCTGATCGAAGTCGGTGGAAAAACCATCTACCACAGCGGCGACTGCTGCCGTTACGATGGTTTAGTAGAACGGCTAAAACGATGGCAAATTGATCTCGCCCTGCTGCCTATCAACGGACGTGACCCTGCTAGGGGCGTAGCTGGCAATTTCACGCCGGAGGAAGCGGCGGAGCTGGGAAAGAATATCGGTGCAGGGTTGGTGGTCCCTTGTCATTATGAGATGTTTGAGTTCAACACCGTTTCCCCACAAAGCTTTACCGCTGCTGCGAATGAGACCGGTTGTCGATATCAATTGCTAAAAGCCGGGGAACGATTGAGTTTATAACAAGATTAAACACAAGCTTGAAATTTATACAAATATTGGTTATTATAGGAACTCGATATTTACGATAAGACATGTATTAATTTTAATATTGACATTCAGCGGGAATGATGATCGACAGGCTAATAATCCTTCCGGGGAAGCAAAGAGACTATTGTTGGAAAGTGAGTGGAACTATGTTCAGAAATATTCTTGTACCTTTAGATGGCTCTACTTTAGCAGAATGCGTTCTCCCGCACGCAATATCACTCTCTACCGCTCTGGAGGCGCAGACCATATTGCTCCACGTACTGGAACGCCCGCGTGACACCGGGGCCCTTCAGCCAATCGATCCTCTCAGATGGGTCTTGAAGAAACACGAAGCAGAGGGTTACCTTAAGCGACTGGCTGTTCGCTTCATGGATGATGGGCTGAAGGTGGAATATGCCCTTCAGGAAGGACCTCCGGCAGAGTGTATTATCAATCATGCCAATCTGGCAGATGTTGACTTGATCGCTCTCAGCACGCATGGATCCAGTGGGTTGAGCGGCTGGAACGTGAGCAGTGTAGTACAGAAGATCATTTTGCGCGCAAACAAATCTATCTTGCTGGTGAGGGCTTACCAGCCGCCTGACGAAGTTGTCGAGCAGATACACTACCGTCGTATCTTTGTCGGCCTGGATTCTTCTGCCCGGGCCGAACTGGTCCTGCCTGTAGCTGTCCGCCTGGCGCAGTACTACAAAGCCAGTCTCACTTTAGGAACTGTGGTCCAGAGGCCGGATATCGTTAGCCGCCTGCCCCTTTCAGAAGAGGATGCGTCGATGGTCGAGCGCATCACCCAGCGGAATCAAAAGGCCTCCTCCCACTATCTGGAACAGGTCCGGGCACAACTCTCCCCCACTGGCATTGAAATCAATACCAAGCTCGAAACCAGCACGAACACCCTTTCATCTTTGCATAACATGGTACAGGAGGAGAAAGCCGATTTAGTCATGCTGGTCGCTCACGGCCGTTCGGCAGATGGGCGCTGGCCTTATGGAAGTATCACCACAAGTTTCATTGCCTATGGAAGTACTTCGCTGTTCATCATGCAAGACTTGACCGATAACGATATCCAACAGACCATGGCAGAGCAAGCAATGTTGAAAGCACAAGGTCATTAAATCGTGTCGGACAATATATTGAAGACCGGTATGGGCACCGTAACCGTGCCCATCGATATTTCGCCGCCTCGAGGCGGGATAGAGGAATTGGCGCTCGAACTCGCCCAAATCCTAACGATTGTTGATCAACCATCTCGTAGTTTTCCAATCCCGGCCCAGCTAGATGTCTTGTCTCAGTCCATAAAAGGCGCCTATGAAACATTCGAAGAAGGCAGTCGCGACTCAGAATCACCCATCCTCCCTGCGGCAGAATGGATCCTCGATAATTACTATGTGATTGAGCAGGCGCTGCAACAAATAAAAATGGGGATGCCTGCCGATTATTACCGGCGCCTGCCAAAAGCCGGCCTCAGTGGGGGCAAAAAGTTAGCCCGTAGTTATATTCTCTCCAACGCGTTTACTCAATCCACCCAAAGCCGGTTCGAAGCTGGAACAATCAAGGATTTCGTTCGATCCTACCAGAGCATTTTGCCTTTGAAGATTGGCGAAATATGGGCACTTCCGATCATGCTCCGGCTGTGCGTGCTGGAGATGCTTGCCAGCTCGCTGGCGAATATCACGCAAATTCCCTTCGCTTCAACCTACCCGCAAATTGTGTTCCGTTTCGACGGCGAAACCGGCTCCGATGGCGATTCGCTGGTCTCCCTGCCTGACGACAACATCATCGCCAACTGTGTCATCAGTCTGCGTATGCTGGCCACGCAAGACTGGAAGGCCTTCTTTGATGAGGTCAGCCTCGTCGAACACACGCTCTGCGATGATCCGGCTGGTGTCTATCCGTTGATGGATTTTGAAACGCGTAACAGTTACCGCAACGTTGTGGAACAAATGGCTGTAGACTCCCCCTGGGATGAATTGAAGATCGCCCGTACCGCTGTTGCATTTGCAAGTAAAAAAATGAATGATAGTGAGGGGCACGTTGGTTACTACCTGGTTGGCCCAGGGCGAAAGCAGCTCGAAACCGAATGTAAATATCGCATACCAGCGGACCAGCGCTTCCTTCGCTGGCTGGAAACTTACCCGATGGCGGCTTACCTGGGAAGCATCTTGGGGTTGACAGCCTTGTTCTGTTTGATAACCGCCGGGTATGCAACTTACGCTGGTGGAACTATAGGCCAGATTCTGGCAGCATTTGGGCTGGGCCTCTTACCGGCATCGGCCTCCGCAGTTCATATCGTCCACTGGCTGGTAACCCGTATCATACCGCCGCGGATCCTGCCCAAGCTGGAATTCCAATACGGTGTTCCTACCGAATTCAGCACGATCGTGGTCATACCGGCCATCTTTAAAAATGAAAATGAAATGCAATCCCTGCTCAGCCAGTTGGAAAGTCACTTTATTGGCAATGCTGACCCAAACATCCACTTCGCCCTGTTGACTGATTTTACAGATGCGCTGCAAAAAGAAATGTCCGGCGAAGGGCAACTCTTGGTGGAGGCAAAAGCCGGCATCAAACAGCTAAACGATCGCCACGGTAACAAATCGTACCGACCTTTTTTGCTTTTTCATCGCGAAAGAGTATGGAACCCCACCGAGGGTTTCTGGATGGGTTGGGAACGCAAGCGCGGCAAGTTAGAAGATTTCAACAAGCTGCTGACAAGTGGAGAAAATACTCATTTTTCCCTGCAAGTTGGCGATTTGCGTGTTCTATCAAAAATTAAATATATCATCACGATCGATTCGGACACCATCCTGCCGCGCGAAGCGGCGCGCCGCTTGATCGGGACGTTGGCGCATCCGTTGAATCGGGCTGTTTTCGCGCCAGACTCGAAAGAGGTGATCGCCGGTTATACAGTGCTCCAACCGCGGCTACAGGTACGGCCTGTAGTTGCAAACCAATCCATATTCACACGGATTTATTCCGGTGACACAGCTATCGACTTGTATTCACGAGCTGTTTCAGATATATACCAGGATCTGTTCCAAGAGGGTAATTACGTTGGCAAGGGCATTTACGACGTGGCTGCGTTCGAGCGCAGCACCCGCAACCGTGCGCCTGAAAACACAATTTTGAGTCATGATCTTTTCGAGGGGCTGTTCGGACGCGCTGGCCTGGTAACGGACATTGTCCTTTTCGAGGATTATCCTCCTCACTATCTGGCATACGCCAACAGGCTGCATCGTTGGGTTCGCGGTGACTGGCAGCTTCTGCCCTGGTTGATGCCCCGGGTGCCGCACGGATCGGGTAAAACAGTTCCAAACCCCTTTACATTCCTGGACCGTTGGAAGTTATTCGATAATCTGCGCCGCAGCCTGGTCGCTCCTGCTATTATGGCACTGCTCTTGTGTGGCTGGTTTATCCTGCCCGGATCACCCCTGATCTGGGTGGCTCTAGCGTTTTCGCCTTATATTCTGACCGTTTTCTTTAACCTGCTTTCGAACCTGGGCGCCAAGGAAGAAGACGAACCTCCCGATGCCATGTCACAGCCGTCTAAAAACACCATCTTGCGCATGTTTTTTGAAATCGTTTTCCTGCCTCATGAAGCATTGGTCGATATAGATGCCATCCTAACCACCTTGGTCCGCTTGTTTTTTGTTCGCAAGCGCCTGTTACGCTGGACCGCTTCAGCGCACGTGGTCAGTGTCTTTAGCAAAGATTTAAAATTTGACCTCGTCTGGCGTGAAATGACAATTGGGCCATTCTTTGCTCTGGGGGTAGCGCTACTTATGCTTATCTGGCGCCCTGTACAGTTGCTTATCGCCGCACCGCTTCTGTTAAGTTGGCTGATTTCACCTTATATCGCGGCCCGCATCAGCCGCCGGGCATCTCGTTTATTCGTACGATTAAACCAATCGCAGGAACACAACCTGCGATTGCTGGCGCGCTCCACCTGGCTGTTCTTTGAACACTTCATTGGTCCAGAAGACCACTGGTTACCTCCGGATCATTTCCAGGAAGACCCGCGCGGGTTGGTGGCTCATCGCACCTCGCCGACCAATATTGGTTTTCTCCTGCTCTCTACATTGGCCGCCTATGATCTGGGGTATATAGGCCCTGGGGAATTGGTGCTTCGTATTCGTAACACGTTTGAAAACCTACGGCTGCTTGAGCGTAACCGGGGGCACTTCTTGAATTGGTATGATATCCATAACCTTACGCCTCTCCCTCCTCGTTATATCTCGACGGTAGACAGTGGCAACTTGGCTGCCTGCCTGCTGATCCTTCGCCAGGGCTTCAAAGATATCGCCGCCCGTCCTATTTTAAAGTGGAATGGGTTGGTAGATACGCTCGATATGTTGATCGCTACGCTGGAGGAAGCCCATCTGGAAAACGCCGCGCGCGAATTGCACGCGATGACCCTCGATTTGCGCAAACAGGCGCGTGAACTGGAAGAAGGTCACCGCTATACCCGTCACCTTTCGATCAAAATGATCAGCGAAAACCAGACAAGGATCGAGACTATGTTATTGAATCTGGTCGAACATTCGACAGAACGTCTCGACCAGGCCACATTGAACCGCCTCTCTACCTGGGTAGATCGCACCCGTTATCATCTCAACTACATCCAACGCGACTTGCACACCTTCGCACCCTGGTCATTAAAAATGACCAGAGCGCCCGCCCTGTTCGAGGGGACTGACTTGCATGCCGATCTGACCACCTCCTGGCAGGAGTTGCAAACCTTTTTCTCGGTCAGTCCCTCGCTTGAGGATATCCCAGCTATCTGCTCCCGCGCTATAGAAGTCCTACGGGACATAGAGGGATTGCTACCCAGCGATGAAGTGGAAGCCCTGGAATGGTGTCGTTCCTTTTCGAATGAATTAGCTTCCACTCAGGAAGCCGTGCTCACCTTGCTCAAGGGTTTCCAGGCGCTCGATGGGGAGGCCGAAAAATTCTTCAGGGCTATGGATTTCCGCTTCCTGTTCGACCAACAGCGGCAGGTTTTTCATATCGGCTATAACGTTGACACCGGGCGGCTTGACTCCAATCATTACGACCTATTGGCCTCTGAAGCGCGCATCGCCAGCCTGGTGGCCATTGGAAAAGGCAATGTACCACAAAGCCACTGGCTATACCTGGCACGCCCGCTGACCCAGGTTGGTAACACCCGCGCGCTTCTGTCGTGGAGCGGCACAATGTTCGAGTATTTGATGCCTTCGCTCTTTCTCCGCAGCTATCGTAATACTTTGCTCAACCAGACCTGCCACGCCGTAGTTCAACGTCATATTGACTACGGAAAAGAAAAAGGCGTACCGTGGGGTATTTCCGAATCCGGTTTTTACTATCTTGACGCGCATCAGGCATACCAGTACCGCGCCTTTGGCGTACCCGGTTTGGGATACAAACGCGGACTGGCCGATGACCTGGTTGTTACGCCTTATGCCTCTATCATGGCGCTTGCGTTCGAACCACAGGCCGTTGTCCAGAACCTGAAACATCTTCATAAGCTCAACATGAATGGTCAATACGGGCTATATGAAGCGATCGACTTCACTCCTGAACGCCTGGGAGCCGGACAGGAATATGCTATTGTTCGCTCCTACATGGCCCACCACCAGGGCATGATCCTGGTGGCGCTTGATAATTTCCTGACCGGCAATAAAATGGTGCGCCGCCTTCATGCAGACCTGCGCATCGAGAACGTGGAACTGCTCCTACAGGAGCAAACCTCCCAGCGGGCGGAGATCGAAAATCCCCACCTGCAGGATGTCGGCCGACTGCACCCGGTGCATTCGCTCATCTCGCTCGATCCCTGGACGGTCTTTCCGAATGCACCCTATCCGCAGGTACATTGTCTCACCAACGGCAACTTTAATACGCTGATCACCGCCGCCGGGAGTGGTTATAGCCACTTGCGTGACCTGGATTTGACTCGCTGGCAGCCCGATACTACCCTCGACGATTCGGGAACCTGGTTGTACGTCCGCGATAATGAGAGTGGAGAGCTTTGGTCAGCAACCAGCCAGCCGTTAGCAATGAAATCAGAACCCCAGAGAGTCGATTTTTTTCCGCATCGCGCAGATTTCCAACGGCGGGACGCCGATATCTCCATTCATACTACTGTAACAGTTGCAGCAGAGAACGATGTCGAAATCCGTCAGCTTGCCGTAACCAATCACAGTGACCGCAAACGCAGTCTGTCGTTGACCAGTTACGGAGAAGTCATCCTGGCGCCTCAGGATGTGGATCGCCGCCATCCCGCATTCAACCGTCTTTTTATTGAAAGCGAGTACGTTGAAGACGGTCACATCCTGCTCTTCCGCCGCCGGTCGCGGACATCCAAGGAAAAGCCCATGTATCTGGCACATTCTGTTGCCGTTGGAGATGGAGATATCACCATCAGCGGCTTTGAAACTGACCGCGCTCAGTTCCTGGGGATCGGCGGCACAGCTCAGGAACCTGCTGCTTTGCTTGGGTCGAATCCGCTCTCGCGCACCACAGGCGCAACCCTCGATCCAATTTTTTCGCTGCAAACCCAGATCATCCTGAGCCCTTACCAAACCGTGCATGTAGCCTTCCTTACGCTTGCTTCTACTTCTCGCAAACAATCCATCCAGCTTGCCCGCCACTATCAACGTTGGGAACATATTCTGCACGCACTCAACACCTCCGCGAAAAAGGCTGAAGATGAGATGATGCATCTTAGCCTTACATCTCGCGACCTGGAACAAGCTCAAAAACTTCTGTCGGTGCTGCTTTATCCCTTCCCGGCCTTGCGCGCGAACCCTGGGACACTGTCCGCAAACAGCCTGGGGCAATCCGGCCTGTGGCCGTTCGCGATTTCCGGCGACCACCCCATCCTGCTCGTCCGCATCCGCGACGAGAGTGGCCTGGAAATCCTGACCGAACTACTCAAAGCGCATACCTACTGGCGCAGGCGCGATCAAAAGATCGATCTGGTCATCCTCAACCGCAGTGAAACCGGTTATTACGACGATCTCAGCGAGCAAATCCGCCACCTCTTCACTCGCACCACCAGCGATAAGTGGTTGAACAAACGCGGCGGCATCTTTCTGTTGCGTGAAGACCAGCTGGCTCCGGCAGAGGTTACCCTGCTGGCCACGGCTGCCCGGGTTGTCCTGGATGACGATGCCAGCACACTGGATGAACAACTCGCCAAACTGGACGATCAGCCGGTCCGCCTGCCGAACTTCATCCCCATTCGGGAACCGCTCTCCTCCCGGGATGCTACAGGAGCGGTCGAACGCCCCGATAACCTGCTCTTCGACAATGGGCTGGGTGGCTTCACCCCGGACGGGCGCGAGTACGTTATCTACCTGGAGCCCGGCCAGTGGACCCCGGCGCCGTGGACCAACGTGATTGCCAATCCCGAATTCGGTTTCCTGGTGACTAGCAATGGCCTGGGTTGCACCTGGGCTTACAACAGCGGCGAAAACCGCCTGACGCCCTGGCGCAATGACCCGGTCAGCGATCCACCCTCCGAAGCCGTCTATCTGCGCGACGAGGATAGCGGACAACTATGGTCGCCTACGCCGCTACCAACCCGCGCCGACGCCCCCTACCTGATCCGTCACGGGGCGGGTTACTCCACTTTCGAGCACGCAAGCCACGGGTTGAGTCAGAGCATGCGGGTTTTCGCCGTCCCGGACAAACCCGTCAAAATTGTCCAGTTGAAACTGGAAAATCTCACCACCAACACCCGTCGCATTAACATCACCTATTATGCCGAATGGGTCCTGGGGACGAGGCGCGACATCACCGCCCAATATGTGATCCCAGAGTTTGATTCGCGCAATTTTGCCTTGCTGGCGCGCAATCCCCATAACACGGAATTCGCGCAAAACACAGCCTTTCTGGCTGCCACGCGCGAATTGCAATGGGTCACCGCCGACCGGACCGAATTCCTCGGCCGGTTGGGCAGTTATGCCCGCCCCGCATCGCTCGGACGGGTCGGCCTGAGCGCCAACTTGCAGCCAGGTACCGATCCCTGTGCTGCGATGCAGATTTTGCTCTGGCTGGCTCCCGGTGAAAGCAAAGAAGTTACCTTCCTGCTCGGGCAGGGAGCCGACCGGGACACAGCCGAGAAGTTGATTGCGCACTACCAGGATATTGAGCACGTCAAAGAAGCCTGGGAATCGGTCGCACCATTTTGGGACCGGCACCTGGATGCGATCCGTGTGCATACTCCCGAGCCTGCCATGGATATCCTGCTCAACCGCTGGTTGCTCTATCAGGCCTTATCCTGCCGTATGTGGGGACGCACCGCGCTGTATCAATCGAGCGGCGCCTTCGGCTTCCGCGACCAGCTCCAGGATGTGCTCGCCTTTACGCACGCCCGTCCCGATCTGACGCGCGCTCACATCCTGGATGCCGCCAGCCATCAGTTCGAAGAAGGTGACGTGCTGCACTGGTGGCACCCGCCTTCCGGGCGTGGGATACGCTCGCGCATTTCAGATAACCTGCTCTGGCTGCCTTTTGTGACAGCGCACTATCTTCGGGAAACGGGTGACTCGTCTATTCTGACGGAAAAGATTCCCTTCTTGAGCGCCAATCCACTCGAAGAAGGCGAAGAGGAACGTTACGGTCAGTTTGCCGTCGGCGCACAGGTAGGCACGCTCTACGAGCACTGTCTGCGGGCCATCAGAAAGGGCGTAACGCAAGGCGTCCACGGTCTCCCGTTGATAGGAACAGGGGATTGGAATGATGGTATGAATAGCGTGGGTGATAAAGGATATGGAGAAAGCGTCTGGCTGGGCTGGTTCACGTACGATACGCTTATGCGATTTGCCCGGGTCTGTGAAATGATGGACGATGAAGCCCAGGCAAAGGACCTTCGGCTGCGCGCCGAGGCGCTTAAAGGTGCGCTCGATTCCTCCGCCTGGGACGGCAACTGGTACATCCGCGCCTTCTTCGACGACGGCACGGCGCTTGGTTCCGCCGAGAGGCGCGAATGCCAGATCGATTCCATCAGCCAATCGTGGGCGGTACTTTCAGGCGCGGGGGATCCCGAACGCGCCCGCATTGCAATGGAATCATTTTATGAACGGCTGGTTCGACCGGAGGATAAGATCATTCTGCTGCTCGAGCCTGCGTTTAACCTTACCATGCGCGATCCCGGTTACATCAAAGCCTACCCTCCGGGCGTCCGCGAAAACGGCGGACAGTATACCCACGCTGCAACGTGGGCGATTTGGGCTATCACCGAGCTTGGGCAGGCAGAGCGAGCCGTTGAACTGTTCCAGCTGATCAATCCTATTTTCCACGCTGACACGGCGGAGAAAGTTGCGCTTTATCAGGTGGAACCGTATGTCATCGCTGCGGACGTATACGGCGTCCCACCGCATACCGGGCGCGGAGGCTGGACCTGGTACACGGGTTCGGCCAGTTGGATGTATCGCCTGGGGTTGGAAGCTATCCTCGGATTACACCGCGAGGGAGATGAACTTCACATCCAGCCATCCATACCTAAAGAGTGGCCGTCTTACGAAATTGTTTACCGCTTTGGTAGCGCGAGCTATCACATCCGCGTGGAAAACAACCCGGATGAGAATGGACAAGAAACACGCCTCACACTGGATGAAAGCCCACTGGAAAATGGTACTGTCGCGCTCATTGACGATGGCCGCGAGCATCATGTGATCCTGGTCTTGGGAAAAGTAACGGCCAGGCAGGAGTAGGGAAATGGAAGACCACGCTCACGAGCATGGACATGAACACGAGCATGAACAGGGCGGGCTGCGCGGCTGGCTGAGAAATATCTTTGTCCCCCATTCTCACGATCCCCAACAGGCAGCCCTGGATGCAGCCCTGGCGACGGAACGCGGCATCCGGGCTGTCAAAATTTCGCTGGTCGGTCTGTTAGCAACTGCCGCTTTCCAGGCAGTAATCGTATTCATCTCCGGCAGCGTGGCCCTGCTGGCAGATACCATCCACAACTTCTCCGACGCTCTGACCGCTGTCCCTCTCGGTATCGCCTTCTGGCTCTCGCGCCGCGCGCACGACCGGCGTTACACCTACGGCTACGGTCGCGCCGAGGATATCGCGGGCGTCATCATCGTGGTGATGATCCTGTTCACCGCGGGTGGGGCGATTTACCAGTCCATCCTTAAGATCATCCAGCCTGCACCGATCCGCAACCTGGGCTGGGTAGCCGCTGCCGCCATTATTGGCTTTCTTGGCAACGAACTGGTGGCTATTTACCGCATCCGCACCGGACGCGAGATCGGCTCGGCTGCCCTGGTCGCGGATGGCTACCACGCCCGCACCGATGGGTTTACTTCTCTGGCGGTCCTGGCCGGGACTATCGGAGCCTGGCTCGGCTTTCCGTTGCTCGACCCGCTCGTCGGCTTGGCGATCGGGGTTGCGATCCTGGTCATTGTGTGGAGGACCGGGCGCGAAATCTGGCTGCGCATCATGGATGCAGTCGACCCACAGATCACTGACCTGATCGAACACACCGCGGCAAAACCCGAGGGCGTGATGGATGTGCACAGTGTGGCCGTGCGCTGGGTGGGCCATCGCCAGCGCGCCGAGTTACACATCATCGTGGACTGTCAAATGGCTACCTGCGCCAGCCACAAAGTGGCCGAGGCAGTGCGTCATGATTTGTTCCACGCCCTGCCCGCGTTGGTAGAAGCCACTGTCCATGTAGATCCTTGCGAATGTGAGCGTTGCGAGGAAATTCATATCGCCCAACATCACACACCCGTACCTGCGCCCGGAGACTAAATCAACTCTCCAGGCGCCCTGCTACCCTACATTAAGGGTATTTGCAAACCTGTACAACACCTGTTCGTTCTCACGAGCTCTCAGAGGGCCACGATGTGAACGATAGGGAAATCATCCTACACCTCAGGGAGTTTCCCCCATTGTTACCGGTTTTGTCGTAATGTAAGATAGCCACAAATTACTGGTAAATCAAATTTACAATCGGAATTGGAGGAATTCTGTGATGGCCAAAAAAATGGATACTTTAGACGCACTGTATACTGACCTGCTGAAGGATCTTTATAGCGCGGAAAAGCAGCTTGTCAAGGCGTTGCCGAAAATGGCTAAGGCTGCTCAATCTTCGGATTTGCAAAGGGCTTTTAATGAACATCTCAGCCAGACGGAACGACAGGTGGAACGGATCGAGAAAATCTTTTCCGACCTGGATGGATCGCCACGCGGCAAGAAGTGTGTCGGGATGGAAGGGTTGATCAAAGAAGGCGATGAGATGATGAAGGAAACCGATAAGGACGCGCTGGATGCTGGACTGATCGCTGCAGCGCAGAAAGTGGAACACTACGAAATGGCCAGTTATGGCACGGCCCGTACCTGGGCGCAAATGATGGGCCATGACAAGGCTGCCCGCATCTTGCAAGAAACGCTTAACGAAGAGTCGCAGGCGAATGAAAAATTGACCAAGATCGCCGAAAGTCAGGCGAATGTAGAGGCGCGCTAATCGCAAGGTCGATTAGGCTAGTTTTTGGAAATGCCAATCCTGAAGTCGGGATTGGCATTTTTCATTAATAGGCCACCTTGTTTGACAGTCACCTGTCAAACGACTTTATAATGTGGCAGATGCAGAAACCCCGCTTTGCCGCAAAAACAATCCCCGCTGCTTTTTTCCTTCTGACCATCCTGACCTATGGCTTGATGCTCCCTTGGACGGGTTTCTACTGGGATGACTGGCCGTTCGCGTGGATCGCGAAATTCCTGGGACCGGCCGAATTCTTCCCGGCTTTCGAGCCTTTCCGCCCTTTTCTCGGCCCGATCTTCTTCGGGACCACCAGCCTGATCCCACCAAATCCGCTTTTGTGGCAGTCCCTGGCCTTGATCTTGCGCTTCGCGCTCTCGTTATCCGCCTGGTGGACTTTCAAGGCCGTCTGGCCAAATGCAAAATGGCAAACCCTGACGGCTGCGCTGCTCTTCCTGGTCTTCCCAGGGTATAGCCAGCACTGGGTTGCTTACACCCACATCAACCAGGAGTGGATTCCCTTTCTTTTTTATATTCTCTCATTTGGATTTACGGCCAAATCATTCCGTACACCGGAGAAATCCGGGCGTTTTACCGCGCTTGCACTGATATTCCTTGTGCTTGGCCTCCTCCCGACCGAATATTTTGCCACACAAGAACCGCTGCGCTTTTTATTCCTATGGGCGCTCATCGCAGAAGAGACAGCCGGCTTCTGGTCACGGATCCGGCGCGTGATGAAATTTTGGTGGCCGTATTTACTCGTCTGGTTGGGGAACGCTGCCTGGCTGGTGTATTACTACAAATTTGGTGCGTATGCATCCTACGGGGTAACAACCGCCGGACAGGTCTCATTGCCTGGCTTCCTCCTGGCGATGACAGACGCGTTCTGGAAGGCAGGATTGTATAGCTGGATACAAATTCTGGTACTTACGGCGCGCTCACTCAGCAACCCGTCCACGCTGTTGACGCTGGGGATGATCGCCGTCAGTTTCGTGCCGGTTGCTTTTTATTTGCGCCGGATAGAATCTGGCTGGACTCCAAAGTCTTATCATCCCCGCAGGGGGCCTGACTTTGGAAGTATTCATCACCACTCTTCTCCAACATCGGGAGATGTTGGACTCCAAACAAATTTCAATTGGGGCTGGCAGGCCATAATGTTCGGTCTGATCGGCATCCTGATCGGGCGGGTCCCTTCCTGGGTAGCGGGACTGCCATTAACGTTACAGTCCATCAACGACCGATTCATGGTTTCGATGATGATCGGCGGTAGCCTGTTTCTGGCGGGTCTGCTGGAGCTGTTTTTTGGAAAGAGCCGCTCTAAAGTTTACATTTTGGCAGTGATCATCGCTCTGGGCATCGGGCAGCAATTCTACACCGCCAACGATTTCCGCCGTGACTGGTTGCGGCAGCAGGAGATTTTCTGGCAGATGGTTTGGCGCATCCCGGGGCTGGAACCGGGGACGGTCATCCTGACCCACGAACTGCCCCTCAGCTACGAGACGGACATGGGCCTGACCGCGCCGTTGAACTGGATCTATGCACCGGACTATGCCGGTGGAGAGTTGCCGTATGCGCTGCTTTATACGCGCACGCGCTTGGATGGCACTTCGCTGCCTGCCCTCGAACCCGGGCAACCGGTTTCGTTCGAATACCGCACCGTGGGATTCAAGGGTTCTACCTCCCAGGTAGTGACGATTATCGTACCGTCGAACGCCTGCCTGCATGTTCTGGATCTAATTTACGCGGGCGGGGACACCTACGAACGCCAGCCGCGCTTCCTACGCGATGCCATTCAATTATCGAACCCGGCCCTTATTCTCGCGGATGTAGAGCCGCCGGAAATGCCGGTTGCATTGTTCGGGGTAGAACCGCCGCACACGTGGTGCTATTATTACGAAAAAGCCGAATTAGCCCGCCAGGTGGGTAACTGGGAAACTGTTGCCGCGCTCGGAAACCAGGCCCGCGCACAGGGTTATATCCCCGGCGATGCGCTGGAGTGGTTGCCTTTTATCGAAGGATATGTCATCACGGGTGATTACGAAATGGCCAGGGAAATATCAATACTGGCGTATCAGGATGATTCGCGTCCGCGCAAAGGGTTATGTCACACATGGCAGCGTATCCAGGTCAATGGAAAGGGCATAGTAGAAGTTGAGAACCTGGCCTCCGAAATGCTGGACATGTTCGCATGCGCACCGTGAAAAATGACTCTGATTGGCTATCCGCAGCGTCTTGACGCTTTAAACGGGATGTGCTACTATCACTTCTAATTGTGCAGTGAAGATCGAGGAGAAGAGCCATGGCCAACCGTAAAAGTGCGATTTTGTTCAGTCTTGTAGCACTGACCGCGATATTCATTTCGGCATGTACAAGACCCTTTTCGAATGTACCTCTGGAAACGCCAGCCGCTGAGGTCACCAGCCTGTTTGTCTCACCCTTCCCCACATCTGATAATCCAATGGCAATGGTGGAAGAGCTTTCCACAGGCACTGCCTTAGCTGAGACTGCCGCTGCCCTGACAGCCGGTACCCCGTTGGCAACCGCGGCAGCAGGGACGGAGATCACACCAGATATCAATGCGACTGCCACGCCCACACTTGGTATCCTTAGCGGAACAACTGCAGCACCAACGCTTGGAAACGTTACCCCCGGCGTGACACAACAAGTGCCTACCGTTACTGTAAACCGACCGGCTTCTTACACTTTGCAAAAGGGTGAATTCCCCTATTGCATAGCACGCCGATTCAATCTAAACCCGGCTGAGCTGTTGAGCCTGAATGGGCTGGCCAGTGGTGATATTTACTATCCCAACCTGACCTTGACCATCCCTCAATCCGGCACATTCCCTGACACAAACCGCGCATTGCGCACACACCCTGACACATATACGGTGGCAGATGCCACTATGAACTTGTATGGCGTTGCCTGTGTCTACGGGGATGTAGACCCGGCTGCAATCGTCCAGGCAAACAGTGGTCTCTCCTTGGGTTCTGCGCTGACTGTTGGCCAGCAAATCACTATTCCGTAGAAGAAAGTAGAATTCAACCTCGGCCCAAGTGAGTGGAACCACTTGGGCTTTTTTTATATTTAAAGAGGTGTAAACTCATGTATAAATTGCTTATACCTGAGTCTGGTTGCCTTTTAGGAGAGAATCATGCCATTCGAACTGCTTAAATCCGAAGTCTTGATGAAAGGCCGCGCTTTTGCCATCCGCCGGGACCATTTGAAAACACCGGATGGCCGGGAAACAAAACTGGAGATCATCGAGCACGGCGGCTCGGTCGTCATTATCCCAGTAGATGAAAATGGGAATGTATTGCTCGTGCGCCAGTACCGCCACGCCACGGGAAAAGATTTGCTCGAACTGCCCGCTGGCACGCTGGACGAGGACGAAGATCCCGAAGTCTGCGCGGCACGCGAGATACGCGAGGAGACGGGTATGGCCGCGCGTGTGCTCACAAAGCTGGGCGAGTTTTACCTTGCGCCCGGCTACTCGGACGAATTCATGAGTGTCTACCTTGCTACTGAATTAAGTCACAGCCCCCTGGACGCGGATGATGACGAATTTTTGAGCGTAGAAGCCGTCCCCATAGCGGAAGCGATCCGCATGGCAGAAAGAGGCGAGATCCCGGATGCCAAATCACTGGCGGCGTTATTCCTGGCGAAATCATCCTTGGAAAAATGGCTATAAATCAGGTCCCGTTTCAGGCGAAACGGGATTTTATTTGTACTAAATTTGTCCGAAATATGACAACTCGCACCGCAATTCAGGTCTTAAATAACTAACGAATTCACCTGGAGGGGGCTAAACTTGAGCGGATAAACCATAGTAGTGATAAAATTCACATTTGGGCTAATTTTTCAGGCGTTTGCGCCTGTTCCGATCAAAGGAGTAAGCAATGAAAAGACCGGTAGTTACAATAGACGGCAATGAGGCCACCACCTCGGTCGCCCACCGCCTGAACGAAGTGATCGCGATTTATCCCATTACGCCATCTTCGGGTATGGGCGAGTTTGCAGATGATTGGTCTGCAAAAGGTAAAAAGAACCTGTGGGATACCATCCCGCTAGTTGTGGAAATGCAGTCCGAAGGCGGCGCGGCAGGGGCTGTGCACGGCGCATTGCAAACAGGCGCGCTGACTACCACCTTCACCGCCAGCCAGGGCCTGCTGCTGATGATCCCCAACATGTACAAAATCGCCGGCGAGCTGACCAGCACGGTCTTCCACGTAGCAGCGCGCTCCATCGCAGCGCAAGCGCTCTCGATCTTCGGCGACCATTCCGACGTGATGGCCGTCCGGCAAACAGGTTGGGCGCTGCTTTCTTCAGGCGGCGTGCAGGAAGCGCAGGACTTCGCCGCCATCGCACAGGCCGCAACGTTGAAATCACGTATCCCGTTCATGCACTTCTTCGACGGCTTCCGCACCTCCCACGAAGTGACCAAAATCGTTCAACTCCTGGACGAGGACCTGCGTGCGCTGATCGACGAGGATCTCATCCGCGAGCATCGCGCCCGCGCCCTGACCCCCGACCGCCCCGTGCTGCGTGGCACCGCCCAAAATCCGGATGTCTTCTTCCAGGGACGCGAGACGGTCAACCCGTTCTATGCCGCCACACCCGGCATCGTGCAGGAAGCCATGGATAAATTCGCGCAGGTTACGGGCCGCAAGTATGAACTCTTCCAGTACAGCGGGCACCCCGAAGCCGAGCGCGTGGTCATCCTGATGGGCTCCGGCGGCGAAACGGCTGAAGCCACGGTCAAATATCTGGCCGAGCAGGGCGAAAAAGTCGGCGCGCTTCGCGTGCGTCTATACCGCCCGTTTGCGATGGAATATTTCGTCAAGGCATTGCCCAAGTCTGTCAAGGGCTTGGCTGTACTCGACCGCACCAAAGAACCCGGCGCGGGCGGCGAACCACTCTATCTGGACGTGGTCAATGCACTGGTCGAGACCGGTCGCAGTGACGTTTCAGTCATCGGCGGGCGCTATGGCCTGTCATCCAAGGAATTCACCCCGGCCATGGTCAAAGCGGTGCTGGATGAACTGAGCAAACCCGAGCCCAAGAATCATTTCACGGTTGGCATCAACGACGATGTCGGCCACACCAGCCTGGAGTTCGACCCGAGTTTCACTGTGGAACACGCCGAGACCGTGCGTTGCCTGTTCTTCGGGCTGGGCTCGGATGGCACCGTGGGCGCAAACAAAAACTCGATCAAGATCATCGGTGAAGAGACCGACAACTATGCCCAGGGCTACTTCGTGTACGACTCGAAAAAATCCGGCCAGATGACCATCTCACACTTGCGCTTTGGACCAAAACCGATCCTGGCTCCTTACCTGATTGAAACCGGTCAGGCAAATTTCGTGGCCTGCCACCAGTACACTTTCCTGGAACGCTTCGACATGCTCAAGTACGCCAGGTCCGGCGCGGTCTTTCTGCTTAATAGCATGTACGGTCCGGAGGACGTCTGGGACAACCTGCCCCGCGAAGTCCAGGAAACCATTATTGCAAAGAAGCTCAAGTTCTACGTGATCAACGGCTACGAAGTGGCCGAAAAGACTGGCATGGGCCAGCGCGTGAACACCATCATGCAGACTGCGTTCTTCGCCATCAGTGGTGTGTTACCGCGCGAACAGGCCATCGAACACATCAAGTACGCTATCAAGAAGACCTATGGCAAACGCGGTGAAGCAGTTGTGCAGCAGAACTTCGCGGCTGTGGATAGCACTTTGGAGAACCTGTTCGAGGTCAAGGTGCCGGAGGCGATCACTTCGTCGGCCACGCGGCGCGCTCCGGTACCGGAAGCAGCCCCGGACTTCGTCCGCAACGTGCTGGGACCGATGATCGCTTACGACGGCGACAGCGTCCCCGTCAGCGCGATGCCTGTGGATGGCACCTTCCCCACCGGCACCACACAATGGGAAAAACGCAATCTGGCGCTGGAAATCCCCGTTTGGGAACCGGATCTTTGCATCCAGTGCGGGAAGTGCGTCTTCGTCTGCCCGCACGCCGTTATCCGCCACAAGGTCTATGACCAGAAGCTGCTGGCGGGTGCGCCGGAAACATACAAGCATTCAGTTTCAAAATTCAGGGATCTGGGCGAGGGCATGGCCTACACCGTCCAGGTAGCGCCTGAAGACTGCACTGGCTGTACGTTGTGCATAGAAGCCTGCCCGGTGAAAGACAAGAGCCAGGTAGGGCGCAAGGCCATCAACATGGCTCCCCAGCCGGCCCTGCGCGAAAGCGAAGCGGCGAACTGGGACTTCTTCATGAAAATCCCCGACCTGGACCGTACGCTGATCAACCCGTCCACGATCAAGAATTCGCAATTGCTGCGCCCGCTGTTTGAGTTCTCCGGCGCGTGTGCAGGCTGCGGCGAGACGCCTTACGTCAAGCTGGTCTCACAACTGTTCGGCGACCGGGCAGTCATCGCCAACGCCACCGGCTGCTCCTCCATTTACGGCGGCAACCTGCCCACCACCCCCTGGGCCAAAGACGCCAACGGACGCGGCCCGGCCTGGTCCAATTCGCTGTTCGAAGACAATGCCGAGTTTGGCCTGGGGATGCGCCTGACGCTCGACAAGCAAACCGAGTTCGCTCGTGAACTGCTGATGCACTTCAAGAAGGAACTGGGTGAAGAACTGACAAACGGCATTTTGAACGCCGACCAGTCCAATGAAGCCGGCATCGCCGAACAGCGCAAGCGCGTGGAACAGCTAAAAGCCAAGATCGCTAAAAGCAGTGACCCACGCGTCAAGGACCTGCTTAGCCTTGCCGATATCCTGGTCAAAAAATCGGTCTGGATCATCGGCGGCGATGGCTGGGCCTACGACATCGGCTACGGCGGTCTCGACCACGTGCTGGCCAGCGGGCGCAACGTCAACGTGCTGGTGCTCGACACCGAAGTGTATTCCAACACCGGCGGCCAGGCGTCAAAATCCACACCGCGCGCGGCAGTCGCCAAGTTCGCCATGAGCGGCAAAGGCATGCCCAAGAAAGACTTGGGGCTGATTGCCATGGCTTACGGCTACGTCTACGTCGCGCGTGTGGCCATGGGCTTCAGCGACCAGCAAACGCTCAGGACCTTCCTCGAAGCCGAGGCTTACGATGGCCCATCGCTGATCATCGCTTATAGTCACTGCATCAACCACGGCTATGACATGGCCAGAGGTCTGGAACAGCAAAAACTGGCCGTCACATCCGGCGCGTATCCGGTCTATCGCTTCGACCCGCGCCTGGTCGATCAAGGCAAGAATCCGCTCACGATCGATGCCAAGGAACCCACCACACGGCTGGAAGATTACGTGTACAACGAAACCCGCTACCGCATGTTGCTGCAAAGCGACGAAGAGCGCGCCGAAAAATTGCTCGACCTGGCCAAGAAGGATATCAAGTCCCGCTGGACGCTTTACCAGCAAATGGCCGCCATGCATTACAATGGCGACTCCGAAAAGTTTGAAAGCTAGGAGATGGACATGACAGATCTTTCTACAACTTATCTTGGTCTGGAACTAAAAAATCCTATCGTGGCTTCGGCCTCCCCACTCTCAAAGAAGGTCGAAAACGCCAAAAAGCTGGAAGAGGCCGGTGTCAGCGCGATCGTGATGTACTCGCTGTTTGAAGAGCAGATCATCCACGAGGGTCTCGAATTGGACCATTACCTGACGCGCGGCACCAACTCCTTCGCCGAAGCGCTGACCTACCTGCCCGACCTCGACACCTACAACATCGGGCCGGAAAAGTACCTGGGACATATTTCCTCGTTGAAAAAGGCCGTTTCCATCCCTGTGATCGCTAGTTTAAACGGCGTTTCCAAAGGCGGATGGGTACGCTACGCGCGCCTCATGCAGGACGCCGGGGCTGACGCCGTTGAATTGAACATGTACTACCTTTCAGCGGATCCGGACCTGAGCGGTCAGGAACTCGAAGATAACTACGTGGAATTGGTCGCAGAAGTCAAAGCTGCCATCAGCATCCCGCTGGCGATCAAGCTTAGCCCATTCATCACTTCCCTGCCCAACTTTACACGTCGCCTTGTCACCGCCGGCGCGGATGGACTGGTGCTGTTCAATCGCTTCTACCAGCCTGATTTCGATCTGGAAGAGTTGGAAGTTGTGCGCACGTTGGAACTGAGCGATTCGAGTGATCTGCTGTTACCGCTGCGCTGGATTTCCATCCTGTACGGCAAAATTGACGCCGATCTGGCATTGACCAGTGGTGTCCACAATGCGCAGGATGTGCTGAAATCCATGATGGCAGGTGCCAGGGTTGCTATGATAGCCTCTGCAATCTTGCAAGATGGGTATGAAATCATTCCTGCCATTCTGACCGACTTGCAAGCCTGGATGGAAACTTACGAATATAAATCCATTAAGCAGATGCAGGGTAGCATGAGCCAGCAATCGGTGGCAGAACCGGCCGCGTTCGAACGTTCGAATTACATCCGGATCCTGAACTCGTTTCGAGATTTACCTTGACCCCTCCGTCACTACGGCCCCCTTTGGGGCATAATGACACCTCCCCCATTTTGCGCTGAAGTTCGCGCAAAACGGGGGAGGCCGGGTAGGGGTAGGAACGTAAAAGCCCTCCGCGATTGCGGAGGGCTTTTTTTTATAAATCCAGGCGAGTAGGCTTATGCATCTATATTGACGGAAGCTTGCTGTTTTCGATGGCGGAACGTAATACGCCCACGCGATAAATCATATGGAGACATTTCTACAGCTACACGGTCACCCAACAGGATACGGATATAATATTTACGCATCTTACCGGATAAGTACGCTAATACCTCGTGACCGTTATCCAACTTCACGCGGAACTGTGTCCCCGGTAGGGCCTCAATCACGATCCCTTCTACTTTAATTTTATCTTCATCTTTCGCCATACACGCCTCCTGCTACTTAATACTATCGCTCGGTCTCACGAGTGAACTGTTTACGCTTGAAACGCCGTGCTGATTTTTTCTTTTCCATGCGGCGCTGCTCACTCTTGGAAACAAACCAGCGCTTGCGACGTACCGTGCTCAGAACACCACTCTTTACAACTTTTTTGCGAAATCGCTTGAGCAACGAATCTTGTGACTCGCCGCTGCGTAAGTTTACGACTGCCAAATTTTTCACCTCCTTCCATAGAAGGAAATAATCGCCAAAAAAATTCCTCGGCTTTGCACAGATTCAGCCGAGGATAACCATCAAGCGTGACCAACAGAACTCTCGAAACGACAAAAATAAGCGCTTCACTCTCCTATATGGTTTAAATGCCGGACAACGGACGTCCTTCGGCCAAATCTGTACAATTATTATACTACAAGAAACCGATGGCTGCAAATTTTAATCTGGGATTAATCTTTAATCCTGGATTTCAACTGCAATCGGGTAACTTCAAATGTACCTGCAAATGAAATATTAAAATTACTTTGACCGCTGCTTTTGCGATTGTTCGTCGGTATAATTGGCAAGCTATGAGCAAACAACACCTCGTCATCCTGCAACCATCCGGGCGCCGCGGCCACGTGGACGAAGGCATCAGCCTGCGCGAAGCTGCGCGCCAATTGGGCGTAGAGATCGAATCGATCTGCGCCGAAAACGCCACCTGCGGTAAGTGCAAAGTCGTTATCGAGGAAGGGACTTTCGAACGTTACGGCATCACATCCAAGCGCGAACATCTCTCCGGGCCAAGCGCCGAAGAAGCTGACTACTTCAGGCGCCGTCCCAAAATGATGGCCGCCAACAACTGGGAAATGGGCCAGGTGCGGCTCTCGTGCCAGGCCAGAGTGCTGGGCGATGTGCTCGTTCAAGTGCCGGAAGAAAGCCGCGGCAACAAGCAGATCGTCCGTAAATCGGCGACTCAGCGCGAGATCGAGATCAAACCGTCCATTCGGAAGTATCTGGTCGAAATGACACCGCCGGACCTGGAAAAGCCCATCGCAGACTGGGAACGGCTCTCAAGAGGGTTGGAAATCACCATGTCGGTGGTGCAGCGCGGGGAAGAGAACTTGCCCAAAGCCGCTGACCTGACGATCGATTACCAATGCCTGCGCGGGCTGGCAAATGCCATCCGTGAAGGCAACTGGAGAGTAACCGTCACCGTCTGGCAGGATAAGGAAGTGATCCGTGTGCAGCCGGGTTATGTCGAAAAAAGTTATGGCGCGGCGGTGGACATCGGCTCGACCACGATTGCGCTGTATCTATGTGACCTGGAAACAGGCGAAATCCTGGCTGCAGAATCGGAGATGAATCCGCAGATTGTGTATGGTGAGGACGTCATGTCGCGCATCCAGTATGCGATCTCTGAGCCGGACGGGCTGAAGAAGCAACACAAAGCGGTCATCAACATATTGAACCAATTGTTGAAGCAGGCGGTGAAAACGGCTAACCAAAGTCATCGTGAGGAGGGCGACAGCCCGACGCGGCGATCTCCAGTTGAACGAGGTGAGTCTCGAGAAGAGGAGATTGCCACACCTGCCTCGCAGGCTCGCAATGACATTTCTACTGAGGATATTTTAGAAATCGTCTTCGTCGGCAACACAACCATGCACCACCTGCTGCTTAACCTGCCGCCAGATCATCTGGGGCGCTCCCCATTCGTGCCGACGGTCCACAAGGCGGTGGATGTGAAGGCACGCGAATTGGGGTTGCAGATCAACCTGTCGGCCTATGTGCATGTGCTGCCGACCATCGCCAGTTTCATCGGTGCAGACACCAGCGGTGTGTTGATCGCCGAGGAACCGCACAAACAGGATGAGAACTGGCTGATCATCGATGTGGGTACCAACGCCGAACTGGTGCTGGGCAACCGTCACGGGCTGGTGTGCACCTCCACGCCCACAGGACCGGCGCTGGAGGGTGCGCACATCGAATATGGCATGCGCGCCGCGCCGGGCGCCATCGAGCGCGTCGAGATCGATGATGCCACCCTGGAACCGCGCTACAAGATCATCGGCGAGGAAGAATGGAATTCCCCTAAAGGGGACACGGCCGGCAAAGCCAAGGGCATTTGCGGCTCGGCCATCATCGACGCAGTTTCGGAAATGTTCCGGGCAGGGATCATCGATTCTCGTGGCAGATTCAGGCGCGGGCTGAGTACGACGCGGGTACGTGATGGGGAGAACGGACCGGAATATGTGGTCGCCTGGGCCGGGGAAACGTCCATCGGGCGAGATATCCCCATTTCATTGAAAGATATCCGCCAAATCCAACTGGCGAAGGGAGCCCTGTACGTGGCGGCGCGCACGCTGTTGAAATCTGCCGGGCTGGAGCGGCCCGACAAGCTGATCCTGGCAGGCGGGTTCGGCAGTTACATCGACAAGACAAAGGCAATGATCATCGGGTTGATTCCCGATCTGCCGCTGGAGAACGTGTACGCAGTGGGCAACGCGGCCGGCGACGGGGCACGTATTGCGCTTCTCAACGTGGAGAAACGTCGCGAGGCGGGCGAGGTGGCTCGCATGGTACGCCGTTATGAGCTGCCCGCTGATCCTGAGTTCCAGGACCAGTTCATGCTGGCGATGAACTTCCCACACATGACCGAGCCGTTCCCGCATATCGCACACCTGATCCCGCATCAGGAAGTGGACCCGATTGCAAAGAAACTGGCGAGAAAAAGTTAGTAAGCTATATTACGGTGATAAGTGCTTTTACTTCGCAAATACCTGTGTCAATGCAGCAATCAGAAGACCATGATCATCGCGAACGGTCTCATCAAGCTCGATATGGATAAAGAGGGTATTCTTTTTCCCTGAGCCTTGAATATTTTTGGTTCCACACAAGTCCTGCCAGGAGTCTCCTCTACACGTGCCAGTCTCGATTCCTTGGGCGGCAAGTGCATCAACAAGTTCTCTGGAGAGTGAAATTTCTGCTTGGGATGCTGTTCGACCAAAACCAAGCACAACGTTAGGATAGCCTGGGTGTTTTTTCGCGGCGAATCCATGAATCTGAAGAACAACTGGCACATCCGACAAAATGGGTGTTTTTTGAAGCAATGTCTCGTGAATGGATTGGAAAATACTATCCGGCGCATGCGAGACGTCCGCCGTGCCGTACTGATTGGCATTCCGATGAGCGCCTGCGATCAACAATGCCCGCGCATTCAAGGCGTGGTAAATGTCCAGTGCTATAAGCTCTGATTGTTGATCTGAAAGAGGATGTGGCGCCTCTATTATGATATTATTTACTACTTCCTCCCGGAACGCATACAATCCCCAGCCTCTGGAAATGGGCATCTCTTCCCGTAGAAGGTAACTTGCTTGATTCTCATCACTGAGATCTAAATACCGAACCAAAATGTAATCATTTTGCTCAGCCAGTTCTGCGCTATATATTAAATTCCCCGCTTCGAGACTTGAAACAATTTCAGAAAAAGCTGCCTGCTCTGTTTGCTTGGGAATAACAAAACCATCGCTATCTGCAAGAGGCATGAAATCTTCCAGGCGGTACACCTGACTTAGAAGATTACCTGTGAC
>Ga0105104_10000624_pt1 | contig 27339 bp, 25 predicted proteins | sample PPLLaktember2015_3_FD_87034 | JGI IMG/M metagenome (GOLD analysis project Ga0105104, IMG submission 87034) | Freshwater sediment microbial communities from Prairie Pothole Lake near Jamestown, North Dakota, USA - PPLs Lake P7 Core (6) Depth... | ecosystem: Environmental > Aquatic > Freshwater >...
GAGAGCCTGCGCCGGAGCCTTCAAGACAGCCGATTTGAGAGTGACCAGCGCTTCATCCGGCTGTCTTCCGATAATAACATGCGAATCCGGCTTGATGATCCCCGCTTTATCGGCAGCGATTTCAGTCAGCGTGTTTCCCAGGATCTCCGTATGATCATAGTCAATGGTCGTAATAACGGCTAAGGTGTCTTTGAGTATGTTCGTGGCGTCCCACCTACCGCCCAGACCGACTTCCACCAAGTGAACATCCGGTTTGAGTTCGCGCGCCGCCCACAAATAGAATATGAATGCCGTTTCAAAGTAGGTCAGTTTAATAGCCGGATCGCGTTCAAGCATCGGAACAAACTCGGAAAAGCTCCGGCACCATAAAGCATCGTCTAACGGCCGGCCGTTCAACCGGATACGCTCTATTACGGATTCGAGATGCGGACTGGTAAAGGACAGCGTGCGGCAGTCCGGCGCGAGCAGCGCTTCTAAAAATGCTACGGTAGAACCCTTGCCCTTGGTTCCCGCCACGTGCACGCAGTGCGGCAGCCGGAGATCCAGACCAAGCCGCTCCGCGGCGTTGAGGCATGGTTCCAGCTTCAGCCCGCTTCGCGTACCGCCCAGCGGAAACGTCTGCTCATAGTTGATCAGCGAATGGAGATACTGTTCCGTTGAATCTAAAGTGAGAAATCGAACGGTCACAAAATGCCTTTGGAAATGAATTGGAACTAAGATAGCACCAAAATAAAAAAACTTCAAGCATAACTTGAAGTCAAATGAACGACAGTGTGAAAAAGTTTGCTGTTGCGCAGGCGGAACACGCGGCTATGCAACCGCGTGCAACGATTGAGAACTCAATCGTTCCTGCCCTCTCTTGATGAGGAATCACGACCTCTTTGAGAGGCTAAGAGAGGTATGGACCCGAAAAATTCTTGTGCGTTGTACCCGCAGTTTGTGAATGACCGAACAATTTCAGAACACCGTGCCATATCAAGTTGAAGCTGCGGCGTCCGAACGGAACGCTTGATATCCTTTGGCTTTCAACCGAAGTACGGGGACAATACGGGACGTGATTCTGATCTGTCCATTGATCGAATTCCGGTTCATGACGCTTCATCGGTGAGTCTCCGATAATGTTGGCGAGTAGCGACGCAGCTCTTGCGCAAGCAGACTCTGTTGACTATATTTAGTACGGTTTTCAAATGTCCCAGTTGGTTCAAATGCGTCGCAACCGGCTGGCTTAAATGAGCCGACGATCACATGTGAAGATAAGGAGCTCAGTATGCCTACCTTTGAAGAGACTATGGAAAACAGCCGGATCTTCCTGACCTACAGTCTGGCTATGACGATGTTGGGAAAATCCGCACAGATTCTGGCCGAACGCGGCGCCGATCCCAAGGCGATGAGTTTTGTTACCACGGGAATCGAACTGCTGGCCAAGCAGCTTCGCGACTATGCCGATTCGAAGGATCTTGAAGAGGGAGCCGAACAGGAACTGGAAAAACTCTGCAAGATGCTCGATATAAAGCGAGCGGATTGACGCATGATCCAAATGAAATGAATTTTAGGCCGGCGGTCTGATGGACTGCCGGCTTCTCTATAGCGCCCGCGCCGTATCCCGCCGTCGTTAGTCCTGTTTCATCTTCCGCAGCTTCTTTTCCAGCAGCAGTAAAACCTTTTGTGCCACCTTATTCGGCGTTGTTCTGCCGTTCTCCCACCGATTTACAGTGGCAAACGTCACACCGATTTCGTGCGCAAAATTCTCCTGCGTCATGTTGAGTTCCTGACGCAGGCGGCGGATCCGTTCATTGTCGAACGACTGCTGTTCCGGCCTGGAACGCCGGATGTAAGTGCGGGTCAAAGACGTGGTCATGAGAGACTCCTCTACTATCTCAATTCGATTATTTTCTGGTCGGGTTATAACCACTGCTATAAAGTTAGCAAGCCTTGTGCCAAAGCAAGTCTGAGCTATAAGTTCACGTTTTGCAGGAACTCTGACCCTTCTATCATCATAATATACAAAACAATAGATAGCGGTCGAAACCCCGATACACTTCTGTGGCAGTGGGGAAAAAGTAAAAAAATTCCCCTGTCAAGTGGACAGAGGAAAACAGTTCCGTGGATATACTACAGCTTTAACGCAGGCGTTTTCGCTTGGTCAGATACTGGATTAAGGCCTCGCTGTAAGGGGTTTGCGTGTTCAGCAGCGTGTAGTCAATCCGGTCTTCGCGGCAGCCGCGACGCAGCTTCTCTATGAATTCAGACATCAATCCGCGATACTCTTTGCGTAGATGCCACGGCTGCGTGGGCATCTCCTCCTGCGTTTCCAGATCGCGGAAACGCACGTCTCCTGAATAGGCGAAATCCAGTTCGCGCGGGTCAAGAATATGAAAGACTAAAACCTCATGCCCGTCGTGCCGGAAATGCTTCAAACCTGAAAGAATTGATGTGGGATCATCCAGCAAGTCTGACAGCACAATAATCAGTCCACGCCGTGAAATACGTTCCGCCACGGCATGCATATTCTTGGCGATTTCCGTGCGGTTGGAAGGCTGTGTGCGCTCCAACTGAGACAGCAGCGGATTCAAATAGGTGCGCACAGATCGCGGCGGCAAGTAAGCGCGTACTTCCGTATCGTAAGTCGTAAGGCCTACAGCATCGCGCTGCTGAATCATGAGATAGGCCAGCGCCGCCGCCAAATACGAAGCATATTGAAACTTGGTTACACCCGTCGTGCCGAAGTTCATGGAGTTCGAAATGTCCAGAAGCAAGTATGCCTTGAGATTGGTCTCTTCCTCGTACTCCTTCACATAGTAGCGATCCGTTTTGGCGTAGACCTTCCAGTCGAGGTTCCGCAGCGAATCGCCCGGCATATAGGGACGGTGCTCAGCGAACTCCACGGAGAAGCCGTGATATGGCGACTTGTGAAGCCCGACCATGAAGCCCTCGACCACCAGCCTCGCGCGAAGCTGCATATTTTTCAGGCGCGAGACGAATTCGGGCTGAAGTAGATTGTTCAACGCGGGCATGAATTAACTCAATCTGATCCGAGCAGCTGCTTGCTGAACTTTCTGCCAAATCAGTTCAAACGGCTGCGGGACATTTGTAAATTTCAGATGGTCTGGTACTTGTGCCGGTGGGAATTCACGAATAATCGGAGATACGGCTTGAGAAAGAAACGAAGGCGATACGTTCCGTATTCCGGAAAAGTCTAACTCCAACGGCGATTCTCGCCATGCATCGCCATACGCCTCTCTGACCTTTACGCCAAGGTCAAAGGTAATGGCGGCATCGCTCTGAATAATTGTATGCACATGAACTCGCATACGTTATCCTCTGACGGTTGGCCACTCAATACTGATTAAAGTCCCGGGGAAACGGGTCTCAATATGCATCGGATGGGACATATCGGATTGGACTTCATAGAGGGCATTTCCCGAATAAGCAACCAAGTGTCCACCAAGCCGCGTTGTTATATCACTCACTGTCGGCAATCCGGATCCAAACCGCGTCGCCTTATTGCCGGATACACCCAAAACAAACGCCTCAGATAAAACAACCTCGTCTGGTTGGTTCAGATACGCTGGCTCCATCCGCCTAAGATGACTGGGTATAGATATGCCGAGATCACACACTTCGAACCGTAGCATGTTCAAATGCGTATAATGTTTTCCGACCAGAAATCCGCCCTCCGGTGACTCGCTATGCGCAAACACGTTGTCCATTAGCTCGCCCATTGCGATTTCCATCTTCTCATACAAGTTGGGCAAGCCAGCGAGTAGCGGCGAAAACAAACTTACAAATTGGCCAATTAATTCTGAATCCGCATTCTTAAATCTTGCGAGTATACTCGTTCCCGATTCATCATTTGAGAATTGGCGAATAATGCGTGGACCGTTGTTTCCAGTTATTCCCATACTGATATCGTCTCGAATGGTCATCCAATCCGGTATGTTGCGTGCATCAAATGAAATATTTGCTGCACGCAATCGCGCTGCGAGGCAATTTGTTATCGCAAGGAAAGCCGGGCTACAATCAGACGAGGCATCAATGTCAAAGAGAATTATGTCATTAGAAGCAGGCGTGCAAGCAAGCACATTTCCCACTTCAGATGCACATTCGATCATTGAAGTGATGTCTTCAATATTTCGAAGATGAACAACTCTCTGCGACACAGGCGTTCCCGTGATTATGCATTCATCAATTTTTCAACCAGATCCTGCACTTTTACACCGTCCGCTTCGGCGTTGAAGCTCAGCACTAAACGATGGCGCAGTACAGGCAGCACGACGGCGCGGATGTCTTCGATTTCGGGGGTGGGACGGCCGTCCAGAGCGGCACGGGTTTTCGCTCCTAAAATTAAATACTGCGATGCGCGTGGGCCGCAGCCCCAACTGACGTAGTCTTTAATAAACTGCGGAGCATCGGTAGATGCGGGCCGCGTGCGGCGCACAAGTTTCACCGCGTATTCCACGACGTTGTCGGATACCGGCACGCGCCGCACCAGCGATTGCAGGGCAATTATCTGCTGGCCGGTGAGCACTTTCGATACACTGACTTCCGCCGCCGAAGTCGTCGTCTTGACGATCAGTTCTTCCTCTTTTACGGACGGGTAGTCCATCCAGAGGTTGAACATGAAGCGATCAAGCTGCGCTTCGGGCAGCGGATACGTGCCTTCCTGTTCGATGGGATTCTGCGTCGCTAAAACAAAGAAAGGTTCGTCCAGCTTATAGGTCTCCCCCGCCGCGGTGACTTCGTGTTCCTGCATAGCCTGCAGAAGAGCCGCCTGCGTCTTGGGCGGCGTGCGGTTCACTTCATCCGCTAAAACGATGTTGGCAAAAACCGGCCCTTTGATAAATTTAAACGTGCGCCGGCCGGAAGCGCGATCTTCCTCGGCGATCTCCATTCCCGTAATATCCGACGGCATGAGATCGGGCGTAAACTGGATGCGGCTGAATTTCAGATCCAGCACTTTCGCCAGCGTGGAAATTAAGAGAGTCTTGGCCAAACCGGGAACACCCACCAAAAGGCAGTGTCCACGGGCCAGCAGGGATATCAACAGCTCGTTTACGGTCTGATCCTGACCGACAATCACCTTGGCAATCTCATTGCGAAGAGCGTCGCGTGATTCTTTGAGCGAGCGGAGAGCGTCCAGATCGCCGGACGGCGTCATAAAATCTCCTTCAAAAACACAGGTTGCAGTTAAACGGGGTCTTTTGTATATTGCCTTCCGGAAGGTCCGGAATCACTATGCCTAATGAAAAATCAAGCCTCATCGGTTTAACTCGCGGCGAACTGGAAAGTTTCGTCCAGCAGATCGGCGAACCCGCCTATCGGGGACGGCAGCTTTACGACGGACTCTATCGCCGCCGTCTTCGGTCTTTTGCCGAGATGACTGATTTGCCTCTCGCCCTCCGGACATGGCTTTCGGAATATGCCCGGATCGGCGAGCTTCAGGTGGAACGTTCGAGTGGACCGGCGAAAGATCACACCCGGAAATTTCTCCTCCGACTCGACGACGGACTGTTCATCGAATCCGTCTTTCTGCCGGAGAGTCCGGGGCAGACCGTGTGCATCTCCAGTCAGGTCGGCTGCGCCATCGGCTGCACGTTTTGTGCGACGGGCAAGATGGGCTTTTCCCGGAATCTTACGGCGGCGGAAATTATTCTGCAGGTTCTGGAAATCGAAAGGCTGAGCGGGACATCCGTCACGAATATTGTACTCATGGGGATGGGTGAACCGCTGCACAATTACGAAAACGTGGTCAAAGCCCTAAAGATTTTTACGGATTCCGAAGGAATGAGTCTTTCCCCTTCGCGCATTACGGTTTCAACCGTCGGTATTATTCCGATGATCGAGCGTTGGTGTGCGGAAAATCCGCCTGCCAAACTGGCGATTTCGCTTCACGCAACCACGGATGAGCGTCGCGATCAGATTGTCCCGGCCAACCGCGCCTTTCCGCTGGAAGATTTGATGAAAAGCCTGCGCCGTCTGGCACACGTCACGCGCTTTCCCGTCACGTTCGAGTACATCATGATCGCGGATTTTAACGACCGCCGCGAGGACGCCGCGAATCTGCGTCATCTACTCCGCAACATTCCCGCGAAAATGAATCTGATCCGGCTGCATCCGACGGGAAGCGGACTCACACCCAGTTCGGACGATGCGATTGACCGCTTCATGGGCTGGCTGGTCGAGGAAGGAATTGATTGCACGGTGCGCGAGAGTCGCGGAGTGGAAGACAGCGCCGCCTGTGGAATGCTCTATGCGCAGGAACCACACCCTCCCCTATCTCGCATAAACAGGGACGAATAACTCATCCGCGGTTTGGATTTTCTAAAAATTCTTGTCCAATTTCGTACGGCGATCTGTTCAGGCGGATCGCCGTTTCCAATTTCTGAAGTCTTTCGTCCGTCCAAAACTGCGATGTCAATTGCTGCTCTACGAATTTGCGGACCCGACGGCGGATTCTATCGGCGCGCCTTTGTTCAAACTGCCCGGTCGTCCGCAAAAACTCGAGATAGCGCATAACCTGTTCATGAAACTCAGACAGCCCCTCATTGCGGACAGCAACGGTAAGCACGGCCGGAGGGGTCCAGTTCCCCCAACTCTTCAAATGCATTGCCGCACGTAAATCAGCCGCAAAACGATCTGCTCCCTCCCGGTCGGCTTTATTAACCACGAACACGTCGGCAATCTCCATTAATCCGGCTTTCATTCCTTGAATCGCATCGCCGGATTCGGGCACTAAAACCACGACCGTGCAATCCGCATACTGAACGATCTCGAGTTCGGACTGCCCCACTCCCACCGTCTCAAATAAAATAGTATCGTAACCGGCCGCGTCTAAAACGTCGGCCATATCACCCGCCGCTTCCGCCAAGCCGCCCAAATCGCCGCGCGTGGCAACGGATCGGACAAAAACATTCTGATCCGTGGAAACGGACGTCATTCGCACTCGATCCCCCAAGAGTGCACCGCCGGAAAAAGGACTGGTCGGATCCACGGCCAGAATACCGACGCGGTGATTTAGTCCCCGAAGTTGTTTTGCGTACGCCGCCACCAGCGAACTTTTTCCCGCGCCCGGCGGGCCTGTGAATCCGATACGAACCGCTTTCCCAATGTGTGAACCGATATAACGAAGGATGTCGCCCGACTGATCGCGGTGGTTTTCCACGCGAGACAGCAAGCGCGCAAGGGCCACACGCGAGCCGCTCAACATCTCTTCAACTAACGATAGCGGCACGGCAAGCTCATCCCGTCAATTGGCTTCACTCGATTCCTGCGGATCGGTCTCATGTGACTTCTCCACGAATTTCTCCACAAACGCGCGCACTTCAGGCAGAAGAAACAGTGAGTCAAAATCTTCATTGGCGAGGAATCGGGCTAAAAGCTCCGCCCGTTCCTCCTGACTCATCCGGCGGTTGACGAATACGATGCGTTCATCGGATAAAGTACAGTCTCCGCCCTGAAAGTTCCCTTCTTCCGTGCGGACTTTATATCCCAGTCGGCGAACGGCTTCGGAAAGATGTTGAACCATTTTTTCCGGTTTCATCGCCTTCATAGGTATTCTTCCCGTCCCGTTTTCGCCAGTTGTTCCACCATCGCGCGAACCTGCTGCGATTCATCGCGCGGACAAATCAGAATCGCGTCACCCGCATCCACAACAATCAGGTCTTTAACTCCGACCAGCGCAACAAGCTTATCGCGAGCCAGAACCAGATTGTTCCGCGAATCCACCATTTCCGTATTTCCGCGGCATGAGTTGCCGTCTGCATCTTGTTCAATCAGTCTCCACACTTCATCCCAACTGCCGACGTCGCTCCAGCGGAAGGTGCTTCGCACCACCACCACTCGCGGCGCGCGCTCCATGACACCGTAGTCTATGGAAATCCCCTTGAGCGAACCGAAAATCTGCTTGGTTACTTCGTCTTCCTGCGGCGTGCCGAGCGCGCCCGCAATTTCCTGAAGACCGCTGTACCACTGCGGCAAATGCTCGGCAAGCTGCTGCATAATCACGTCAGCTCGCCAGATAAAAATTCCGCTGTTCCAGACGAATTCACCGCTCTCGAAGAAGCGCCGCGCAAGCTCCATATTCGGCTTCTCGGCAAAGGTCTTGACCCGGAACGCGTTTTCCGCCGGCAGTTTGGAAGACCGATCCACCTGTATATAGCCGTATCCGGTTTCCGGCCGCGTGGGTTCGATTCCGATAGTCGCCAGAATATCCGAATTGGATACCAAATCCACTGCCGTCATAAGACAGCGGCGAAATTCTTCGATGTTTTCAATGCGATGGTCGGCAGGCAATACAATCATCACCGCGTCCGGATCTTCGCTCAGCAAATGAATCGCAGCCAATCCGATGGCCGGAGCCGTATTCCGGCCCATCGGTTCCAGAATGAATCGCTGATCGCGCGCTTCCGGCGCCGCTTCGCGGAACATGGCCATCTGTTCGCGATTTGTCACGATCCATCTCTGCCCCTTCGGAATGATCGGCTCGATCCGCGCGACAGTTTGTTCAATCAGCGTCCCTTCTCCCAACAGATCAAGCAGTTGTTTCGGCTGGCGGCGGCGGCTGAGCGGCCAGAACCGGACTCCGACGCCTCCTGCCATAATCACGGAATGCAGCATATTATTGAACCTTCGAGTTTTTTTGCCATTGCACTCGCGTCTCGTATTCCCAACGGGCGCGAACGCTCACCGTATCCGCAGAAAGCATGAACGGCTCGGAAAACGAGAACGGGAAGATACGCCCGAACGTATAGGCGTCGTTGCCGTCCGCGTCGGCTGCCGTTTCCAATAAATATTTTCCCGCCGGCAGCTTCTCCATACGAAACGGACCGGGCGCCGTTATGGATTTGCGGCTCACTTCACCATGTTTTCGCAACTCCAGCACGCGCAGCAAATACTTGCCCGGTGCGTCCGTGCTCAGGTCTCCCACCAGAGTTCCCAGGCTGTCTTCGGACAGAATACTAAAACGGAAAAATACCGACGTATCAGATAGAGAATTTCCGGATAAATCCGAAATGACTTTACCGTCAACAAGAAGCTGATAGCGCATTCCCGATTGCAAAGGAATATCCGGTTTCAACACAAGGCTGCGTACTCTCGATGATTCAACATTCACAAAAACGGAATCCGTATCCGCCGCCATAAGGATAAATGAGGATTGGGTCAGTGAATCCAAACGAATCGGTTCATCCGTCTCGATAAACAGCGAATCGGGAATCGCGGTGATCGCGGCTTTGTCCGGCGGGAAAACCGACCAGATGCGCGGTCGGCTGGTATCGGCGCGTTCGCGTATCTGTACGGTATCACGATCCTGCCATAATGATTCAAATGAATCTTTGCCATTCCCCAGCACCGTCCATTCTCCCGCTTCCAGAATCCGTGAAGGGAACACATGCCACAGATTGCCGCCGGATGTATCGGCGTAGGCATCCAACATCCGCAGCGTATCGCCGGTGGAAGAAATAAATGCGGCGGCAAATTCGGCGACGGATCTGTTCATTCGAACGTCCACCTGCCGCTGATGAATCATCTTTACGGATTGAATTCGCGCAGCGACGGTATCCTGTTCCGACAGACGGAAGGAAACCCAGGGAGACAGGGAATCGCCCACTTCGACGTCCCACGGCGGAGTGGCAATCCATTCCGCGGGCGGATTCCACAAGCCGTCCAAATTGCGGTCGAGAACCGCGAAGACCCGATAGCCCCCGGCTTTCATATAATCAAAACGGAATGCTCCGTCCGCTCCCGCCTGCAAGCGATATTCCGCCAACATGCGGCACGGATCTACCGCCGCTATTTCGTTCAAACGATAAGCCCACAGCGAAACCGTTTGCGGCGATGCGGCGTCGGCGATCCAGCCGGAAATGCTCCCGTGATCAATGCGCGTTCCCGTGGAAAACGCAACGGTGAACGTCGTTCCTATCGGATTGCCGCGCAAGTCCTTCGCCTGACTTCCCACACTGATGACGTACGTGCGATCCTGATCCAATGAATCCAGATAAATCAGCTCCAGCGTTTCACCGCGCCAGCGATAGCGTAAGCGGTCGCGAGGCTCGGGGGACAGGAATAAGGCCGCTTCCACGGACGCTTTATTGACGGGTTCCGAAAACACCAGCCGCGCCGTCATGCGGCGCGACACCGAAACTGAATTGCCAACCGGGTAGTTGTCCACTACCGAGGGTCCGATCTTGTCTTCCGGACCGCCCGGCGGCGCGCCGACTTTCGCGCATGAACCCATCAAGACGCTGAACCCGAAAATAACAGCAGCCCATATCCTGAATGAGGGAGCGCGCTTCATCTATACGCGACCAATGCAAAAATATTGAAAACCCATCGCTCGCATGTCCGCCGGTTCGAATAAATTTCGTCCGTCAAAAATCACCGGATTCTTCAACTCTTTTTTAATGCGATCAAAATCCGGATCGCGGAACTCCTGCCATTCTGTGAGAATCAGCAGGGCATCCGCGCCGGTTAAAGCGCGATAACCGTCTTCTGCAAGAGTGATGCGATCACCGAATATTTTTTCCGCTTCACGCATCGCGGCGGGATCGTAGCCTTGAATTTTCGCTCCGTGGCTTAGAAGATCGTTAATCGTATAAATGGAGGGCGCCTCCCGCATATCGTCCGTTCGCGGTTTGAACGCCAATCCCCATACGGCAAACGTTTTTCCCTTCAAATCTTCGCCGAAATGCGCGAGTACTTTCTCCGCAATGCGGTGTCGCTGCCGCTCGTTCACCTCTTCCACGGCCTGTAAAACCTTCAGCGGATTCTTGGCCGCCAAACCGATTCGATTCAACGCCGCGACGTCTTTCGGAAAACACGATCCTCCGTATCCGACTCCCGGGAAAAGAAATTGCGAACCGATGCGCGGATCGGCGCCGATTCCATAGCGAACCGACGTGACGTCGGCACCCAATTTCTCGCAGAGATTCGCGATCTCGTTCATGAACGTGATTTTGGTGGCCAACAGAGCGTTCGCCGCGTATTTGGTCATTTCCGCGGAGCGAATATCCATCACAATCAAGCGATGTCCCGTTCGCTGGAACGGACCATAGAGATGCCGCATGGCTTCCTCGGCGCGCGTTCCCTCCACGCCCAGTACAATCCGATCCGGCTTCATGAAATCGTTAACGGCGTCGCCCTCTTTCAAGAATTCCGGATTCGACACGACGTCGAATTCCAGCTTCGTGTACTCGCGAATCTTAGCTTTAACCAGATCAGCCGATCCGACCGGAACCGTGGACTTGTTGACCACGATTTTGTAGCTTTTCATATTTCTGCCGATGGTCTCCGCCGCTTTCAGCACGTGCGACAGATCGGCCGTGCCGTCTTCGTTGGGAGGCGTACCGACGGCAATCATAAGAATTTCCGCCGAATCCATCACGGATATAAGGTCGGTCGTATAATGCAGGCGACTCTTGGCAATGTTGCGCGCCAGAATCTCCTCCAAACCGGGCTCATAGATCGGAATCTTGCCGCTTTTCAGAGCGGCTATTTTTTTCTCGTCAATATCCACGCAAACCACGTCATGTCCGGTCTCCGCCAAACAGGCTCCCGTGACCAGACCTACGTATCCGGTGCCGATGACAACCAGTTTCATATTCGTGATCCAGAAAAAGAAAGGGTAAGATAACAGCGTCGTTCGGGAGAATTACGCGCGGATTTCTCCGGCTACAACCCGACGCAGATAGAGGCTGATTATGTGATCGAGAATGAGATGAAGATCCTCCACCGGGCCGTATTCGCGGCAGCCGACGGTGATGTGGTAATCTACCAGAGCCTGCAGCTTGCCGCCGCCGAAACCGATAAGGCCGATCGTAATCATGTCGAGATCTCGCGCGGCCTTCGCCGCCTCAAGGATATTGGGAGAATTGCCGGATGCTGTAATTAAAACGGCTATATCGCCGGGTTTTCCGTACGTTCGCAGTGGTTCGGAAAATATATGCGTATAATCCAGATCGTTGCCGTAAGCGGTAAGAATGGCCAGATTATCCGCGACACTTATAGCGCGTAATCGCGGATGACCTTCGGTTACGGTTCCCTTTGCCAAATCGCACGCCCAATGCGAAGCCGTAGAAGCGGAACCGCCGTTTCCGCAGAGAAAAATGGTTTTATCCAGGTCATACGCTTTCTCGAACACTTCGATGATCTTCTCGACGGAATCTACGGGAAGCTCATCCAAGACACGCCGAAGCGTACTCAAATAGTCTTCGATATGTTCTCTGCGTGTACTCATGTTATTTCACCCGGTATCGTCTGAGGTTAAAAATCACTTTGCTCCCGTCCCGTTCCGGCAAAAACGTCAATTCGTACAAATTCGAAAGTGTCGAACGTACGCGTTCCTGATGCATCGGTGGTACATACAGCAGCAGGAAGCCCCCGCCGCCCGCGCCCGCAATTTTTCCTCCCAAAGCGCCGGCCCGCAGAGCGCGATCGTAGACTTCGTCAATCTCCGAATCCGAAATGCGTGACGCCATTTTTCGCTTCAGCATCCAGCCTTCATGCATCGCATATCCGACTTCGTCAAAACGCCCGGCCAAGAGAGCTTCGCGAATCCGCGTGACCAGCGGCAGCATCGCTTCAACGATTTTTCGCTTCTGCTTTGTTTCGCTCTTCTGTTCGGTAAGAATCTCCGCTGAATTGCGCGTTCGGTACGTATAGAACAGCATTAAGTTGTTGCCGAATTGCCAGTGCGTACGCGCGGAAAGCTCCACGTGTTCGGACGTCACTCGCTCATCGGGATGAAAGCTGAAAACGCGCAATCCGCCGAAAGCCGCGATGTATTGATCCTGCTTGCCGATCGGCCGCCCACAGCGTGTAATTTCAATATCGCAGGCTTCCTGCGCTAAACGCTCCGCCGTGACTTGCTCGCCTTTGTACATATACATGGCGTTCAACAGTCCGACAACCAGCGATGACGAGGATCCCAATCCGCTGCCTTCCGAGGGAATGTCAGCCAACGTCGAAATCTCAACGCCGCTTTTAATTCCGGTCATAATCATCGCCTCGCGGATCAATTCGTGCTTGATCTGCGAAACATCGTCCACGATCTCTTTGCTGGAGTAATTCAGAATGATCTTGTCGTCGAATCGTTCCTTGACAATCACGAAGATATACTTGTCAATGGCCGTGGAAATGACTTGGCCCATGCCTTCTTTGTAGAATTCCGCCAAATCCGAGCCGCCGCCCGCTAAGCTGATGCGAAGTGGTGTTTGAGAAATGACCATGATTTATTCTTTCTTTTCTGCCATCCGCCGTGCGCGTTCGTAGGTTTCGGGTGTACCGATATCCTGTATATATTCATCCGTCACGTAACCGCACATCTGGCCGGTTAATCGCGGCAGAACGTGAAAACCCAGATCCGCGGGATATTTTCCCGGTAAATAATCGTAAAGACCGGCTCCGGCCACGTGAAGGCCCGCGTTGGCAATATTGCTTTTCGGCTGACTCGGTTTTTCTTCAAAGGAAATTACTTTATCGTCGGAATCCAGCTCCAATATGCCACAGCGTTGCGGCTCATCCGTCGAATAGCCCACCAGAGTCAGCAGCGGATAAGCGTGGCGTTCGTGAAACGCGTACAAGCGGCGTAAATCAACACGGGCGAAATTATCCGCGTAAACGATAAAAAAACTCTTCTCACCTTCCACAAAATCCCAAGCTTGTCGGATCGTACCGGCACTGCCTAAAAGTTCACTTTCAAAAAAGATGCGCACCATTAGCGAAGTTTTTTTGCGCAGAACGTAATCCCGCACCTGATCGGCCAAGTGATGGACGTTGAGCAGTACGTCCGTCACACCGGCTTGCTCCAAGGAATCGAACCAGTAATCCAAGAGCGGACGTCCGGCCAAAGGAAGCAGGCATTTGGGTGTTGAACGCGTTAACTCGCCGAGTCTCGTCCCCAATCCCGCCGCCAGTAAAAAAGCTTTCACGCCGGAACCCGCTGCTGTTTATGCCAGTCCACCGTGCGCCGCAATCCGTCTTCGAACGTAATCGTCGGTTTCCATCCTAAAACCGTTTCCGCCTTGCGTGCGTCCAGATAAACGCGCTGAATTTCACCGGGACGCCCCGGAGCATGATGCGCAGGCTTGTCGACTTTAAGGATATGACACAACATCTCATGAATTTGATTCACGGACGTGCCGCGTCCCGAACCGATATTGATAATCTGTCCTTCCCCGCGCTCCAGCGCGCGCAGGTTGGCGTCAACCACGTCGGAAATAAAAACGTAATCGCGGACATGTTCACCGTTGCCGAAAATGGTCGGCGTCTTGCCTTCCAGCAACAGCCCGATAAAAATCGCGTTTACACCGGCTTCGCCGTGCGGATTCTGCCGAGGACCATACACATTCGGATAGCGGAGCACAACATATTTCAAACCTTGCAAAATACGATAGAGTTCCAGATAATGTTCCACCGTGTGTTTGGAAATTCCGTAGGCGCATTCCGGATTAATGGTATGCTGCTCCTCTACGGGAAGCTGCTTGGGTTCTCCGTAAACGGCCCCCCCTGTAGAAGCGTAGATGAATCGCTTCACGCCGCTTCGCACGGACTCCAGAATCAGTTTCAGTGTGCCGACGATATTCGTCTCGGCATCGAATACCGGATTATCCAGCGATTTTCTCACGTCCATTTGCGCGGCATGATGGTCAATGATTTCCGGTCGAAATTCTTCAAAGACTCGCTGCAGCGCGTTCTCATCACGGATATCTGCTTCGAACAGACGGACGTTGGCCGGCACGTTATGGCGAAATCCCGTGCTCAAATTGTCCAGCACGGCAACGTTATGACCTCGCGCCAAGAATCCTTCGGCTACATGCGAACCGATAAAACCGGCGCCCCCGGTAACCAGAATTCTCATCGCGACGCCGCCTTTCGCGACTCGCGCACTACGTTCAAGGATTTCATGTTTCTTTCCGCATAGTCCATGATGTCATCGACGTCGGTTTGCTGCTCCAAGTATTCCCGGTACAAATGAACGGATTCCTGCGGAGATCGCTTCGGATTCCAGCCTAAAGCTTGAAGCTTCGAGATATCCGATACGATATGCCGCGTATCGCCGAAGCGGAATAAGCCGGGGATGCGCGGCGCCAATCCTTCCCTGCCGAATTCTTTAGCGACAATCGCGCAGAATTCCTGCACCGTATACGGCTTTCCTCCGCCGACGTTGTACATTTCATAGCACGCACGGTTGTCTTCCAGAACGAGCAGATTCGCGTCTACTACGTCGTGGATGTTCACGTAGTCCCGCACCTGCATTCCATCCTCGTAAATCAGCGGTGCGCGATTGAAAAAGTAGCTGAGCGAAAAAATGCGGCACGCGCCGGAATAATTGTTGTAAAAACTCTGCCGCGGTCCCTGCACGATGGAAAACCGCATGGCCGCGGACGGAATGTCATACCGCTTGCCAAACGCCAGCGTCATGAGTTCCTGCGAATACTTGGACAGCGCATATTGATTTTGAGGATTCGCGTGCGTTTCGGGCGTGTCTTTCCATTTCAGTATTTCCGACGTGGACGGATGCCGGAAATCCCAATCCCCCGCTTCCAATTGCGCCAGCGGCCGCAGATCCGGCCGGAAAACTTCTCCGGATGCGGAATGATACAAACCCTCGCCGGCAACAGCCTGTGAGGAAGCCACGATTACTTTCTTTACGGGCAGCTTCTTTTCCACAATCAATTCGAAAATCAGCGCCGTGCCCACTGAATTCACGTGAAAGAATTTACTGAAGTCCGGCAGATAATCCTGATAAGCCGCAAAATGGAAAACGGCCTCCACTCCCTGCAGAGCGTTCAGCATGTCTTCGCGATTACGAACGTCGCCTTCGAGAAATCTGACTTTTGCCGGAATGTACGACGGCTTCCCCTTCAGGTGAACCGGTTTTTCCAGACTGTCCAGAATCGTGACGTCGTATCCTTTGGCAAGAAGCGCGTCGGTCGTGTGAGACCCGATAAATCCCGCGCCGCCGGTAACCAAAACTCGCACGGCATTCCCTTCAGATAAATGTGCTCAGCGCGCACCGCGGCCGGAAAGCACCGCGGGCACCGTCTTCATCAGAATTTTAAAGTCCAGCCACAACGACCAATTGTCAATGTAGGCAAGATCCAATCGAACCCATTCGTCAAAATCCGTGATCGTGCTCCGCCCGGAGATTTGCCAAAGACACGTCAAACCCGGCTTCACAGATAGTTTTCTACGCTGCCAGCTCTCGAATCGCGGCAGTTCGCTGTCCAGAGGAGGCCGCGGGCCGATAATCGCCATATCGCCCTTCAGCACGCTCCAGAACTGCGGCAGTTCGTCTAGACTGTATTTGCGAAGAAACCTTCCGATCTTCGTGATGCGCGGATCATTCGTGATTTTAAAAACCGCACCCGACATTTCGTTCATCGCCGTCAATCGCTCCTTCAGAGCATCGGCATTGATAACCATCGTGCGGAATTTATAGCCCGTAAACTTCTTCTTGTTCTGTCCGACCACCTTCCAGGAATAAAAAACCGGACCGCCGTCCTGCATTTTAATCAACAGGGCAATAGCGGCCAGAAGCGGCGAAAGCATAATCAGTACTGTAGCGGAAAACACGATATCAAACAATCGCTTGATCAGAAGCTGCCATTCTTTGTGCCGCGTCGTACGGTAAATCAATACGGGTTGGTCGTACAGAATCTCCGCATCCACCTGCGCCACAAGACTGGAAAAGAAGTTGGACAGAATGATGGCATTCACCCCCTCCTGCTCGCAAAGCGCCAGCATGTCTGTGCATTCTTCAAGTTGCCGTGTAGGAATTGCGAAAACGACTTCATGAATCGGATGGGCATGCAGAATTTTCAATAAATCCGGCGGCGTGCCCAGCACTTTCGCGCCCATCATCTCCGTACCGACGCGACTGGAATCGAAGTCCACGAATCCGATCAGGTTGACTTCCCATTCCGCGTGATCTCGCACTTGCGTTAAGAAACGCTGCGCCTTTTCTCCGGAACCCACCACTAATATCGTCTTGGATAGCGCGCCCTCTTCGCGAAGATACTCGCGAAGATATCGGAAGAAAATCCGGTTGAGACAGAGTAAAATCCCATTGACAACGACAAACAGACCCACCACGCTTCGCGGCGGCATCTCGATCCGGACAAGATACGTAAAGCCAAACAGAATCAGCAGGCCGATAAGGATAGTGCGTCCGACAATCTTGCACTCGTGCCAAAGGGAAACACGCTGCGTTTCCGAGTACGCCTTCTGCACGTCCAGAAGCAGCCACCACAGAATGACCATCATGATGAGAACGTTGTAGTATTCCTCGACCGACTGTGCGGTTCCGAAGAAAAACGCAGTCCGAATCTGCGTTCGCAGCGCAAAGGCCGATACAAACGCCACCACGGTCATGATGATGTCCGCAACCTGCGCTAATACGCGCACCCATATGGATTGTTCACTGGCTTGCGGCATAAAGTTGTTTCGGCGTCAGTCTTTCGCGAAAATGCGGCGCGGCGAATTAAGCACGCTGCGCGTAAAAACCACGAACCTCTTTCACCACCGCGTACACGTCATCTTCCGTCAGCTCCGCTGACATCGGCAGCGCCAGCGTATCCTCGGACAATTGCTCCGCAACGGGAAACTGTCCCTTGCCGGATCCTAAAAAAGCGAAGCATGGCTGCAAATGGAGAGGCACCGGATAGTACACGTCGCAGGCGATGTCGCGTGCGCGAAGATAATCGCGGAGTTCGTTGCGATGCGGCGCGCGAATCACGTATTGATGGTACGTGTGATAAGCGTCCGCCGGAGCGGTGGGAATTGTCACGGGCGCGTCTTTCAGAAGTTTTTCGTATAACGCGGCTCGTTCCCGCCGAACTTCGTTCCATACCGCCAAATACTTCATCTTCACGACCAGCACGGCCGCCTGTACTTCATCCAGCCGGCCGCAAATACCGATGCGGTCATGGTAGTAGCGGTCCCGCGCGCCGTGGACGCGATCCATGCGAACGTACTGCGCAAGCTGCTCATCGCGAGCAAGCACCATGCCGCCGTCGCCTGCGCCGCCCAGATTTTTAGTCGGGTAGAACGAAAAACATCCGAAATCGCCGATCCCTCCCGCCGTGTAGCCGGCTCGTTTTGCGCCGACGGCCTGACAAGCATCCTCAATCAGATACAGTTTGTGTTGCTTGGCCAGATTCCGCCATTCCTCCGGTTCACAGACCAATCCGAAAAGATGAACGGGAAGCAGGGCGCGAGTCTTCGATGTAATCGCTTTTTTCGTTTTACGGATGTCCAGATTAAAGCTGACCTCGTCCACGTCGGCGAAGACCGGAGTCGCGCCGACACGTACAATCGCGCTGACGGTCGCAAAAAAGGAGTACGGCGTCGTGATCACTTCGTCGCCCGGACCGATTCCCGCCGCTTTCAGGGCTAAAATCAGCGAGTCCGTGCCGGAGGAAACACCAATGCCGAACGGCATATTCGCCAGCGCCGCCATCTGTTCTTCCAACTTCCGTACCCGCGGACCCAAAACGAAATACTGTGTTTCAAATACTTCTGTCAACTCCGCCCAGACTTCATCGCGGATATTCTTAAACTGTGCCGGCAGATTGATCATCGGCACTTTCATGCTGGCTCCTTTATGAAACAAGCCACGGTTTGCTCAAGTCCGCGGCGAAAAGTCCACTGCGCCCGAAAACCCATCGCTTGTTGAATTTTGGTAATATCGGCTAAAGAATGGCGCACGTCGCCCGCTCGGGCTGGTTCGTGCACCGCGTCCATTTTCACATTCATAATTTCACACAGCGTGTGAAGCAAATCCAAAAGGGAGAAACGCTCGCCGCACGCCACGTTAAAAAAATCTCCGGCCACACCCTCGGCGCGGCACGCCAGAAGATTGGCTTCGATCACGTTGGCAACGTATGTAAAATCGCGGGATTGTTCGCCGTCGCCGTAAATCACGGGAGCTTTCTTCTGCTGCAGTGCGGTAATAAAACGCGGGATGACGGCGGAGTACTGGGAGGTTGGATCCTGCCGCGGACCGAATACATTGAAGTAGCGTAGTGCTACGGCTTCCAGGCCAAAGACTCCGTAAAAAGCCGCGCAGTATTTTTCCGTGGCCAGTTTGGTGACCGCGTATGGCGATTTCGGCAGCACCGCCATCGTCTCGACCTTCGGCAGCGTGGGCGTATCACCGTAGACCGAAGACGATGAGGCGACGACGACGCGGCGAACTCCTTCGTCGCGCGCCGCCATTAATACGTTCAGTGTGCCCGAAATGTTGACGTCGTTCGATGCAACCGGATCCTGCACCGAGCGCGACACGCTCGGAAGCGCTCCCTGATGAAGTACAAACGTGCATCCCTTCACGGCCTGACGTACAATATCGGGATTCCGTAAATCGCCTTCAAAAAGGGAAATATCCGGACGGAACGGTTCCAGGTTTCTCCGATAGCCGGTCGAGAAATTGTCGAGCACGGAAACCGCGTGACCGCGCTTCAATAATACTTCAACCAGATTGGATCCGATAAAACCGGCGCCGCCTGTAACTAAATAACGATCAGTGCTCATGAGCCTGCTTTCTCGGGATCATCACGGACAAATGTATGACACGGATTCACCATGCCGCGAAAAGCCCCGAAAATATAGTCTATGTGTCCGCGCTTCAAGCCGGCATGGCACGGAAGCGCAATAATATTCTCGTCGGTATCCGTTTCCGTATAGATTCCGAATCGTTCCAGCCGTTCCTGCATAACGGAAGCGGTGTAAGGCGCTTCCGCCTGAAGCAGAAAGACGAAGGGCGGAGACTTCGGTTTTAAATCCGCCGGCATCATGCCCAGCAGAGCAAACAACTCCCGGTAGCGCCGCCAATTGTTCCATCGAATATCCGCTTGATCCGCGCGCTGCGGCCAATAAATCTGCAGCTGCTCGCGCACGGTGTTGCGTTTCGTAATATCCAGACAGTGAAACTTGTTCCACACCGTTTCGTCCGGGAAATAGTCGCCCGCCAGAATCGCCCCGAACTGCATCGGAAACCAGCGTGTGAAATCGAATACGGCATAACGGCCGTAACTGCCGAGATGTGCATCCCCGTCCGAGTGATAGAGCACGTCGCGGCAGTCTTCTATGACCGGCGTACTCTCCGCCGCCAGCGTGTCCGCCTCGGGACAAGCAATACCCCAGCGATGGCAGACGATGATCGCATCCGCCTCGCGATGACGTGCTACAAAATGGTACCGCTCGCCGAAAAGACGGTGGAGCTCCGCCGTATATGATGCCTCACCCTTTGACGCCCAGACGCCGATAGTCGCGGAATCGGGTAAATCCAGGGCCCGTAAAGCCGACTGCAGCGCAAAGGGCCAGGACGGAAGATACGTAAACTCCGCCTCGAAATATTCGGAGAGCTGCGTGTTGATCGCCACCGCCTGCTGTTCAATCCAGTCCAGCGCACCGTTGGAAAACGGATTGAGACCGATGTGCGGACGACTATCATCGGACGGCGGATGAAAAAGAATCGGATAAGGCTGCGTGCAGTATTTCTGGAAATAATGCTGCAATTCCTGCCGGAAGCTCACACCCACGTCAAGATATTCGTACTCGGAACGATTGAACTGTTCGACCACGTGCCAAAGCAGAAAAGCGTTCGCTTCCACAGCCCGTCCCGCTTCGTTCGTCCCGCCGTAGTGATAAAAGAGTGTGTTGCGCGTCACCGGTGTGACGATAATCCCGCCGATCAACTGTTCCTGAAGATAGGCAAGATAGAGTTTCTGCTCCGGTTCCAGCGTCGTGCACAGCGTGTCGGGATTGTACCAAACTTGGGCTATCAGGGAAAGATCGCGGCTTTCAACGACCTTCACTCCGGCTTTCTGAGCCTTGCGGATTCCCTGTTTGGCTCGCGAACGCAGCGCGTTCCAGGCTTTCTGCGGATCCAGATGAAGCAGCGCGCCTTGCGTTAAAATGTCTTTACCGATATACTGCACGATAATCCTGCTATGAACAAATGCCGACTTCTTCGTCAGGACAGTCGGTAAGCACGGGAGCTATAAGAATGCACGGACATTCAGTATTCCGATGGCAGTCGTAGAGGAAATCATTCTGAATCTGCGTCTCGCCTCTCCCGTCCCAGTAGTTGTTGCGAGCGTCAATGACTTTATTGTTAATGAGACATGCATCCACATAAACATAATAACGCGGACACGTTTTAATACAATTCTGGTAGAGATGCGGGAAGGAGGCACCTCGATAATCCGGAGTTTCCGCAATATTCATCACGCGGTTGACGCGAAAAAAAAGATTGTGGTGAGTGAATACCGAAGAATCCACGAGAGAACCGAGGGATAAGCCGTACCAGGATGTGCTGAATTCATTCCGGTGGATTTCCATATTCTTTAAATCCCGTCCGAAAATGGCACCGGTTGTCGAAAGCCCCGTCAAGGTGTCACCGCTGGATCGTCCGCAATTATAAAACCAATTGCAATAAACGGATCCGCTTCGAACCACCATTAGCTTCAAACCGTACTGCGAACAGCCGTACAGCGCGTTTCGTTCAATAAGCAACGGTGAGTTGCCCCCCTGCGCAACCACAAACGCAACGGTCGTGCGGTCCGTCACGTTTCCCCGCACAACGATGGAGTCGGAGGTTGCAGCGGAGCTGCCAATCAGTGTGGCCGCTTGACCTCCAACCGCATAAAAACTACAATACTCTATCCTTCCGCCGGGAACACTGGAAAATACTCCGTTGTCCGAGTAGCTGAACGTGCAGTAGCGAAAATACGGCGGTGCGGCGCCCGCGTTGAATTTCAAGTAAAACCAGTCTTGCGATGCCGGGATAGCTTCATCGGATGTGAACGTAATATAGGCTTCTTCAGTACCCTCTGCGATGATTGCTCCCATGATCTGAACGGAACCGCCTACGGGTAATCGAACAACGACTCCGGGTTCAATCGTCAGAATTGCGTCGTTGCCGACGTTCATTCGCTGACCAAGCACATAATGCCGCCCTGCCGCCCACGTCACGTTGCCGTGCAGCGTGACGTTTTCACCGATCTGTATTTCCGGCGCCAAAGTGACGGTTCCGGCCTCAGCGGATTTTCCGTTCAGCACCACAGCTCTCGGTTCCGACCAGCCGTACCCGCTCTTGCGCGCCACGACCACATAATCACCATCCGGTAAATCGGAAGATTTATACCCGCCGCCGCCGTCCGTGCTCAGACTGGCTCGAAGCCGCGATTGCTCCCGTCGAAAGTCAAACGCAGCTTGAAGACGATAGGGAAAACCCACGGCGGGAACGCTATTGGTTTTATACCATACGCTCGTGCTGGATAACGGAACCGCTTCGTAAATTTCCACGACCACGCCGGAAGCGTCACCCTCGTTCACCTGAACACGCCCCGATATGTAACTCGGCTCCTCTTGCTTCTTGCAGCCCGGGAGATATAATGCGAAAAGCAGTGGCAGAACGGCTGCAAACCGAAGTGCGCGGTTCATTCGTTCTCTCCTATCGGAAATAGACAATGACGGCGCAGACTGTTGCCCATAAAACCACATTCACAAGTGTCGCGCGGTCGCGCACCAGAAGCGACGTCGGATCTCCGCCCTCATTCCGCTTGTAGATCAGATAAAGATAGCGCAGCAGTCCATAGACAACAAACGGTATGGTCCAGAAGAGATCCCGCGTCCCATAATGTCTAAGAGTGTCGTCCGAAATCGTATAGAGACTATAAGATACCAGCGTGGCGGCTGTGAGTGCGGCCAGTATTTGGTCAATCAGCTGCAGGTTGTAGTCCGCCAGACTCGCACGATGCGCCGCCGCAGCGTCGCCTAACAGGGCGATTTCCCGACGTCGCTTCGCCAAGGCTAAAAACAGCGACAGCAGAAAGGCGCATAAAATGAGCCAGTACGACAAATACACTTCATCCAGAAACTCCGCGACAATGGCGACTCCGCCGACCGCGCGGTAGACAAATCCGGCGGACAGAAGCAACACGTCCAGAATCACCATCCGCTTCAAGCCCGCCGAATAAACGACATTGGTCAGCAGATACGCGGTGACAATCCAGCCGAAACGCGTACTAAGTCCGAAGCCCCAGGCTAATCCCGCAGCCGTGAACAGAAAGGATAGAATCAGAGCAACGGGAACCGAGATCCGGCCGGAAGGCAGCGGTCTGTCCTTTTTCCGGGGATGCAGCCGATCCGCCTTCAAATCAAGAATATCATTGAACGCGTAGACGCCGCCGGAAACCAGACTAAAGGCTAAAAAACCCTGAATCACCGCCAGCAGAACCTGCGGATTCTCCAAAACGACCTTGGCCGGTGAGAAGAGAACGGCCGCGAACAGAACCATATTCTTGATCCAGTGCGCAGGCCGGACTAACTGAATAATGCCGAACAATCGCTTCATGTACCCGTTATAATCTGACGACGTTCGCCTGAGTTCCCAGCGGCCGCGTCGCATTGCGTGCGTCAAATACCAGTTGCGCGCGTTTCACGATCATCCCATAATCAACGTTGGAATGATCCGTCGTAATCACCACGGCGTCGCACGAGGATATCAAGGCTTCAGTGAGCGGGACCGATGTGTGTTTCTTGCCGTCAATCACCACGGAAGGGATGAACGAATCGTGATAGCAGACCTCCGCGCCGTGCTTTTCCAGAGATTCAATGACGTCCAGCGACGGCGATTCCCGCGGATCGTCTATATCCCGCTTATAGGCCACGCCTAATACGAGAATCTTCGATCCCTTCACCGCCTTCTTCATGTCGTTCAAAGCCATGCTCACGCGCGTCACCACGTAATCGGGCATGGAACGGTTGATGTCATCCGCCAGTTCAATGAACCGCGCGCGATATTTCAGAGTCTTGAGCTTCCAGGACAAATAAATCGGATCTATTGGAATACAATGGCCGCCCAAACCGGGACCCGGATAGAACGGCATGAATCCGAACGGTTTCGTCGCCGCCGCTCCGATGACTTCCCATACGTCCACGTGAAGCAGATTGCACATGATCGCGAGTTCATTGACCAATCCGATGTTGATCGAACGGTAAGTATTCTCCAGCAGCTTAGCCAGCTCCGCCGCACGCGTGGAAGATACGGGTACCGGCTTCTGTATGATCAATCCGTAGACAGCCATCGCCGCTTTCAGACAATTGGCCGTATGCCCGCCCACCACTTTGGGCGTGTTGTCCGTATGATACACCGGATTTCCCGGATCCACTCGTTCCGGAGAAAATGCAACGAAAACGTCGGTTCCGACTTTCAAGCCGCGATTCTCGAATTCAGGCACAACCAGCTCTTCAGTCGTGCCGGGATAGGTCGTGCTCTCTAAGATAATCAGCAATCCCGGGTGCGCATACTTCAGAATTTCGTCCCGCGCGGACACGATGAATGAAATGTCCGGATCGCCGGTCTTATTCAGCGGGGTCGGCACACAAATCGAAATCGCATCCAGATCGCGAATGACCGAATAATCGGTCGTTGCCGTGATCAAACCGTTCTGGACATGAGTTTTCAATTCGTCCGCGTTCACGTCCAGAACATACGAATCGCCTGCGTTCAGTCGCTTTACTTTGTCGGTGCTAAGTTCGATCCCGGTGACGTGGATCTTCTTGCGGGCAAATTCGACCGCAAGCGGCAGTCCGACATAACCCATTCCGACTACACCGACCTTCAAGGATCGGTTGTTCACCTTTTCGAGCAAATTGTTGATTGACATGGGCATGGTTGAATGTGAAAGTTTACCCAGACACTAAATATACTGAGAGTGACAAAAAAAAGCAATCAAAAAGAGCTTTTGGCAGCCCTTCTTGATTGCTCTTTGCAATTGTTATACCGAAACTTACACACCGGTTAAGATATTGCAACAATCTCACCGATTTGTGAAAGATTACTCAACCTGCAAAATATAGGCTCTTCCGGCGTTTTCGGATCCCGAATCGTCGTTCCAACGGGCACCGGTCAGAAGTTTAGGCACACCGCTGTCCAAGCCTATTAGAACGGCTAAACTGCCGCCCAAGCGGTCGCCGATATTCTCTCCCGTAAAGTGACCGAAAGGTTTGTCCCAACCGCCATAGTAGAAATGGAGCACACCCCGGCTGCCGGATTCACTCTCCGCTTGTACAGCCCAGTCTCCCTTGCCGTCGGAATTCAGATCGCCCAAAGAGTACACTTGGCGGCCGAAAGCCCCGGCTTCAGCCTGTCCCCAAAAAGTTGTCGAAGGCTGCGGATTCAGCTTCGCTCCACCGTAATACAAGTAAACCCTGCCTAACTGCTTGCCTCCTTGAGCCACACGCGGCGCACCTGCCAATATTTCCGGGATGGTATCTCCGTTGATATCGGGAATAATGGCCAGCGACCAGGCAAAGTGATCCTGGAACGATGTCCCCTCGCCGTGAATAGTCTGGGACGGAGCCGACAGACTGAGCGATTTTCCGCCATGGAAAATGAACAGTGAACCGGGCATTTTTTCGCCGACATTGTGTTGCGGCGCGCCAATCAGCAAATCGGCCTGGGCATCGCCGGTAACGTCTCCTGTGGCTATGGCGGTCCCGAACAGATCATTCGTCGTTCCCAATCGAATTTCTGCGTCTGGAGCCTTGGCAGGGCCTCCTGTACGCTTTCCGAACCACACGTAGGCTCGACCTGATGTAGCTCCGGCTTTAGCTGAACGGGGAGCTCCGATGATTAGATCGGCCAGGCTGTCTCCGTTGATGTCATGTTTCAGGTTGATCGCTTCGCCGAAGCCGTCACCGGCTTCACCTGCACTCAACATGGCCGGAGGTGATTTGCCGAAATCCGCGCCGCCGAAATAAAGATACGCCTTGCCCGCCGGACTCTTGCCGGTTCCCTGCCCTGCCGGAGCGCCCACTACAAGATCGGGAAAACCATCTCCATTCCAGTCGCCGCCGCCCGATAGTGACCAGCCGAACAGTTCTCCCTCCGCCGGTGCCGAAATGGAAAGAACCGGGGCATCGGCCAGCAGGTTGTCGTAGAAGGCTACACGTCCCGTGCGGATCGGCCCGTCCGTCTCCCCCGTTGAAGAAACGGCAAACCACGGGGCGCACCCGGTGTAAGCCAAGGGGGCTTCGCATGCCGAACCGAAATATTCGCGAACGTCTTCACCCGTCAGAACCCGCAATAGATTCTTGGCGCTTCGTGTTTCTAATTGCGCCAAAGCCAGCGTTAAAACAACAAGCAGTGCCACGGCTGATAAAAGCACATAGCCAACTCGTTTCATGGCGAACTCCCGTACCTTTGCTATAAACCCGCTTGGGAATGGAGTAGCACGAGGAGTACGGCCCTGAAAGAGCCGCACTCCTCGTGCGAAAATTGAGTCTAACGGAAGAAGTTACCGAACGCGGACGATGTCAATCCGCCGATTCTGATAACGTCCCTGCTCTGTGGCATTGGATGCCACCGGCTTGCCCGAGCCAAAGCCCTTGGCAACCAGACGGTTTTGATCCACGCCGCGGGAGATCAGGTAGTTCCGTACGGCATCGGCGCGGGCTTGCGACAACGGATTGTTGATCGCGTCCGTACCGGTGTTGTCCGTGTGACCTTGGATCTCCAGCAATTGAATTTCGGGGTGCTCATTGATGAGTTGGGCGGCTCCATCGAGAACACGCGCGAAATCGTCGGTAATGTCCGCTGATCCCGTAGCGAAGTTGACGCCCGGGAAGCTGACCACGCCGCCGGTCTCAGCCCAGATAGCTTTAATGGAATCCTTCTGCGCCGGACGCAGGAGTTCAAGGCTAAGCTTCAACGAGGGATTGCCCTCGAAGATATAGCGATGAATGAATTCCTTCGGGCCTTCCGGCTTCGGGGCGCAAGGCTCACACGGCTTCTTCTCGCGCTTCAGAGTACCCATCAGGCTCTTCAGAGGATTCTTGTCCTTGAAGTAGAAGTTCACCGACAAACGGTGGTTCTCCTGCAGGAACTCTTCCGGCTCCGTCACGTACGCGTACTGGATGGCAAAGTTGTTGAAACCGATGCCGAATCCAGCCGTGAAGCATGACGTGCCAACGACGTCATTCAGACCCGCGGCGAGATAGAAGCTGGTCTTGTCGGTGATGTCCACGTTGTAGGCGCCGCCGATAGCCGCTGTCGCGTCCATCTGCTTCACCTTAATTAGATCGGCAGAGAGAGTGATGTGCTTCCAGGGAAGTACACCCAATCCCAACCGCGCTTCCCACGGTGTGACGTCATCACCGATTTTGCCCGTCAGATCACGCACCATGGCTCCGAACGTGAGCTCATCGTACGGCTTGAGCAGCAAGCCGGCGTCCACGCCATAGCCGCTGTTGTCGGCGAGATCTTCTTGCAAATACTTTCCGCTGAGGCCAAGGGCAAGTCCATTGGCCAGCACTCTTCCATAGCTGAGC
>Ga0105104_10000625_pt1 | contig 27296 bp, 19 predicted proteins | sample PPLLaktember2015_3_FD_87034 | JGI IMG/M metagenome (GOLD analysis project Ga0105104, IMG submission 87034) | Freshwater sediment microbial communities from Prairie Pothole Lake near Jamestown, North Dakota, USA - PPLs Lake P7 Core (6) Depth... | ecosystem: Environmental > Aquatic > Freshwater >...
CGCGCATCAGCTCTCAACAGTTATTGGCATCACGTTATTCCCCTTCTCTATTTATTGGATTATCCGCCGGTGGCAGCCAGAATCATTGAAAGAAACAATGCGCATCGGACTTCTGTGGCTGGTGTTGACTGTTTTGTTTGAAACGGGAATGGCAAAATTATTCCAGAACCGTGATTGGCCCTCTGTGTTTCGGAATTACAATATTCTTGAAGGCCGCGTCTGGATATTGGTTTTACTTTGGGTCGCTGCTGAGCCTTCATTATTTTATAAAATTCAAAAGAAGAAAAGGACTGACTATCCCAGCAACCTTGACAAGGTCCCTTAGACAATTCCTGGTAACCTTGTCAAGGTTTCAGAGGGCGCGGAGTATTGCAATTTAAAATTTGAAACATTACATTTTGTGTAATAGAAAGGGGATAGGACTTCTGCCTTGGTACTCCTGATCTGCTGTTGATCAGAAAAAAACCAATTCATCACTTCTTCAAGGGGGTCCTATGCATCTCACCAATCTTAAACTCCAAACTATAAACAGCCGCATTTATTCCCACATCCATTTAATAAATGGATTAACGATAAAAGCCTGCGCTGTCCTCATTTTAACCGTACTGTTTTCAATATCCATGGTTGCACAGGACCAGATTAAAAAAGGGACCTATGCATTAAACGGATCAATCGGATTTTCATCAATAACATCGAATCAAGGCACTCATAAATTTGATGAATCTAACTTCTCGTTTTATCCAAGTATCTCATATTTTGTTATAGATCATCTCGAACTAGCCTTGAGTCCATCATACAGCACTTATTCTTCAAGAGAACAATCCAGTTCTTCCCATGACAATAGCGGTAAACATCTCGGTTTAGGTTTCGGGATTCGTTATTACTTCTTTGCCACAAATATTGCGCCTTTTATTGGTGCTAATGCGCAAAGCAGTTGGTCCTCAAGAAATGGCAGTACATACTCATCGCCTAATTCTTATGGTATATTTGTGGTTGGAGTCGATATATTTATTGCAAAGTCACTTGCCGTGGAACCAGCGTTATCGTATTTTAGCGAGCGATTGGGGGATCAATTCACTCTGAGCGGATTCAGTCTGGTAATCGGCGTAAAATATTTCATTATTCCATAAAACACACGCCTCAGCTTACGGTTTCGTGGTATGAGCACTATCCGGCAGGCGGGGCACAATCGCTTTATCTTTATTCTTTCATTTCTCATACCGAAAGGAGTGCACACTTCCATCCTTGCTACAACTGGTCAATCATTGATCAGCATAAATAATCCTGTCATTATTATTTTGCAAGGAGGTCGTATGAAACTCAACAAGAGTCGTCTCTCGGGATTGCTCAGGCAAATAATATTTTTGTCTTTATGGGCGATCATTGCATCGATATATTTTCAAGGATGTAATGACAATTTATTGGACACCGAAACCGCTTCGGCCTTTACCTTGAATACATTCGGTACTCCCGGGCAAATAAAAACATACTATAAAACAGTGTCAGATTTCATTGATGGAACAAATGCACCTGCGATCCTACCTGCCGATTCCATCAAAAGCAGAATTAATTATCCTGACTCACTCTACAATAAAGGCGGTTTCTGCTATTATGTCATAACAGAACAGTATGAATCAAGGAACGACACATTAATTGTTAATCAAGAAGGAGAAGGCTACAGTCTCTACCTTGAGTTAAACAGTTTGTACGCCCATGTGTTCACTCAAGGCAAGGTGTATGAAAAGGGGCAGGTCAAATATTATTCTTTGGAAAATAAAATTTGCAGTATCTCATGGAATAATAATTTCCCGATTTCACTGGACGTCCCATTAGTTGTCGGAAAACAGTTTACATCGCAGGATGGTTGGTATAATTCTGTTGTGTCCGGAGAGGAAGTCATAACAACGCTGGCCGGCCAATTTGAAACGTTCAAGATCCAGGTGAGCCGGCGCTATGGCGGTGATGCACAGGTATTCTATATTAATCCACAATATGGCATTATTCGCTCAATAATTTCTTTCGATAAGCATACACTCGATTTGCCATGGGATAAATCAAAAACTCCGCAGGTGCGGCAAATCCATACATATGAACTTATTTCAATAAAATAGTATTTTGTCCGGTGTCGCCGGAGACTTGCCCGCCAAAGGCGGGCAAGCGATGCCTCAACTTCTGGCGGGACAGATAATGTATTATGGTTCGCGTAAAAAATATTTTGCTTGGAAAAACAACTTTTCATTCAGTAGTACAATTTCTTCATGAGAGATACTCATAATATTTTATGAGCGAATATATGGAGATTCTTATGAAAGCAATTATCTGCACAACATACGGCCCTCCCGAAGTCTTAAAGATGGTGGAAGTGGAAAAACCTATTCCCAAGGACAATGAAGTCCTGATAAAAGTGCGTGCGACGACAGTACACATCGGTGATACCAAAGTCCGGCGCCTGGAGCCCGGATTGGGGCCCGTCCAGGATTTCTTTTTCAAACCCATGATGCGGTTCATTCTTGGGTTCAACGGACCAAGAAAAAAAATACTTGGCATGGAATTGGCGGGAGACATTGAAGCGATCGGCAAAGATGTTACGCTGTTTAAGGTGGGCGATCCCGTTTTTGCATCCACGGAATTTCAATTTGGTGCATATGCCGAGTATCGCTGTATGCCTGAAGACGGGATTCTTGCAATCAAACCCAAAAATATGTCCTACGAGGATGCCGCCCCGGTTCCTAATGGTGCGTTAACAGCCCTGTTTTATCTTAGAAAAGGGAGTATTCAGAAGGGACAAAAGGTATTAATATATGGAGCTTCCGGAAGCATTGGTACTTTTGCCATACAGCTTGCCAAGCATTTCGGGGCGGTAGTGACTGGAGTTTGCAGCACTGCGAATCTGGATATGGTGAAATCGCTTGGGGCCGATAGCGTCATCGATTACACACAGGAGGATTTTACGAAAAGCTCTGATAAGTATAACGTAATATTTGATACCGTGGGCAAGATTAAATCTTCAAAACGGAAAAAATCCCTGTCCAGGTCGGGAATCTATATCTCCGCTCTTTCTTTGTCAGGCAACGTCAAGTTGAAGGTCGAAGACCTGATCTTTCTTAAAGATCTCTTTGAGGCAGGAAAACTGAAATCGGTGATAGACAGACGCTACCCGATGGCACAAATAGTTGAGGCGCACCGGTATGTCGACAAGGGTCATAAAAAAGGAAATGTCGTAATAACTGTTTAGAAGTCATCTCAAAAACATAGAATAAGATCAGTCTGAGCTTGCCTGCCCGCCCGGCTTCCGCAAGCGAGCGTCTATGTTACGCCTCCGGCTGGGAATGAAATGAAGATTGTTAAGCGCCGCGAAATAGTCCGTGACGCCCCGGTACGATTGGACGGTCATTGCGATCCCGACGTAGTCGGGAGTGGCAATCTCTCTTTTTACTGGACCAGAGATTGCTTCGTCACTCCGCTCCTCGCAATGACTGTTGATTTCAAGATGGGTGTCAAGGTCTCCCGTAAAAACACGGGGCAGGCATACGGTGACACAAAATGTGAAAATTTCTGATGCGGAGTTATATAAAGTTCAAAATTGACAAGGGTGCAATCTTGCAGTATATTATATAAACTTTGTCTCATTGGCCCCGTAGCTCAGGTGGATAGAGCAACAGCCTTCTAAGCTGTGGGTCGCGCGTTCGAGTCGCGCCGGGGTCACCAGGGTTACTGAGGAATCCTCAGGCAGCCGAGACCACTTCCAGAGTTGATGATTGCGGTTTGCAGCGAAACCTCATCTTATGAGGAGCATTTTTCGTGTCCTGATATCCAATAATGAATTCGATGCTGTCGATGGGAATTCCTTCAGTACTAAATCGAATCCATCCCGTTTCCCCCCTGCGAATACTTTTCGATTGACTCATCTTCGCCGTTACCCCCTGAGGAACTCTCAAATTCAGAGCGTTCATCGGAGCTCCGTTGTTGACGATATACAAAACGACAGTTGATTCCTCTCCTACGCATCGTTTCAGTTGAATGTCCGGAACGGCCGGAAGCGGCCGGGGAGGGGGCGCAGTCGGCACTGTCTGTGGGCCGTTCCGTTGTTCGATCAGCGGTGCGATGGTTCCCGCAGGCACCCGGAGTGCAACCTGCTGTTCCAGCGCCAGGGTGCGGGCAAGCTCCTCTTCTTCCGTCCTTCCCGCAAACATATCGAAGAGCGTCAGGTGATAGGACTCCAGGAGATTAAATTTTAAAGCGCAAATTGCAATGATCATTCCGCCTGCAAATCCGCCGATATGCATCCAGTGTGCGATACCATCCGGCGAGCCGATGCTGCCGAGAATATCAAACACGAGCCAATAGACGACCATCCATAATGCTTTTGTTGCAAATTTTCCTGCTTTGAACAACCAGACAATCGGAATGGCGAACAAGTACCAAACGTGGATTTTATTGCGCGGAAACAGAACGAGCGCCATGCCGACAATTCCATTAATCGCACCGCTCGCACCGATGGCAGGACGCCCGTCGACCAGGAGATGGACCACTCCCGCTATGATCCCGAGAAAGACATAGATCGAGATATACGCGCCATTCCCGACGGTCGCGCAGATGGCATTCCCGAAAATCCAGAGAAACAACATATTGCCCAGCAAATGAAAAAACCCGCCATGGAGAAACATGTTTCCCAGCAATCCGGAAATTTCCCAATCACGAAGAACGAGAGATTCCTGGTCCGCCATCGGGAAAATCTGTTCGGGAAGGAAAAATATTAAGGAGGTAATGACAATGAGTGCCGCATTCGCGTACGGCATGCGGGTAAACGTAGTCTCCAGTTTGTAGGGAATGAGCATCATATCAGGACCCCATAATCAGTAATGAGAACGATGAACATCGGGCAGGTGCACGGGTGATTTCGATCCCGGTCATGACGGATTACTCTCCGGCCGGTCAATAAGTCCGAATTGCAGCAGGTGGTGATAGCAGTGTTTGAATTGAGCACGCTGCCACTCCTCCGCACCCAGCGGTCCAAATAACGGATGAACATGAACCGCCAGCGGCTGCTCCTGAAAATGAACGAGAAAGCGGTCAACCTCTTTTTGTAATGCCGCCTTCGCATCACTGAAACTGGAAAATCGAAACGGGAGCGGCTCGTCGCCGAGCACGGGATTTTTGAATTCAAGAGGCGTCGGACTGTTATTATAAAGAAATCGTTTCGTTCGCTCGAGCAGCTGCACCGGAGTGCGGCAGGGAAGCACAAGAATTCCACTCGCGCATTCAAAGGCCCAGACCAGATGTTCGATCATATGCTGCGGAGTCATTTTGCCCCAGAGTGGAGGGGTCTGTTCGGCGAGGTGTGCAAGGCATTCGGTAAAAAGTCCGTTGAAAAATTTTTCACGCAGTTTTTCATCGTTGACATCAAAAGGGATAGGCATCATTTTGACTCGTCACTTTTTCGATTGGAGTAATTTTGTGGGGGAAAACTGAACGACCTCGGAAAAATAGTACTTATTATTCTATTGAAGCGCAAGGGCTTGCGGGATTTACCACGGCATCCCGATGAAGTCGGGACGCCTCGTAATACGTAACCCGAAGGGTTTAGCAAAATAAATAGCCATCCGATTTATCGGATGGCGGTGAAAGATTTAATGTTATAAGCGATAAGTTCGATGGTTAAGCGTCACGAAATGGTTCGTGACACCCGAGTATATAATATACCCGTCATTGCGAGCTCGACGAAGTCGAGAGAAGCAATCTCTCGTTTTATCTGGCCGGAGATTGCTTCGTCTTCCGATCGACTTCGTCGTTCGGAATCCTCGCAATGACTGGCAATGGGCGTTGGTTAACCTGGGTGTCACGGTCCACACCGTGACACTAAAAGCTGAATATTCAGTAGTCAAACGTCACGAAATTTTGCCCGACTGCTGACGCATTCACGCAGGCGGGGGTTCGTGACGCCCGAGTAATTAAAATGGACGCCTTGGTGATACGAAACCCGAAGGGTTTTGCGAAGATAAAGAAGCCGTCCGATTTATCGGATGGCGTTGAATGATTTAATTTATAACCTTGTCAAGGTCTCTGAGACAATTCCTCTACGACCTTGACAAGGTACCGTGACGCCAAAATAAATTATTTCAAATTCCAGATATACGCCCTCTTTTCCGGAGGGATGAACATCGCTCCAGTCCCGCCGCAGTCGAATGCATCGTAAAATGACTTTAGATTGGGCACGGACGCATTGACGCGGTACTCTGCCGGCGAATGCACATCGGTTTTCAATTGCATCCGCAGCCGTTCGGGACGCACATTCCGCCGCCAGATCTGTGCAAAGGAAAGGAAGAATCGCTGCTCCGGCGTAAAGCCGTCGATCCGGTCAACCGATTTTCCCTGGAGCGAATTCTCCAATGCGGTATACGCGATTGCAAGTCCGCCCAGGTCTCCGATGTTCTCGCCCAGTGTTGCCTTGCCGTTGATGTGAAGCGAGTCGATCGGGATCACCGCATCGAATTGTTTTTCCAGGATGGACGTCCGGCTGTCAAAATTCTTCCTTGTCCCGGCAGACCACCAGACTTCCAGATTTCCATCCGCATCGAATTTGCTCCCCTGGTCGTCGAACCCATGGGAAATTTCGTGGCCGATGACGACTCCAATACCGCCGTAATTGACGGCATCGTCCGCTTTGAAATTAAAGAACGGAGGCTGAAGAATTCCGGCCGGGAAGACGATTTCATTCATCGACGGATTGTAATACGCATTGACCGTCGGCGGCGACATTCCCCATTCGGTCTTGTCCACGGGCTTGCCGATTTTATTAATCTCGCGGTCGACTGCGAAGCGGGATGCATGCTTTATATTTTCAAGATACGAAGTGCGGTCGATGTTGAGTTTGGAATAATCCCGCCATTTATCGGGGTACCCGATCTTCACGGCGATGGCATCGAGTTTTTTAAGCGCGGCCTGTTTCGTCGCATCGTCCATCCAGGAGAGGGAGTTGATATGCTGGCGGAGTGCCGTCCTGATATTCCTGACCAGTTCGAGCGCCCGGGTTTTTGCCTCCGGCGGGAATTCCCTTGCCACATACACCTCGCCCAGCGCTTCGCCCATCGACCGGTCGATCGTTTCACGGATCCGTTTCCAGCGCGGCTGCATTTCCGTTGCGCCGGTCAGGACTGTCCCGCGAAAGCGGAAGTTCTCCGCAACAAACGGCGAACTCAATGCCGGGGCGGAAGAGCTGATGACCTTCCAGCGGAGGTACTCTTTCCACTCGTTCAGCGGAACGCTTCCCATCATGGCATTCACCTCCTTGAAAAACTCCGGCTGACCGACATCGACATTTCCCGGCGATGCCCAGCCGAGATCCGTGAAAAAGCGTTTCCATTCCATCGAGGGGACCAGCGCGGACAATTGGTCCTGCGTCATCTTGTTGTAATTTTTGTCCGGGTCGCGCAGGTCTGCAAGCGACCGGGATGCTTTGGCAAGCCGGGTCTCAAATGCCATGACCGAATTCGCACCCGCAGAAGCGGCGGCATCATTATCGCCCACCAGTTTGAACATCGCCGTCATGTGCTTTACATATTCCTCGCGGATTTTCTTCGACCGGGCATCGTCCGCAACATAATAATCGCGGTTCGGCAGTCCGAGCCCGCTTTGATGCAATTCGCCGATGACCTCGGTGCTTTTTTTCGGGTCCTGTTCCGAACCGAAAGCAAACAATGCCCGGATCGAGTAGGAGTGCTGCCGGGAAAGTTCGACCTGTATACCCTTCATATCCTTGATGGCGGCGATGCGTTTTAAATCTTCCGCAATGGGTTTCCATCCCTGCGCTTCGATGCCGGCGGAATCCATGCCGGAGGTATAGAAGTCGCCGATTTTTTTCCGGTTGCTTCCCGCCGCGGCCGACTGATCGCGCGCCGCGTCTTCGAGTATTTCATGAAGCACGTCGCTGTTATGATCTGCGAGCACGTTGAAGCTTCCCCATTGATCGAATGCCGCCGGAATGGGATTATTCCTGAGCCACGTCCCGTTGGCATAACGGAAAAAATCGTCGCAGGGTTTAACGGAGAGATCCATATTTGCCGGATCAATTGCCTTCGTTTGCACGCCGGTATTCTGTCCGGGTGCCGCGCCGGAACAACACAGGAGCAAGAAACAGAGCAGTACTGTCGAATGGAGTTTCATCAGATGGGTTCCTTTCTAGGGTGAGTAAGAGACGGCTGGTTCTATGAATGAATTTCATAAAAATCATTGTTCAAAGAAGTGAACGCAATTTCTCCCTTCCTAACATCCATCCGCGGATGCCGGTTCCTGAAGGGAGGGCCAAACTCCGCGGCGATGGGAAGGGCAGGATGATACTATATCTTTAATAAATTGTCGACCGAAATGGCTGAGAGATCGGGGACGACGATATCGGCATTAGGCAGTCTGTCCCTGGTTCCGATCCCGAGCGCCTTCATGCCGGCGCGCCGTGCGGATTCGATCCCGGCGATGGCATCTTCGACGACCAGACAGAGGGGAGGAGGGACATTCACCTTCTTCGCCGCCAGGAGGAAAACCTCCGGATCCGGTTTGGAATTCTCTATCTGGTGGCCGTCGACGACGGCATCCAGCAAATGTGCGATGTTCACCTGTTTGATAATGGTCACGGCGTTGCGGCTGTTGGAGGCGACGGCGGTTTTAATGCCCCGGCTTCGCAATTCGTTCAATGCAGCGACTGCGCCGGGGAGGAGAACTTCCGTCGTGACGTTCGCAAGAGATTCCACAAAATATCTGTTTTTCCTGTTCGCGAGCTCCTGCTTCTGCTCGGGGGTGTAGTGTTTCCCCGATGTCTTCGTGATAATTTCAATGCACTCCATTCGTGCAACGCCGCGGAATTTGTGGTTAAATTCATGATCAAAAAAATCAAAGCCTTCATCTGCCGAGAGCTTTTTCCATGAGCGATAATGATATTCATCTGTGGAGACCAGTACCCCGTCAAGGTCGAATAATACCGCTTTGATCATCGATTCCCATACTCCATTCTTACACTGTCTCTTTATATGATTAACTGATGTACCGTAGAAATCGAAAAGATTCTTCTGTCACCCCATACGGGGTTTGGTGATATATATTTTTACACTGCTACAAACATTTCGCTCCTCGCGGAGCTTTTAAAGTGAATATATTTATTCCATAGTTCGTCAAAAATCCCGTTGGGATGATATGAATATAGCACGATTCATAAAAATAGAATCAAACTCCGTCAGGTGTGGCATAAAAAAAGTGTAGAATAACACCATACCGTAATTTGCATAACACGAATTAATGACTAAAGATACGGAGAAGTCGGAGTAATTCAAAAAGGGAATTCTTGGAGAAGTTTATGACGGTTTAATCTTGAAGGATCGTGGAACAAATTGCACGTGCAATGTTGTTAGATACACCGGACTCAAGAGAGAGGCTGTTCATTGAACAAGGAGAGGAATTAATGAAATTACGAACGCTTGGAAAAAATGGGCCGCAGGTTTCTGCCATCGGCCTCGGATGCATGGGCATGTCGGAATTCTACGGCAAAGGGAACGATTCTGAATCGATTGCGGTCATTCATGCGGCGATCGATCTCGGCATCACATTTTTCGATACGGCGGATATGTACGGGGTCGGGCATAATGAGGAATTACTCGGGAAAGCCATTCACGGAAAGCGCGGGGGGTTGTTCATAGCGACGAAGTTCGGGAATGTACGCGGCGCCGATAAAAGTTTTTTAGGCGTCAATGGAAAACCGGACTATGTCAAATCCGCCTGTGAAGCGAGCCTCCGCCGGTTGAACATCGAGACCATCGATCTTTACTATCAGCACCGGGTGGATACGCAGACGCCGATTGAAGAAACGGTCGGGGCCATGGCGGAACTCGTGCGCGAAGGAAAAGTCCGGTACCTCGGTCTCTCGGAAGCCGGCCCGGCAACCATCAGAAGGGCGTACAAGGTCCATCCGATCACAGCACTGCAGACGGAATACTCTCTCTGGACACGCGACGTGGAAAAAGAAATTCTTCCGGCCTGCAGGTCCCTCGGAATCGGATTTGTTCCGTACAGTCCGTTGGGACGGGGATTTTTAACGGGGAAATATCAATCACTATCGGATTTTGCAGACGGCGATTTCCGCAAGAGCAACCATCCCCGATTCCAGACGGAGAATCTGAAAAAAAATCTGCAGATTGTTGAAACGATAAGAAAATTTGCAGAGGAGAAGAAATGCGCACCTTCTCAGTTGGCCCTTGCATGGTGTCTGGCGCAGGGGGAGGACATCGTTCCCATCCCCGGGACCAAGAGATTGAACTATCTCCGGGAAAATATCGGCGCCCTGGAAGTCCAACTGACTTCGCAGGATGTGAACAGACTCAGCGATGCATTGCCGGAAGGTATTGCGAGCGGTGAACGATATCCCGCAGCGCAGATGCAGAGGGTGGGAATATAGCGGGAAGAGCAGGTGTCATGGTTCATTTATGGAGAAAACAAAAAACCCCGGCTGAGTGCCGGGGTTTTTTGCTAACGCTTAATGGTTTCTCTTAGGAAACGACCGAGACGTTTGCAGCTTGGAGGCCTTTCGGTCCTTGCTGTACTTCAAACTCTACTTTGTCACCCTCATTGAGTGTCTTGTAGCCATTGCTGGTAATCGCTTTGAAGTGGACGAATACATCTTCGCCGCTTGCACGTGAAATGAAGCCAAAACCTTTGGCTCCATTAAACCATTTGACTGTTCCTTTTTCCATGGAACATATCCTTTCATAAAGATTGTAAAACCGGCCGACCGCCGGCGGGGTGTACGCCGTACTCTACTCAAAAACACTTTTACTGGATTGATACGGCCCAAAGAAGTCGGTAACATCTTTATGGAGGTGTTCAAACCAAAGGGTTGAAAGGAACCACCAACAAACGACTCGAAACAGGACTCTACTCTACAGAAAAGGTCTCCCGAGGGAGCCATAACGGTGTACTGTTATTTGACAGTTATAAGGTACAGAAGATAATTGACATTCGCAAGTGATTCCGGGAAAATTCCGCCGGGTCCCTATTGGTATCATGGTTCGCTCAAATCTGATGTTTTACAGGCGTTCAACGATAACGCCGCATCCGTCCTGACGGTCTCTCAGACCTGTCTGCCGCAAAAATCTGCGTTTCATCCATTTTTTGTTGATTCCGCATTAATATTCTCTGATTATAAATTCAATATTATAGCGGTACTAGTGTGTCCGGTTAAAAAAAAGCTTTAACGCTTTTATCCCTCCCTTTCGGGAGGATTCGTTTTTCAAAAAATGTTTTTTGGACATTTTCGCTTGACACAAAGATTTCTTTCCATTATTATAGTTACCGCTAAAGTAAACGCTACTCCAAAACTATGTGCGGAGAGCATGATTTTCGTCGTTTCCATACTCGGTGTTGATAAAAAACGAAATGTGATTCAATAATTCCTGGTCGGCGTCTTATTTAAAAGAAATTCTATGAAATTATCAGCACGAGTGCTCACCGTTTTCTTTCTCTGTTCCTTCTTGTTTACTGTCGGTTCTGCAAATCAATATTTTGTTGCGACAACCGGCGTCGACACCAATCCCGGAACGATTGATCTTCCATTCCTGACTCTCGCCAAAGCGGTCGGACTGGCGACACTCCTTCCCGGGGATACTATCTATATCCGGGGCGGAACGTATTTGCTCGGCTCGACAGTCAGTATTTCAAAAATTGGTGTCAAGGATACTCTCTATCATCTCTTTGCGTATCCCGGAGAACAGCCTGTTTTTAACTTTTCAGCACAGACCAGTAGCGACGGTATCAAAGTAAACGGCAAATACTGGCATCTCAGGGGATTGGAATCCTGTTATGCCGCTCATAACGGTATTGCGATCAATGGCAGTTATAATATAATAGAAAACTGCAGCGTCCATGATAACAGGAATTCAGGGATGCAGCTGGGAAACGGCGCTTCGAACAACCGCATCATCAACTGCGATTCCTATTATAATTTTGATCCTCCATCGGGCGGCAATGCCGACGGTTTTTCACCGAAACTCGATGTCGGTACAGGGAATTATTTTTACGGCTGCCGCTCGTGGCAGAATTCGGATGATGGATGGGATGGATATCTCCGGCCATCCGATAGTGTGTACACAACAATTGAAAATTGCTGGTCGTTCATGAACGGATACCTCAAAAGCGGAAGCCCCATCGCTACGGGGAACGGCAATGGATTCAAGATGGGCGGCGGAGACAACAGCAATTCTTTGCAGCTCCGGCATTATATGACATTGAAGAACTGCCTATCCTTCGACAACCGGGTGAAAGGGTTTGATCAAAATAACGACCGGGGGACGATGATCCTCTATAATTGTACCGGATATCGAAATGGCACATACAATTTCTCGGTGCCCGGACCGGTGAGGACAGGGGAAACGTTGATCATTAAAAATTGTATTTCCATGGCATCATCAGGAGTTACGCTGGGCGGTGTTCCCGGTGCTCAATTCGCAACGAACAGCTGGCCGGTTGGATCGGCCTACCCGACTGCAGTCACATCGGCGGCCGCTGGAGATTTTATTACTCTCGATACCGCCGGTGTTCGCGGACCGCGAAAAGCGGACGGGAATCTGCCGGATATCACGTTTATGCATCTTGCACCGGGCAGCCAATTTATCGACGCCGGGACCGATGTCGGCCTGCCCTTTACCGGACTGAAACCTGATCTCGGTTGCTTTGAACAAAGCGGTCCAGCCGATGTGCCGATGGACCTTGCGGGAAAAATTTCGGGATTCCAACTGTCGCAAAATTATCCCAATCCGTTCAATCCGTCCACGCATATTTCATATCAGATTGCCAAATCAGGACTGGTGACGTTAAAAGTATTTGATGTGCTCGGACGCGAGGTTGCAGTATTGGTTCATGAAGTGAAATCTTCGGGAAAATTCACAGTGGACTGGAATGCCGCAGGGTTACCCAGCGGGTTGTATTTTAGCCGATGTGAATCGGAGAACACGCAGCAGACTATTAAAATGATTTTGATGAAATAAATGAAGCGGTGTCACCTCATATGTGAAATTCGAGAATACGCCTTTTTTATTGAGTTTCGTCATAACGGTGATATCAGTTTTTCCGGCTGACAGGCGCTAAATCCGCTTTGCCGTATCATAACGCGGTTCGTCGCATATCGATTTTATTTTTTAGAAGAATTTTAAATTTTGTCACATTTAACGCAGGCGATTATTCAATCAATCAAACCAGAAGGCTCAACCGTATTTCGAAACTCGAAACGGAAGGGTGTTTTACATCTCCGAAGAGGTTTGATTCAATCGGCAGCGTGTCTTCCCTGGCGGCAAGTGGCAAAAGAGAAAAGCAGTATCGAGGTGACACCATAAATCAACGGTGAGATAGTGCTTGCAAAAGAGATCTCAATTTTCTATAATGAGCCGAACCAGGTGAACAGGAATCCGCGCCTATGATTTCATTGCGACGACGTTTTGTTCCGCTTTCTCTTGTTGTTCTGTTTGCTGCTGGTGGCGCTGTCGCTCAACCGACAGAGCCGGTGCTCCAGGGATGGGATGCCTGTCCCGGAATACTCAAAAGAATTTCTCCCCCCGCATTTCCCCATCATGATTTTCTCGTCACTCCATTTGGCGCCGTCGGCGATGATAAAACCGATTGTACCGCCGCGTTTAAAAGGGCTATTGAAAAATGCCACCAGTCGGGCGGCGGAAGGGTCGTCGTTCCGAAGGGCGTTTATCAGACCGGTGCCCTTCATTTGCTGAGCAACGTCAATCTTCACATCTTAAAAGATGCAGTGATCAAATTCAGCACCGACCCCAAAAAATACCTGCCGCTGGTGTACACGCGATGGGAAGGCGTGGAGTGCATGAATTATTCCGCACTGATTTATGCCTTTGAGCAGGAAAATATTGCGGTGACGGGCGAAGGGCTTCTGGATGCCCAGGGGGCGAACGACAATTGGTGGGGCTGGAACAGGCGGAGAGAAAAAGCCCAGCCCAAACAAGCGGAAGCCCGCAACAGACTGAACGCGATGGGGGAGAAGGATGTTCCTGTCGCCGAACGGATTATGGGAGAGGGGTCGTTTCTCCGTCCCAACTTCTTCCAGCCGTACAAATGCAAAAATATACTGGTCGAAGGCGTGACATTTAAAGACTCGCCCATGTGGTTCGTCAATCCGGTCCTCTGCACGAATGTCTCGGTGATCGGTGTGACGACGGAAGGGCAGGGGCCGAACAATGACGGATGTGATCCGGAATCCTGCACCGATGTGCTGATTAAAAACTGCTATTTCAATACCGGTGATGATTGCATTGCGATCAAGTCGGGCCGGAATAATGACGGGCGCCGCGTGAATGTGCCCTGTTCAAATATTATTGTCCAGGGATGCCGGATGAAGAACGGCCACGGCGGGGTTTCGCTGGGGAGCGAATGTTCCGGCGGTATTCGAAATGTCTATGCGGAAAACGACACGATGGACAGTCCGCTGCTGGACCGTATGCTGCGTATTAAAACAAATTCGGTTCGCGGCGGAGTCGTGGAAAATATCTTCTTCCGGAACATCAGCATCGGCCAGGTGAAGGATGCCGTGGTGCACATTGATTTTTCTTATGAAGAAGGCGATCGCGGATCGTTTACTCCCATGGTGCGGAATGTGGAATTGAGAAATATCGAAAGTACAATGAGCAAATATGCAGTCTGGATCCGCTGTTATGACCGGTCGCCCGCGGAAAACGTGACCATCGAACAGTGCACGTTCAATAATGTCACCGAACCGAACGTCATAGAGAATGTCCGGGGTCTCACCATGGTTGGAAACAAAATTTTCTTATCAGGAAAATCAGCAGCAAAATAACTCAGTACATTCAATTGATAAAAATTCACAAAACATCTTTGTCATCAAACAGGTACAAGGAGCTCAAATGACAAACCACAAAATAAAAAGAGCGTTGTATGTTGGTGCATTGGTTGTAATTGCACTCGGCATACTGAGTGCGCAAAACAGCGGCAAGATTTCGGGTCTCGTCAAAGACGCGGAGACCGGCGAACCGCTCATCGGCGTGAACGTGATCGTCCTGGGAACCAGTCTGGGGAATCCGACGGATATCGAAGGAAATTATTTTATCCTGAATGTTCCTGTCGGGAAATATGAAATCCAGGCCTCCATGGTCGGCTATGCAAAAGTCACCAAAACCGACGTGATCGTGAATTTAGGAAGAACAACGACCATTGATTTTACGTTGAGTCCTTCCGTGGTGATGCAGAAAGATGTCGTGATCGAAGCAACCAGGCCGGATGTGGAAGTTGAGAAGACCTCCACGAGCATGATTACGCGTTCGGATGAAGTGAGACAGCTTCCCGCGATGCACAGCGTGAGCGACGTTGTGAATTTAACATCTGAAGTCTCGGATGGGCATTTCCGCGGCGGCCGAAGCGGGGGCAATGACAACGAAGTATTGTATACCCTGCAAGGAATGGGAACGATCAATCCGCTCGATGGATCGAGTGCGATCAATCCGATCATCAGTGCCGTGGAAGAAGTAGAGGTCATCACGAGCGGTTTCGGTGCTCAGTACGGCAATGCGCAGTCTGGAGTCGTGAATATTTCCATGAAAGAAGGGAAGTCCGACAAATGGCGCAGCTTTGCAGAAGTGCGCATGAGTGTTCCGAATAAGAAACACTTTGGCCCAAGCCCGTATGATTCAAAAAGCAATCCTTATTTAATAGAGCTTCTGAATCCGGACAAATGGAATTTGGCGACCGGTGATGGTATTTTGACTTCACGGTACGGTAGTACGCCGCAGTCGGTCCCCAACGGCTCTCTCCGACTCCTCAACGATTCGGTGGAACTGGCGCAGGTCGCCATTGCATTATACCGGCAGCTCAATAATCATGTCGATCGGTCGTACGGGAATAAGCCGGATTATTCCGGTGAGTTTTCAACCGGCGGTCCGTTAAACGAGTCTATTCGGATGTTTGTCGCAGCGAACCTGAGTGTCAGCTGGCCGGAATTGCCGGTGGAACACCCCGATCAGACCAGTCAAATTATGGGGAATATCGTGACCGATATCAGCGGTAATTCTTCACTCCGTTTGAGCGGCGCGTATTCCGATAATTATGAAAATAATTTCAACATGCCCACCAGCGGGAGTCCCACCACCTATTTTAGCTGGTTGTATAATGTCATCAATGGGATCCCTTACCGGGACCGAACCAATATCCAGGTAGGAGCGCGATTCACACAGACGCTGAGTGCAAAATCTTTTTACGAGATAAAGTTGAATGCATTATCGACGCGCGACCATATTCGTTCCCGCAATTGCACTCCGGAAGATTCCATCGGCACCCTGAACGGGAACGTATTTTGGATCGCGAAGCAAATCGCAGCAGCAAATGCATACCAGGCAAATGTCGCCACAAACTTTACGGATAATAAAACGCAGACCGTATCGCTCGATTTTTCCTTGACGAGCCAGGCGGCGAAATCGCATTTGATCAATGGCGGCATTCAGGCGAACATGTATTTTATCAGCCGGGATCAAAGGGCCGGCGGGTCGTTTATCCAGGGATGGGCGAATACCACCGAATCGTATGATAAACCTCTTGAAGGAAGTATTTATATTCAGGATAAAATGGAGTTTGAGGGGATGATCGCAAATGTCGGATTACGGCTGGATGCTTGGGATATGCGGGGCAAATACGATCCCGTCGTGGATTCGGTCTATCAAAAAACAACCGATGTTCCGATTCTGGGACGGCTGCAACCGCGTGTCGGCTTTTCATTCCCTGTCTCGGTGAATACCGTATTTCACGTCAATTATGGATCATTTGTCCAGCGGCCGACTTTTCAATATATCACATTTGAACAGCTCAATGGCGGCCGTTTAGTCACGATTCCGAATCCATCATTGAAACCGCAATCGACCAATAGTTATGATGTCGGAATTGCGCAGGCCATTGGAGAAGGATTTACTGTCGATGTGAGCGGATACTACAAAAACGTCACCGATCTGGTGCGGCGTGCTCAAATCGCGGGCTTCGGACAAAGTTATTTGACCTATATTAATTATGATTATGCAGATATTCGCGGTTTTCACGTTGCATTGAACAAACGAACCGGAAACCTGAAAGGATCAGTCAGTTACAGCTATGACGTAGCGCTCGGCTCGAGTGCAAATGCGACGACGACAAATTTCGTGCAGAATTATATCAATAATGGTGGAGTAATCGTTATATCGGATAATTCGAATAATTTACCCGGACAGGAAGTATATCTGGATTACGACCGTACCCACCATCTTGTGATTAATATCAGTTATATCACGGATGAAAAATTCGGGTTCAACATCGGAGACACGTATCCGCTTGGCGATATAGCGTTTGCATTAAGTTCAACGGCGCGATCGGGCAGACCGTATACCTATTCGATTTCGGGTCAGGATTACATGAACATGCGGACTCCCAACGAATATGATACGGATTTAAGGATTTCGAAGCGTCTGAAGAATTTCTACGGAACGACATTAAATCTCTATGTCGAAGTATTTAACCTCTTCAACCAAAAAATCTATAATTATAATTATATCTTCGCATCAAGCCTGACATCGAATAATAATACGATCATTAAAAAATATCTGGACGGCGATATGACGAGCCAGGACGGACTGCTCTATTTTAATACGGTGCAGAACTATGCGTCCGGTCTTGGTGTGGATCAGTCCTTTTTCATGTATTCGAACCAGCCGCGTTCTATCTGGTTCGGTATAAACGTCGAATTTTAACAATCATAAATAGGAACGTGAAATGAAAAAAACAATCATTGGTTATGTTCTTCTTGCCTCCATTGTGTGGACGTTGGGATTCGCACAAGAGAGCTGGCAAACTCATACACGGGGATTGCTGCACCAGTCCGTGTTCAATACCGGAGCGCTGGGCGTGCAGTATAATTCCTTCCGTGCAGCGTATTCCGGTGATTCACTGCGAACGCCATTCGAATGGCCGGGCAATTCGTACTTCAGATATAACAATCAGGATTACTGGTACTATAATTCAAACGGCGGCGGCCTGGTGATGCTGTGCGATACCGGCAGAACGGGACGGCGCGCCGATTATCTCATTCTCGATACCGTCGTCAGTGCAACAACAAGAGGTATTGATATGATCGGCTGCCTCGGCCTTGGCGGCGGCGGCACCTATCGCGACGGTACGGGTATCTTTTACTGGCCGGGACCGGCAGTAACCAAAAGAACAAATTATCCGTTCCGGGGTGATGGATCCTGGAATCCTTCCTACGATCCGACAGAAGCCGAAGAGATTATCACTTCCACGGTGAAAACTCCCTACGGTATTACGATTACGAGAGACAGCCGTGCATGGAGTTATCCGGGATACGATGGCTTTATTATCTACGATTACAAATTTGAAAATACCGGCGACTATTATAAATACATCCCGGGGAATCAGCCGGATACACTTTCTGATATTGCGATAAGCTGGATTGAAAGTTTTTATCCATCGTATATGTATGCGAACCAGTCCGGGAACGATTTTACGACAGCGGCATCAAAACAATTATCGCGCTTCGACCTTAAACGGTGGATGCAGTATGTTCATTCTCCCGACGGCAGACCCGAACCGACGAATTATGCCCAATGGTCGGCGAACGGAATTAACGGCGGTGGATTAACGGCCCCTGCCGCGGTGGGATATATGTTCCTCTATTTTGATTATAACCACCTTATGGATAGTTCAAAAACACGATTTAAAGCTGCAGTGAAAACGAATGTGAATGAACAGAGGTATGTCTGGGATGCAAATGCAAAATTTAAACAACCCTGGGTTATTGGTTCTACTCAGGCAAATCTCAGCACCACGAAAATATTAAGCCACGTTCAGGGAAGTGTGGGCAGCCGGTATAATGTCTGGAATCCATCAAACTCCGCAGTCGGTGATGTTTTGATGAAACAATGGCTGAGCCCCCAGGATTCGACATACTGGTATGGAAGAGCGAGACCGAATAATAACTATAACTATTCGTCACCCATGGTCCACAGCTATGCACTGGGACCGTATTTATTAGCGCCGCATGATGCGTTTCATGTGGTGGTGGCAGAAGTGGCAGGATTTGGACCCGGACGTAAAGCGGATGCACAATACAGGGATTATGGCGGCGGAAATGAAACCACCATCGGCGATCAGATCGACAACAATTTCCATCCTATCCCCAGCTGGGATAGTGTGATCACATACAGGAATGCGCCGACGACAATTTCTTCAACCGGCGGTATCGGCGTTCGATATACTCCGGAGTATGGCATTCCATCCTATATCCGCGATCCGAATGTTGTTTCCATCCGCGATGTGGCGGATCGATGTATCCAACTCTATAAAGGCGGACCGCTGGTGAAGTATGACACATCGCAGTACGAACCGTGTGCCCAGAGCACCGCATTTCCGCGGTATGCCCCATCGCCGTCCGATGTTGCGACGAGACCCGGCGGGTGGAATGCCGCAATTAAAATTCCTCTTCCGTCGCCCGTGTTGAACAATACTTCGAGCGGGAATACTCTTTCCGCACTCGGATGGAACAGCGAGGTGGAAAATCCGCCGGGTACTGTCCGGCCGTATCTCAATGCGGGGCTGGCACAGTACCAGGTGCTGCGTTCGACATCGAAACTTGGACCATGGACTGTTCTGGAAACCGTGAACAGGCACGATAGCCGGTACTGGAGTGCAGCGGATGGTTCTTATAATTATCCCGATACGTCGGCGAAATTAGGCAGCGATTATTTTTATGCAGTGGTGTCAGTTGATTCACTCGGCAAGAAAAGCGGATTAACGAATATCGTCACACAGAGAGCGGATTTCCGGCCGGTTAAAAAAATGAATAAAGTCTACGCCGTGCCCAATCCATTTTTCTTTGTTTCCGGTGCTGCCGGCCATCGGCTGGATGTTGGTAATTCAAAAATATCATTTTACGGCTTAGCCAAGAATGTAACCATTCGGATATTCTCGTTTAGCGGACAGCTGATTAGAACAGTGAACGTGTCGAATGAATTCCAAAGTTATGACTGGGATTTAAGGACAGAAACTCAAAAGACAATTGCATCCGGTGTCTATTATTTTACAGTACAGGATAATGATACTGGTGATAAGGCATGGAATAAATTTGTCGTTATACATTGAAAAGGAACCAAGAACGATGAAAACGAATAGAATATTAGTCTTATTGCTTGCAGCCATCAGCCTTGTGACGGCGAGTGCCTTTTCCCAGGAAAAAGCCGGAACAACTTCGATGCAATTCCTCAAAGTCATGCCTTGCGCCCGTGCAACGGCATTGGGCGATGCTTATTCTGCGGTCGCGTCGGGTGCTGAGGCGATCTACTGGAATCCGGCCGGTTTAGCATGGTCGGAGGACCAGGAAATCTCTTTATCATATATCAACTGGATCTTTGATGCGAAACTGTACGACCTCGCGTTCGGATTACCCGTTGCGAATCTGGGGAGTTTCGGGCTGCAGCTGCAATATGTCGATTACGGCAGTTTTGATGAAGCCATCAGAACCGGTGCAACGTTTTATCCCGGCCAATCAGGCGCATATCTGACCGGCAGAACGTTCAAACCATACGATTATGTCGTCGGTATGACGTTCGCCCGAAAACTGACGGATAAATTTTCATTCGGCGTATCGGTTAAGTATGCATACGAATCGCTCTACGATCAAGGGCATGTCACCTCATTTGAAATTGGCCAGGATCAGCAGGTGGGAAATTCCTACGATGTCACGACCAATACCAGTGTGATGCTCTTTGATGCCGGGTTCCGGTACAATACCGGATTCCATACAATTCAACTCGGTGCCAGCGCACAAAACTTCGGTCCCGATATCAAATATACCTCCAGCGGCAAAGAAACGAAGTATCCGGCACCGCTGGCATTTCGCCTGGGTGCCACAGCCGACCTGTTGGGGCCGAACAGCCTGTTCGGAGATCAGCAGGGGAGCCGGTTGGGATTGATGTTTGACCTGTTCCTGGCAAACGACGCGGAACAGCAGGAACATCTCGGACTGGAATACGAATTTGCAAGTACGGTTGCACTCCGTGCCGGCTATAAAATGAACTATGGAACAGAAGGGTTGACGTTCGGCGGCGGAGTCCATCAGTCCATGGGACGTCTCAAGTTCTCCATTGATTACAGTTACGGGGTCATGGATGCAATCATCAATGCATATACCGGAAATACACATCGTATTAGCGTAGGAGTAGGAATACAATGACACAACTTAAAAGAATTTCACTCGCAATTGTTGCGCTGAATGTCTTTGTGATTTGCGGTCTCTTCGCGCAACAGTATAATGTTCCGCTGACCATGGAAGGTCTCAACCATACGGTCAACGCTTCAGTGATCTCGAAAGCGATGGGTGGAGTAACCATACCGATACAACAGGATGTCGCCTTGATGTTTGCCAATCCTGCAGGTCTCAGCACACTCAGCGGTTTGACCGTGTCCGTGAGCGGATCACAAATTTCCACAAGCGCAGATCATACGCAGCAATGGTACCCGCTTGTGTATTACGGCAATTTCAGCCTTCTGATGGACGGAACGGTCCGCGGAATCGATACATCGGGAAAACCGCATACTCCACCGTCCAGTCCCGCCCGATATCCCGGAGATACGCTGCAATATCCGTACGATAACCTGGGTCCAAACTGGAACCATTCGAGGAGTGCATCGCTTCTTCCGCAGGTATTTATCGCCATGCCGTTGAAGATCGGATCGAGATCTGCCTCAGTCGGATTGGGTCTGACACAATATGCGAATATGGATTACTACTATCAGAACAATAATTCACTCACTCCGGATTATGATTTATTAACCACTCCGCAGACCGCGACTGCTGATTCCACTCGAACCGACTGGGCGCAATCCATTCATCGCCGGGAAGGAACCATCAACGGTTACGGCGGAGCGTTTTCAATGTCCATTACCGACAATCTCTCGGCCGGCCTCAGCGCCCGGTACTTGCAGGGCAGTACTGACGATTTTGACCAGACGTTTGGACGCGGCGTGTTCTGGTGGTATGGCTCCCTGTATGCGGTCAGACGATGGGGCGTTTCTTCCAATGCACTCGTTCTGGACTCAGTCGATTATCAACGGACGATGCAGGGTACCTCGGACTTTACGGGCCTGGATTATACGATCAGCGCTCAATACAGAACGAAGAATGTGACCATAGGATTTTCAGTGACTCCACCCTCGACGATCGAGAGAAAATTCAGCGGAAGCCTTACGGCGCATACGGGAAAGACGATAGATTTCCAGGCCAGCGACCATTCAGTGGACACCTCGTTTACCGAAAAGATGGAGCTTCCATGGAAGGGAAAATTCGGCATTGGATTCCAGGTCACCTCGAATGTGCTCGTTGCAATGGAGTATGAATCCTGCCCGTACAACAAGGGGAATTTTGTCAAGGACGGAGTCACCACGCATCCGTGGCTGGATGCCTCGGCATTCCGTTTTGGAATGAACTGGGAACCGAGCAATGCTCTCTCGTTCCGGTTCGGATATCGGAATCAAAAAGAGACTTTTGCACCAAAGAACGCAGCATTCCCGGATCAGCCGGTCTCGTATAACGTTGTCTCCGCAGGTGCGGGAATCCATGTGATCTCGAATCTCGTTCTGAATGTCGCATATGAATTCTACCAGATGAAGTATGAAGATGTCTGGGCGGAAAATTATAATATCAATAACTTGAACTCGAATTCAATTTCTGCAGAACTTACGTATACGCTCAAATAAAATAGTTCACCCCCTAATACAGCCCGCTTTTGATTCTGTTGAACAAAACGGAACCGAAAGCGGGTATTGTTTTCCGGAATTACATTGGATAAAAAAGGCAGGAAGTTTATGAGAACGGTGATTGATCTTTTCAGAACAGGCCATTCATTTTTTTCTCCGGATCGTTCACCAAAGAGAACATGGCTGCGGAGGGCAGGAGGCATCGCTGCGCTCTGCGTGCTCTTCTGCCTGAGTGTTCAATGCGGCGAAAAAACGGAGGGCAAAGCCAGCATTCCATGGTCGGTCCGCGCGGTCGAGTCGTTGATGAGATATTGTCCGGATAGCGTCGCGTATCCCGGTGTCGCGAAAAGCAACCGCTGGGACTATGAACGCGGAGTGGTGCTCCAGGGGGTGTGGCAGGTCTACAACGCAACAGGCGAGAAAAAGTATTTCTCCTACCTCAAAAAGAATATTGATCAGTTTGTTGAAGAGAACGGGTCGATCAAAACATACGATTACAATACATTCAATATTGACAATATTGCAACAGGCAGAAATCTTCTTGCGCTCTATGCGAAAACGGGCGGGAAGAAATATAAAATTGCAGCCGACACTCTTCGGAAACAACTGGCCCATCAACCGAGGACCCTCGAGGGCGGGTTCTGGCACAAAAAGATTTATCCGTTTCAGATGTGGCTCGACGGCCTCTATATGGGGGAGCCGTTTTATGCCGAGTATGCGAAAATGTTCAATGAACCTGCCGATTATAAAGATATTGTGAACCAGTTTATATTTATAGAGCGTCATACGCGCGATCCCAAAACCGGATTACTCTATCACGCCTGGGACGAGAGCAAACAGATGCCCTGGGCCGATAAACAAACCGGGCGTTCCCCCCATTTTTGGGGCCGTGCCATCGGATGGTACGCCTGGGCCATCGTTGATGTGTTGGAGTATCTCCCCCGCGACCATCCCGGACGGAAAGAGCTGATTGCGATTCTGAACAGACTCTCCGCCGCACTCCTGAAGGTCCGTGAACCGCACTCCAAACTCTGGTATCAGGTCCTGGACCAGGGGAAACGGGCAGGGAATTATTTGGAGTCCTCCGGCTCCAGTATGTTTGTCTACGCATTTGCGAAAGGCGCGAAGAAGGGATATCTCGATAAGAAATATTTGACGGCGGCGCGGGAATCCTTCAAAGGCATACTGGATTCCATGGTGACTGTGGATAATCAGGGCATCGTAAACCTTCACCATGCCTGCCAGGGCGCCGGACTCGGCGGCAATCCGTATCGCGATGGGAGTTATGAATATTATATCGGTGAAAAACAGCGCACAAACGATTTTAAAGCGGTGGGACCGTTCATTCTTGCAGCACTGGAGTTAAAACAATAGATCCGTTTCTTTTCACGAACCAATGAATTGATAAAGTGAAGGCCGATATGCATAGTCACTCGATAAAAAAAATGTCAGTTGTTCTTTTCGCGTTGATGAGCCTTGTCCTCTTCACGGCATGGATGATAGAGATAAAGCCGCGAATATTTCTCATCGGCGACTCGACCATGGCGGATAAGCCCCTCGTCGATAACCCGGAACATGGCTGGGGGCAGATGCTTCCGCTGTTTTTTAAAGACGACGTCCGCATATTCAATCATGCGGTAAACGGCCGCAGCACGAAAAGCTTTATCTCTCAAGGACGATGGAAAGCGGTCATAGACCAGCTTCAAGCGGGCGATTATGTCTTTATCCAGTTCGGCCATAACGATGCAAAAAAAGAGGATACCTCCCGTTATGCTGCACCGCATACGGATTATAAATTTAACCTTTTAAAATTTGTCCGGGAGTCGAGGGAGAAAAATGCCAATCCTGTGCTTCTCACTCCTATCACGCGGAGAGATTTTGATTCGACGGGCCGGTTTATCGGGACGCATGGGGATTATCCTGCGGTGGTCAGAGAAGTCGCGCAGGAACAGCATGTTCCTCTGATCGATCTGTTTGAGAAATCAAAGAAAGTCGTCGAAGCTCTGGGCGACGAAAAGTCGAAAGTGCTCTATTTAAACGGCGTTCAGCATGAGTTTCGCAACTGGAACAGGAAACGCGATAATACGCATTTCACAAGGCCGGGTGCAATCCGGATGGCATCGCTTGCCGTCGAAGGTATGAAAGAATTACATCTGACGCTGGAACAGGAGCTTACACCTGAACCGGCGAACGTCCTCGCTGGAACGGGGAAGGTGGTCGGGCTGGATTACTTCTATAATAATGAATGGCGCCTCCGAAAAGATAGTGTGCTGGAGCGCTTTCATTATACCTGGGAAGACACAACGAATAGCGGATTTTCCCAGTTGGGCAGATCCATCGATCTTCTCGGTGCGGACCTCGATACCCTCCAGAGTGCGCCAAGTGATTCCACGCTGAACCATTTCAGTATCTACGTCATCGTCGATCCGGATACTCCTGCCGAGACGAAAAAACCGAATGAGATGTCGGAAGACGCCATCAGCGTTATCGTTCCGTGGGTGGAACGCGGCGGTGTACTGGTGCTCATGGAAAATGACAAGGGAAACGCGGAGTTTGAACATTTCAACAAGCTTGCCGAACGTTTTGGGATGCACTTTAATGAGGTCAGTGAACATAAAGTGATCGGCAAAGCGTACGAAACAGGCAGAAATGACCGCTTACCGGATCATCCGATTTTTAAAAATGTGAAACAGATTTTTACAAAAGAAGTCTCCACGCTCCGCCTTGCTCCTCCGGCTGAACCGATCCTGACGGAGAATAATCTTGTGCTCATGGCATCCGCCCGGGTTGGCAGGGGGCTGGTATTCGCCGTGGGCGATCCCTGGCTGTATAACGAATATTTCGATTCGCGCCGGCTCCCGGCGGAATATGAAAACACCAAAGCAGGGAAAAATTTATTTCAATGGCTCCTGCAAAACGCGAAGTCAACGGTTCAGGGTGTACAGTGACTATCCACATTGATGGATGCATGATCTCCTGTTCAGCGGGGCTGTCCCGCTTGCCGAAAGTCAGCACGATATGAGTAAAAAGTTTCATGTGACGCTTCATGATATTGCCCAGCAGGTGAATGTCTCGAAGGTAACGGTTTCAAAAGCGCTGCGCGGCCATCCCGATATTTCGGCGGAGACCGTGAAGAAAATAAAATCCGTGGCGAGCGAACTGGGGTACTTTCCGAATTACATGGCGCGGAATCTCTCTTCGAACCGGTCGCATACCATCGGCGTCGTCGTTCCGAAAATAGCCCATTTCTTTTTCTCCGCAGTCATTGAGGCAATCTATGATGCGGCACTCGAAAATAATTATGATATCATTCTCACCGTCTCGCAGGAGAATGTCGAACGCGAATTGCGTCAGATACGTTCGCTGCTCTCCATGCGGGTGGACGGAATCATCATCTCGGTCACCCAGCAGACGAAAGACCCGGCAATATTTTATCAGGTGAAGGAGATGGGCATCCCCGTAACATTTATGGACCGCGCGATCGATGGTGAGGGATTCAATTCCGTTGTTGCGGATGATTTTGGCGGCGCATATACTGCCACGGAATATGCGATCAAATCAGGATTTCAAAGGATTGGACACCTTGGCGGATTTGCGCATACCATGATCGGAAAAGAACGCTTCCGTGGATTTAAAGCAGCCATGCAGCACTATAAGATGCCGCTCCATCCGGAATGGATTGTGCGCGGCGGATTCAGCGATGCCGACGGATATGACGGTTTCATGAAATTATACGAATCTCACAAATTACCGGATTTTCTCTTTGCGGTGACCTATCCGGTGGCTTTGGGAGTGCATCAGGCAGCGCGGCAGGTGGGAATGAATATTCCAAAGGATATCGATATCATTTCATTCGGCCCTCATGGGTTGAATGAAATGTTCTCTCCTCAAATGAATTATATAGAGCAGCCGACCATCGAACTGGGAAAAAAAGCGGTGGAACTTACGCTCAACAATATCCGTCAGAGGGATGGCTTTATTCCACAGAAGATAACACTTCCGACAAAACTGGTGCTTTGCGATCAGGAATTCAAAAAGGTGGCAAGCTGATGCAGGACGGTCAAACAGAACGGGTTCTGACGATAACTGGCTGGTTGGGCCATCATCGCCGAACGATGATCGGTTTGCTTGCCGGGCTCTTGATCATTGTACGTCTGGATACCGTTTCATCACAAGGTTTATCATCATCGAACATGTCACGGTCCCACGCGGCGGGCTGGGTCGCTGATTGCGGCGATGGAACATATATCAATCCGGTTATCTTCGCTGACTATTCCGATCCTGACGTCATCCGTGTCGAAGATGATTTCTATATGGTCTCTTCGAGTTTTAATTGCACACCGGTCATACCGGTTCTGCATTCCAAAGATCTCGTGAACTGGACCATCATCGGCCATGTATCGGAGAATCTGCCTTCACCCGTTTTTGGCGTACCGCAGCATGGAAAAGGGTGCTGGGCGCCGAGCATTCGGTTTCATGACGGCGAATTTTATGTGTTCTATGGA
>Ga0105104_10000626_pt1 | contig 27265 bp, 18 predicted proteins | sample PPLLaktember2015_3_FD_87034 | JGI IMG/M metagenome (GOLD analysis project Ga0105104, IMG submission 87034) | Freshwater sediment microbial communities from Prairie Pothole Lake near Jamestown, North Dakota, USA - PPLs Lake P7 Core (6) Depth... | ecosystem: Environmental > Aquatic > Freshwater >...
CCGGGGTGACGATGCGGACGTGCAGGGGAACCCCCGCCGACGTGCTGGCGAATCTCCGGTACTCGACCCGTCCCCACCGCACGCGCTCGAACTCGGACGGCGGCGAGCGGGTGATGCGCCGGCCCCCGAGGTACAGCTCGGTCGGCGCGGTGTCGTCGCTGTGGAGGATGGCGACCGCGCCGCCGTCGGGCGAGACGAACGCGCGGTCCGTGCCCGGCAGGGTGCTCACTCGCGTCGGGGCGCCCCCGTCCGCCGGGATGCGCCAGACCTGCCGCTGCTCCGGCGAAGGATCGTTGGAGAGGTAGTGAATCACCTTTGCACCGGGCGGCGCGATGGCGTGCCCGAGCACGTCGTGGGGACCGGTGGTGAGCGGCTGCAGCTCGCGCGATCCCGGGACCAAGAGATAAAGGCGGTACCAGTCGTCGAGGTCTCCGGTGAGCAGGATGCGCTTGCCGTCCGGATGCCAGGCCGAGGCGACCTGGTTGTAGATGCGCGAAGGGCGCTCGTCGCTCCAGACCAGGGTGAGCGCTCCGCTCGCAGCGTCCACGACGTGCACCGCACGATGGATGGAATCGTCCGTCTCCCGGTCCACCAGGAGCTGTCCCCGCGGCGAGAAGGCGAGGGAGACGATGTGCCAGCGCGTCGGCTCGGGCAGCTCGAGCAGCCGGAGCTTCCGCGCCGGAACCTCGATCACCGCGACCGTCCGGAGGTCGTTCACCTGCCCGGGAGCGCCGCGCCGCACCCGGTCCACCGTCGCCTCGTCCGGGAGGTAGTCGGGGATCGGGAAGGCGGGCACGCCGCGGCGGTCCGCGTACTGGAGCGCGAGGTAGCGCCCATCCGGTGACCAGCTCGGCGCGAGCTCCTCGTCCCAGGCGCTGCGGCCGAGCGCGACCTCCGGCTGGTCGTAGACGCCGCCCCCGTGACCGATGCCCTTGACCGCGACCTGCGTCACCCGCACCGGCTTGCCGCCTTCCGCGAGGGAAAGCGTCCACAGGTCCCCGTCCTCCACCCAGGCGGCGGTCTTCCCGTCCGGGGAGATGGTCAGCGCGCTGCGATCGCCGCCCGCCGGCGCGAGCACCTCGGGGGTGCCGCCCGTTGCCGCGGTCCTTCGCAGCTCACCGGCCTCGAGATAGAGCAGCCGCTGCCCGGGGAGCCACGCCACCTCCGAGACGCCGCGGGGGGTGCGAGGCTCGGTCAGTCGCCGCAGCCCCGTTCCATCGCGCTTCACCACCCACACCGCCCGCTCGGGCAGTGCCCGGTCGTTCCAGAGAATGGCGAGGAGCTTCCCGTCCGGCGACCAGGTGGGAGCCGCGGGCGCGGTGCCGAAGAGCGCCGGACGGCGAGAGACGATGCGCTCCAGTGAAAGGGAGAGCGGGGGCTCCGCGGCGAAGGCCTGCGCAGTGACGAGGAGCAGCAGGAGGGCGAGGCGAATCCTTGCGCTGGGCATCCCACGGATGCTCAGGTCCCGGCCCGGCCTTGGCAAGCGCGAGATTGGTGCGGAGCATCGGTCTGGTCGGCCTCACCGCGACCGGAATCGCCTCGATGGTGGGCGCCGGCATCTACGTGGTGCCGTTCATGATCCAGCGCCACGTCCCCGGAATCGGGTCCGGCGTCCTGCTGGCGTACCTGCTCGCCGCGGTCCCGGCCATCCTCGCCGGCCTCGCCTATGCCATCCTCGCCTCGGCGATGCCCCGGGCCGGCGGCAGCTACGTCTATGCCAGCCGCGGCCTGAGCCCGTACCTGGGCTTCATCGCCAGCTTCTCGCAGTGGTTCTCGCTGTGCATCGCCATCGGGGTGGTGAGCTATCTGCTCACCCCGTTCGTCCGGGACGTGGCCCTGGCGTCGGGGGCCACCGAGATTGCGCGCGCGCTCGATCTCCCGGTGGTGCGCCTGATCCTTCCGCTCTCCGTCCTGTGGTGCTTCGTGGGCGTGAACCTCCGCGGGCTCGAGACCTACCAGCGGGTGCTGCTGCCGCTCCTGGGCCTCACCTTCCTCCTCGGCGCGGTGGTCATCGTGGCGGGCTTCGTCCTCGGCCCGGCCGCCGTGGCGACAGCTCCCGGAGCGGCCGCGCCTCCCGGAGGGCCGGGCACCATCGCCACGGCGGCGGCGCTCCTCTTCTCCAGCTTCATCGGGTTCGACGCCATCGCGCAGGCAGGAGGGGAGGCGCGCGATCCCTCGCGGACGCTTCCCCTCGCCATCGGGCTGGCGATCGGGATCGTGACCGTCTTCTACGCGCTGTTCGCGGGCGCGGTGTACCACGCGGTGCCCTGGACGGTGGTCCGGGACGAGGCGCTGCGGCACGACACCTCGGCCGCGGCGCTCCTCGGGGCGAGACTTCCGCCGGCGCTCCGGGTGGCGGTGGTGGCCGGAGCGGCGGTCGCGCTGGTGAAGGACCTCCCGGCGATGCTCCTCGGAGTCTCGCGCCTGATGTTTGCCTGGGCCGAGGACGGCATCGTCCCGCGGGTGGTGGCCTCGGTGCACCCGCGGTACCACACCCCTCAGGTCGCGATCGCCGTCAGCGCGACCGTCGCCTCGCTGGGCATCGTCGGCTGCCACCTCGCCGGAGACTTCTTCCTCGGGGTCGACATCCTGGTCACCTCGATGCTGGTGAACTTCCTCCTGATGTGCGGCTCGGTACTCGCGCTGCCGCGCCGGAACCCGGGGCTCGCCCGGCAGATCCGGGTGCTCCGCTCGCCGACCGCGAGGAGCGTCGTCGCGGTCGCCGGGATCGTGCTCCTCGGCGCGCTCCTGGGGGTGCACACCGTCCGGGACCTCGGGTCCTCGTCAGTGCCGTGGTACCTGCGGAGCACGGTGGTGTGGCTCGGAGTGATGGCCATCGGCTCGGTGGTGTACTGGCGCGAGCTGCGTGGTCTGGAGCAGCGTGGGGTCGACGTGCAGGCCCTCTTCGCGGCGCTGCCCCCGGAGTAGGACAGGACCTCCATGGCCAGCATCCCCCGACCGGAACGACGGAAGCTCGCACCCGACCTGGACATCTCCCGCGTGGTGACCGGCCTCTGGCAGATCGCGGACATGGAGCGCGGGGGCCGCGAGCTCGACCTCGACGCCGCGGCGCGCGCGATGCAGCCGTACGTGCAGGCCGGCTTCACCACCTTCGACATGGCGGACCACTACGGTTCGGCCGAGGAGATCGCCGGACGGTTCGTCGCCAGCGGTGGCCGGGCGGAGCTGCTGACCAAGTGGGTCCCCGAGCCCGGGCCCATCCAGCGGGAGACGGTACGCACCGCGGTGCAGCGCGCGCTGCGGCGCCTGCGGCGCGAGCGCATCGACCTGCTCCAGTTCCACGTCTGGCAGTTCTCGAATCCGTCGTGGCTCGATGCGCTCTTCTTCCTCGACGAGCTCCGGGCCGAGGGGCTCGTCGGTCACCTCGGGGCGGTGAACTTCGACACGGCGCACCTCCGCGTGGCGATCGCCAGCGGCATTCCACTCGTCTCGAACCAGGTGGTGTTCTCGCTCCTGGATCGACGGGCGGCGGGGCGCATGACGGACTTCTGCCGGGAGCACGGAGTGCAGCTGCTCGCTTACGGAACGCTCGCCGGGGGATTTCTCACCGAGCGCTGGCGGCACCGGGCGCCGCCGACGGAGGGCGAACGCTCCACCTGGTCGGAGATGAAATACCACCGGTTCATCGAGACCATCGGTGGGTGGGAGCGGTTCCAGGGCCTGGCCCGCGCGGTGGAGTCGGTTGCGCGGAAGCACGGGGTGTCGATGGCCAACGTGGCCTGTCGGTCCATCCTCGACGAGCCAGCGGTGGGCGCGGTCATCGTCGGTGCTCGCCTCGGCGAACGCTCGCACCTCGAGGACAACGCCCGGACCTTCTCCCTGGTACTGGACGCGGAGGACCGGAAGGCCATGGCGGACGCCACGGCCGCGCTCGCGCCCATCCCCGGAGACTGCGGCGACGAGTACCGCCGCCCGCCTTACCTGACCGCCACCGGCGACCTCAGCCATCACGTGCAGAGCTTCCCGGCCCCGTACCAGACCCGCGCCGACGGCGACCGCGTGCGGTGCTTCAGCGGGACTCCGTGGGAGCCGCTCGCCGGGTACTCGCGCGCGGTCCGCTCGGGATCGCGGATCTCGGTCTCGGGGACGACCGCGTCGCACGGGAGCCGCGCGATCGGCGGCGCCGATGCTGCAGCGCAGACCCACTTCGTCATCGACAAGATCGAGGGTGCCCTCGAGTCGCTCGGGGCCCGCCTGGAGGACGTCGTGCGGACCCGGGTGTTCGTGAGCCGGATCCAGGACTGGGAGGCGGTGGCACGGGCGCACGGCGAGCGGTTCGGGCACATCCAGCCGGCGAACACGCTGGTCGAGGCGAAGCTCGTCTCGGCGGACGCGCTGGTCGAGATCGAGGCCGACGCCGAGGTCTGAAGAATCTCGACGAGCGATGGCGATGGCAGGAAGCGGAGTGCTTCCGCGGCGTTGCCGAGCAGCGCGACGCCGTGTTGTCCCCGGAGGCCCGGACTGCTATCGACTCGCTCGCGCCGTTCCGGCGGCGCCCCATGACCACCCACTCCTGAGCCCGAAGCCGACGCCCTGGTGAGCGCGACATGCGCCCGGGGCGGACCGCGTCCTCTTCGCTCCAGGAGCCCTGCTGTGCCCAGCATTCGATTCGAACGGGTGACCTTCGCCCCAACCACCTCGACCTTCCCACGGTCGAGCGGCTCACGGCGGCGCTCCGCGCCTATCCGGGTGCGCTGCTCCTCGTGACCCACGACGATGCGCTGGCAGATGCGTGCACCACGAACCGCTGGTGCCTGGAGGAGCAGCGGGTGGTCATCTGCTGATCAGGTCTTCCGCTCGTCCTCGCGAGGGCCGACTCCCACCCCGTGGTGGAATACGAGATGTCCGCCGAGCCAGCCGCCCGCGGCGAGCCCAGCCGCGACCAGCGCCAGCGCCCCGACGTGCAGCACGAGGCCCGCGCCCGCCGGAGGCGCCGCGCCCCGGTACACCAGGTCCACCGCCGCGATGCAGGTCACCGAGAGCATCACCGCCAGGTGCACCGACGCCGTCCGGACCGCGCGCGGCGCCGTCTCGCCGAGCGCCAGGTAGTCCATGAACCCGGCCGATGCGGCCAGCACCGCCGCCGCCGTGCCCCCGATGAGCGCCCACCGCCCCAGCATCCAGAGGAGGGGAGAGCCCAGCACCAGCGCCGCTCCATCCAGCGCCACCCAGAGCAGGAGCAGGACCATCGGGAAGTCGCTCAGCGCCGCGTGCAGTGGGTGTCCACCGATGCGCAGCCCCCGCCTCATCTCGCCTGCATCGCGGCCATCAGCAGGATGATGAAGCCCACCACCGCGACCAGTCCGTGGACCACCATCACCGGGATGGGCAGGGGCTTCTTCTGCATGTGCTGCGCGAAGAGGTAGAAGCCGCCAAGGGCCGCCACGAGGAACACCACCAGGGCGGTCCGCGCCGATCCCGGATCCGGCACGTTCATCACCGCGACGATCAGCGCGATGAGCCCGGCGGCCGCTCCGGCCCCGTGCACCAGCGCAAGGGCGGTGGGTGGTCGCTCGGCACCCCGGAGCCGTATCGCCGCCATGGTCACCCCGCCGAGAGCGGCGAGCGCGAACAGCACAAGTGCGATCGTCATGCCGTGTCTCTCCTGTCATCGGCCGAACAGGTGCTGGCCGGCCCATGGATGCAGGAGATGGACGGAGGTGACACGGAGCCACCCCCCCTCCGGTACCACTTGTCACCGGACGACATCCCGTGCATCCGATGGATGACGCCATGGCCGTCCAGCCGCTCCCGCCGCCAATGCCGGACCCGGGCCCCCCCGACGAGGCCCTCGTCGAGCGGGTGCTCGCGGGCGACGTCCAGGCGTTCGAGCTGCTCATGCGGCGGAACAACCAGCGCCTCTATCGTGCCATCCGTTCCCTGGTGACCGACGAGGACGAGGTCGAGGAGCTGATGCAGCAGGCCTACCTCCTCGCCTTCACCCGTCTCGGGCAGTTCAGCCACGGCGCGCGCTTCTCCACCTGGCTCCTGCGCATCGGCGTCAACGAGGCGCTGCAGAGGCTCCGCCGCGACCGCCGCTGGCCACGCGCCGCCCCCGAGGTGCTCGAGGAGGAGCCCTCCATGCATTCCACTCCCGAGCAGGGCCTCGCCCGCGCCCAGCTGAACCAGCTCCTGGAGCACCTCGTCGACGAGCTGCCCGAGTCGCACCGCTCGGTCTTCGTCCTCCGGGAGATCCAGCAGCTGTCGACCGCCGAGGTCGCCGAGGCGCTCGGCCTCAGCGCCGACAACGTGAAGCAGCGCCTGTCCCGGGCGAAGGCCACGCTGCGGACCGCCCTGGAGCAGCGCACCGGCGCATCGCTGGCCGAGCTGTACCCGTTCGAGGCGCCTCGCTGCGACCGCGTCGTGGCCGGCGTCCTCGCGCGCCTGCCGGACCGGCACTGACGCCCCCACCCGCGGACACGCGGGCCCACACCGTCCCACCTCTGCTGGAACGGCAGGGAACTCCGCGATCTTGGTACGCTTCCAAGGTTGACCGGAGCGGGGGCGACGCCGTCCTGTGGCACTCCTCCGGGACACCTCGAAGGACATCCCGACAGGGGAGGCCGCGCGTTTGGGGACCGGTGCCGATTCCGTCAAGGCGTACTCCGCCGTCCTGCACAAGAAGCCGAACGACGCCGAGGCCCTGGCGGCGCTGGAAGCGCTGCTGAAGGACGACTCGGTCCGCGCCGAGGCGGCACGCGCCCTCATCCCCGCCTACGAGGCGGTGAAGGAGCACCGCAAGCTCGTCGCCGCCCTGGACCTCGTCGCCGAGATGACCCAGGACCAGCTGGAGCGGGTGCTCGCGCTGCAGCAGGCGGCGCACGTCCACCTCCACCACCTCCGCCAGCCCGAGCTCGCCTTCGCCGCGCTGTCCCGCGCGCTCCGCCTGTCGCCGGCCGACCCCAACCTCCGCACCGCCGCCCGGCGCGCCGCCGAGGACGCCGACGCCATGGACGGCTTCGCCAACGTCCTCAAGGAGCTGGTCGCCCGGGGTGACCTCGAGTCCGGAGCGCGGGTGGCCCTCCACCGCGACCTCGCCGACGTGCAGGAGCGGAAGCTCGACGATCGTCGCGGCGCCATCGCCCAGCTCGAGTCGGTGCTGGTCATCGACCCCGGAAACGTCGACGCGCTGCGCGGGCTGCAGCGGCTGCTCCGGGCGACCGAGGACTGGCGGCGCCTGGTCTCGGTGCTGGACAGCCTCGCCACCGCGGTGCCGGACCCCGCGGAGAAGACCGCCCTCTGGCGGGAGATGGCCCTCCTCCGCGAGGGGAAGCTCGAGGATCGCGAGACCGCCGCCGCCGCGTGGCGCCGGGTCTCCGAGGCCGACCCGCTCAACCGCGAGGCGGTCTCCGCGCTCGACCGGCTCTACACCGCGCTCGGGAAGTTCGAGAACCTGGCCTTCGCCCTGGAGCTCCGGCGCGCCCAGGAGGGCCAGAGCCCGCAGGGGCGCGAGGCCACCTTCCGCCTGGCCCAGCTCCGGCGGGAGAGACTTCAGGATTACGGCGGCGCGCTCCAGCTCCTCGGCCAGGTGCTCTCCGAGGATCCAGGCCACACCCCCACCCTCGACCTGCTCGACGCCTGGGCCCGCTCGCACGACCCGGAGAGCCGCAGCGCGCTGGAGACCCTGGACCCGTTCCTCGCCCGCTCCGGCCAGCACGCCCGCCGGGTGGCCATCCGCGAGGCGCGGATCGCCGATGCCCTCACCGACGAGAAGACCCGCCTCACCCAGGAGATCCGCTCCATCCAGGAGCGGGACATGGGCCAGCCCGGGCGCGCCTTTTCCTCCGCCGGCCAGGCCTTCGCCCAGAACGTGGACCGCGCCGGCGCCAAGGCGGACCTCGAGCGCCTCGCCCGGGTGACCGGCAGCTACGAGGAGCTGGCCTCGACCTACGAGAAGGTCGCCGCCGAGACCCGCGGCACCGACCCGGACAAGGTTTCCTGGCTCCGCCGCGCCGCGGAGCTGCGCGAGCACCTCGCCCAGAGCGAGGAGTCGATCAAGGACTGGCAGGCGCTCCTGGTCGAGGCCCCGCAGGACCGCCAGGCGCTCGACGCTCTGGGGAAGCTCTTCGAGCAGACCAAGAACGCCAAGCAGCTCTCGGACGTGACGCTCCGCAAGGCCCAGCTGGCCTCCGATCCGCACGAGCGGCGGACCCTGCTGCTCAAGGCCGGCGAGGCCCTCGAGGCCGCCGGGGACGACGCGCGCGCCATCGACGCCTACAAGGAGGCGCTCGCCCTTCGCCGCGGAATCGACGGGCTCGAGGCGCTCAACCGGCTCTACGCCCGCACCAAGCGCTTCGAGGAGCAGGCCGACGTCCTCGCCCAGCTCGCCGCCTCCACCACCGGTGAGGCGCAGAAGGCTCATCTCTTGTCCCGCGCCCAGCTGCTGGAACGGGAAAACGCGCTCCCCGCGGCGGTGGAGGGCTACGCCCGGCTCCTCGCGGTCGCTCCCACCGACTCGAACGCCGTTGCCGGCCTCGAGCGACTCATGGAGCTGCCCGACGTCCGTCCGGACGCCGCGCGCCTGCTCGAGCCCGTCTACCGGAGCCTGAACGACGTCCGGCACCTGGTGGAGGTGCTGGAGATCCGCCTTGCCGGGGCCTCGCCCCAGGACCGGCTGCCGCTCCTCGAGGAGATCTCCAACCTCCGCGAGACCCTGGGCCAGAAGGACCTCGCCTTCGCCGCCCGGGTGCGCGCCTTCGGCGAGATGCCCGAGAGCGCCGAGGCCCGCGAGCAGCTGGAGCGGCTGGCCGCCGAGACCGGCGCCTTCGAGGAGATGGCCGCCGCCTACCAGGACCAGCTGGAGCGCGGCGTCACCAACGCCACCTCCACCGAGCTGTGGCGCCGCCTGGCGGTCCTCTGGTCCGAGCGGCTGGACCGGCTCGACCTCGCGATCCGTGCCTACGAGGAGCTGGCCCGTCGTGAGCCGCGGAGCATGGCGGTGCTGGAGTCGCTGGCCCGCATCTACACCCGCTCCGGCGAGGCCCGCGAGCTGGCCTCGGTGATGAAGCGGATGGTGATGGCCGAGGCATCGCCGCCGAAGCAGATCGATCTTCTCTTCCGGCTGGGCACGCTCGCCGAGGAAACGCTGGCCGACAAGCAGCTGGCCGCGCAGTGCTACGGGGAGATCCTCGCCCGCAAGCCGGACGACGACGACGCGATCAAGTTCCTCGGGAAGGTCCTCACCGAGAGCGAGCGCTGGCCCGAGCTGGCCTCGCTCATCGTCCGGGAGATCCAGCTCGCCGAGTCCACCGGCCGCAACGAGGAGATGTACGACCTCATGGTCCGCCTCGGGCGGCTGCGCCTGGCGCGGCTGCGGGATCCCCGCGGCGGGCTGGACATCTTCGAGGACGTGCTCCGCCGCAAGCAGGGGCACGCCGGAGCGATCGGCGCCCTCGAGGAGATGGCCCGCTCGGACAGCCCGCTGCGGGGCGAGGCGGCGGAGGCGCTCGAGCCCATCTTCACCTCCGGCGGCGACCACCTGCGACTGGTGCAGATGCTCGAGTCGCGCGCCTCCACCGAGCCGGTGGCCCAGGAGCGCGCGGCTCTGCTCCGCAAGGTGGCCAAGCTCTACGCCGGGCCCATGCAGAACCCGGACCTCGCCTTCGTCTCCGCGAGCCGGGCCCTGCGCGAGCTTCCCGACGAGGAGGCCTCACTGACCCTCTCGGTCACTCTTTCGGAGCGGGCCAGCCACGGCGGCGAGGAGCTGGTCGGGCTCCTCGAGGAGATCCTTCCCCGCGCCTCGGAGGACGCCGCGCGCGTCGCCATCCTCCGCGCCCTGGGCAAGGCCCAGGAGAAGCTCGGGCACGCGGCGGAGGCGATCGACGCCTGGCGCCGCACGCTGGAATCGGTGCCCTCGGACAGCGAGGCGATGGGATCCCTGGTGCAGCTCTACCAGGCGGCGGGTCGCGCGCCCGAGCTGCTGGAGATCTACAAGCGCCAGCTGGCGATCAGCGACGAGGTCGCGGTCCGCACCGCGCTGCTGTTCCAGATCGCCGCGCTTCAAGATGGCGCGCTCCACGACACCGTGGGAGCCATGGCCACCCTCCGGCGCCTGCTGGAGCTGAAGCCCGACGACGCCCAGGCGCTGGAGAAGCTGGACTCGCTCTGCGAGAAGCAGGAGCGCTGGCCCGAGCTGGCGGACGTCATCGGCCGACGGCTGGCGCTCCCGGGCGGGGACCTGGACCTCGATCTCCGGACCCGGCTGGCGGTGGTCCGCGAGACGCGGCTCCTCGACAAGTACGGGGCGCTCGAGCTGTACGCTCAGGTGCTGGCCGCGCAGCCGAAGCATCCCGCTGCCCTGGGCCAGCTCGAGGCCTGGGCGCAGCGCGAGCCCCAGAACAAGCCGCTGGTCGAGGTCCTCCTCGCCGCGTTCCGGGCCGCCAGCGAGCTGGTGAAGCTCCCTGCCCTCATCGAGCTCCGGGTCGAGGCCTCGGCCGACGCCTTCGAGCGCAAGCAGCTGCTGGTGGAGCTGGCCGGGCTGCGCGAGGCGGAGAAGGACCCGGCCGGGCTCTTCGGCGCCCTGTCCCGAGCCTTCCAGGAGGACCCCAACGACTCCGCGCTCCGCGGCCGGCTGAGCAAGGCGGCCAACGAGGCGCGAACCTACGCCGAGCTCGCGCAGCTCTACGAGGAGGAGCTGCCGCGCATCGCGGAGACCAAGGACGCCGCGCTGGTGCTCCTCGAGCTGGGGGAGCTCTACGAGCAGCACCTCTCCAACCCCGCCCGGGCCATCGAGGTCCTGGAGCGCTCGCGCGAGCTGGACTCGGCCACGTCGCTCCCGGCCCTGACCGCGCTGGCGCGGCTGTACGGGCAGGCGGGGCGGAGCGACCGGCTGGTGGAAAGCCTGGACGAGCTGGAGAAGCTCACCCCGGACGTGAACGAGCGAGTGCAGATCCTCTTCCGCCTCGGCCAGGTGGCCCAGGACGAGCTGGAGGACGAGGCCCGCGCCTCGGACGCCTTCGAGCGCTTGCTCGCGCTGGACAAGACGCACCTCCCGGCGGCGCGACTGCTGGAGGCCATCTACGAGCAGAGCGGGACGCCGGATCGGCTGTTCAACGTGCTCCGCATCCAGCGTGACCTCACCTCGGGCGCCGAGCGCGAGCGCATCCTGGCCAAGATGGTGAAGGTCTCGGCCGAGGGGCTGGCGGACCTCGAGGCCTCCATCGAGCTGTACAGCGAGCTGTTCAAGAAGAACCCCAAGTCGGACCAGGCGTTCGGCGCGCTGGAGCAGGCGCTGGAGAAGGCCGGTCGATGGGAGGACCTGCGCGCCCTGCTGGCGGGGAAGATTCCCCAGACCGCCGAGCCCCGCGAGCTGGTGCGCCTGAACGAGAAGCTGGGGGTCGTCCTCTACCGCCACCTGGGCCGGGGGGAGGAGGCGATCGCCCCGCTCCGGACGGCGCTGGAGCGGGACGCCCGGAACCGGAAGGCGCTGGAGACGCTGCGCGACATCGACGAGCAGCTCGGCCGCCGCGAGGAGCTGGTGGCGGTGCTCCGCCGGCTCATCCCGCTGCAAGAAAACCCCGAGGGGGTGAAGGGCCTCCGCATCCGGCTGGCGGAGGTGCTGGGGGAGATGTCCCGGCGCGAGGAGGCCCTCGACGCCGCCCGCCGTTCGCTGGAGATCGAGCCGCACAGCGTCCCCGACCTGGACCGGGTCAACAAGCTCTTCGTCGGGCTCCGGGCCTTCGGCGACGCGGTCCGCGCCCTCGAGCTCAAGGCCGAGGTCTGGCAGCGGCTGGAGGAGAAGGACGGGGTCGTCGCCGCGCTGTGCGAGATCGCCGAGGTCTGGATCGGCCAGGCGAAGAAGCCGGAGCAAGCCGCGCCCATTCTGGAGCGGGTGCTGGAGTTCGATCCCGCGAACCGGGACGCCTACGAGCGGGTCCTCTCGCTGTACTCCGACGCCGGCGACTGGCGCGCCTACAGCCAGGTGGTGGACCGCTACCTGTCGAACCTCGTGACCGACGAGGACAAGATCAAGTCGCTCCGCGAGCTGGGCCGCATCCGCGAGCAGAAGCTGGGGCAGAAGGACGCCGCCTTCCTCGCCATGTGCCGCGCCCTCGAGCTCGATGCCTCGGACGACGCGCTCCGCGAGGACGTGGAGCGGCTGGCACAGGAGACCGGCTCGTACGAGGAGCTGGCCGCGGTCTACGAGCAGGTGGCGGACGACCTTCCCCGTGGTCCTCTGGCCGAGCGGATGTACCTGGTGCTGGCCCGGGTGCAGGACCGGAACCTGGACGATCCGGAGGAGGCCGAGGCCGCGCTCCGGAAGATCCTCGAGTTCGACCCCACCAACGCCTCCGCGCTCGACGCGATGGCCCAGATGTTCGGCCGCCGCGGGCGCGACCGCGAGCTCATCGTCTCGCTGGAGCACAAGATCGAGGCGGCGCCGTCGATCGAGGCGCGCAAGACCATCTTCCGGGAGATCGCCCGCATCCACCTCGAGCGGCTGAAGGACCCCGACGAGGCGGCCAACGCTCTCATCCGCGCGCTCGAGCTCGAGCCGGACGTGGAGACCCTCGGCGAGCTGGCGAAGCTCTACCGCGACCAGCACTTGTGGGGTGATCTCGCCGCCACCCTCGCGCGGACCCGCGACCTCCTCCCCACCTCCGAGGAGCGCGCCCAGCTCCAGAATGCTTTGGCCTCCGTCCAGGAGAAGGAGATCGGCGACGAGGAGGCGGCGATCGAGGCCTATCGAGAAGCCCTGAACCTCGACCCGCGCAACACCGAGGCGCTCGCCGCGCTGGAGCGGCTCTACACCCGGCTCGACCGGCCGGCGGACATGCTCGCCATCTACGAGCGGCAGCTGGAGCTGACCGAGGACTACCGGGAGAAGGTGAAGATCCTCTTCCACTCCGCCGCGATCTGGGAGGACCGGTACCAGAACGCGGCCAACGCCGACGCCTGCATCGAGGGCGTGCTCGCGCTCGACCACACAAACCTCCAGGCGATCAAGGCGCTGGAGCGGCTGCGCCGCGCGCAGGGGCGGTGGGAGGATCTGGTCGGGGTGCTCGAGCGGCACATCCATCTCGCCACCGACGCCCAGGAGCAGGCGGACCTCATGGTGGAGGCCGGCGAGGTGCTGCGGACGAACCTCCACCTGACCGACAAGGCGGCCGACGCGTTCCAGGCCGCCCTCGGCGTCTTCCCCGGCCACACCCCGGCGCTCCACGCCCTGGGGATGGTCTACGAGCGGAGCGGCAACTGGCCCTTCGCCCTGGAGATGCTGCACCAGGAGGCCGAGGCCCTCGGGAACGACCCGCGCGCGGTGGAGGTGCTGCACCGGATGGGGAAGATCAACGAGGACATGCTGATGGACGTGTCCTCGGCCAAGGCCTGCTACACGCAGGCGCTGCACATCGATCGGGAATTCCTGCCCTCGCTCCAGGCGCTCCGCGGCATCGCCGAGAACGAGCAGGACTGGGAGACCTACGAGCAGATGCTGGTGGCCGAGGCCCAGGCCACGAGCGAGGCCTCGGCGAAGGCCCGTGCCTACCTGGCCGTTGGCCGGTACCACAGCGAGCGCCGCGAGGACCCCGACTCGGCGATGCAGTGGTACGAGGAGGCGATCAAGCTCGACCCCGAGCTGGCCGACGCCGCGCTCCCGCTTTCCGGCCTCTACATCGCCCGCGAGCGCTGGGAGCCCGCCGAGCAGATGCTGGACGTGGTCATCCGCGACCTCAAGTCGCGGCTGGCGACCGAGCAGGACGACGCGCTGGGGAAGGACCTGTGCCGCCAGGTGTACCGGATGGGCTACGTGCAGGAGAAGCTCGGCCGGCGCGACCGCGGGCTCGCCGCCTACGAGGAGGCCTACCAGCTCGACGCCACCTACCTCCCGGCGCTCGAGGGGTATGGCAACCTCCTCGTGCAGTCCGGCCGGCACGACCAGGCGCTGAAGGTCTTCCAGACCATCCTCATCCACCACCGCGAGGACCTGACCGACCTCGAGATCGTCGAGCTCTACTGGCAGATCGGCGAGGTGCACATCGCGCTCAAGCAGTACGACCGGGCGCAGAACCACTTCGAGAAGGCGCTGGCCATCGACCCGGGCCACGAGCCGAGCCTCCGCGCCCTCATCCAGCTCGCCGACGGGGCAGGGCGGTGGGACCGCTCGGCCGAGTACCGGCAGGCGCTGGTCGGCATACTGGACGGCGACCCGAAGGCCGAGGCGGCGCTGGAGCTGGGGGCTCTCGCCCGTGACCGGATGAAGGACCTCCACACCGCCATCGACGCCTACGCCCAGGCGCTGCGCCTCCGCCCTCAGTCCCTCGAGGTGATGGACGCGCTCTACGTGCTCTACCGGGAGACGCGGCAGCCGGGGAAGGCGGCGGAGATTCTCGAAGTCATGCTCGGCCAGCCCGAGCTCCAGGCCGACGCCCAGCGCGCGAAGCGGGTGTGGTTCGCGCTCGGCGAGAGCCTCCGCGACGAGCTGCGGGACACCGGCCGCGCGGTGGAGGCGTTCAACGCCGCGCTGGACCTCGACCCGCTCTTCATCGAGGCCTTCAGCGCCATCGAGGCGATGCTCGGCGCGGCGAAGGAGTGGAAGCAGCTGGAGGAGAACTACGCCCGGATGATCCAGCGGCTCCCCAAGACCGACGAGACCGAGTCGGCGCGGATGGCGCTCTGGCGGACGCTGGGCGACCTGTACCTCCAGGTCCTCAAGCAGCCGGAGAGCGCGCTGATGGCCTACAAGGTGGCCGCCGCCGGGCTCCCCGACGACGCCATCGTCCAGGAGACCTACGCCGAGCTCCTGCTGGCGTCCTCCGGGAACGAGGAGCCCGCGGTCCAGGCGCTGCGGCGGGCGCTGGCCCACACCCAGAACCCGAAGAAGGTGGCGAGTCAGCTGGCCGAGCTCGCCGCCCGCAGGAAGGACTACGACGGAGCCTGGCTCGCCGCGCAGGTGGTGACGGGGCTCCTGGGCGATCCCGGACCGGCGGAGAAGGAGATCCTCACCAAGCTCGGGCCCTACGCGAAGAAGCGCGAGACGCCGCGGGCCACCCTCAACGACCGGGTCTGGGCCCAGTACCTCCTGCACCCCAAGGTGCGCACGCCGTTCGCCGAGCTGATGGGGCTGCTCTTCCAGGGCGCGGGCCAGCTCTCGGCGGTGCCGCTCGCCCAGGCGCAGCTCATCCCCAAGAAGCACCGGATCGACGTGGCGACCGCGCAGGAGTACCAGATCCACCACTACCGGGCGATCGCGCGCCTCCTGGGCCTCGAGGCGGTGGAGCTGTTCTCCCCGTTCCTGGTCGCCACCCGCGACAAGCTGGCCAAGCGTTCGATGGACCCCGCGCCGGACCCGCTCGTGAGCGTGGAGATCGTCCACAGCCAGCCGGTGTGCCTGAAGGTCGGCGGGAAGTTCTTCGGCGACCCGCAGGCCAAGGACACCCACGCGCAGCTCGGGCGAACGCTGGCGCTGCTCCGACCCGAGCTCATCTTCGCCTCGCGCTTCGCGCCCGAGCGGCTGGCGGCGGTGTTCCAGGGCGCGGTGCTCCTCTCCGGCTTCCAGATGCGCTGGACCGCGCCCGCGCCGGTGATCGACGCCGAGCGGCAGGCGCTCGAATCGGTCATGACCGAGCCGTTCCGCGCCGCCCTGGCCCGGCTGGTTCCCGAGGTGCTGCGCCGCTCCGACGGCGACGCGGTCAGGGATTACCTGGAGGGGGCAGAGCTGACCGGGGTCCGCTGTGCGCTGTTCACCGCAGGAGACCTCGAAGCGGTGAAGAAGCTCGTCCAGGGTGAAACCGGGTCCAGCTACCGCGTCGCCGGGAAGGTGAAGATCCGCGAGCTGATGACCTTCGCGGTGTCGGAGGACCTCGCCGCATTGCGGATGGCGGTGGGCACCAACGTCGAGGTGCCCACGCGGAAGTAGATCTCCTCCATCCCTCGGGCGTTCCTTGACCAGGCCGGGGGGCGACCTCTACGCTCGAGGGCTAGGCAACCGCTCGGAGTTCCATGCGCTTCGTCTGCGACAGCTGCCGCGCCCAGTACATGATCTCCGACGACAAGGTCGGGGAGAACGGGGTCAAGGTCCGCTGCAAGAAGTGCGGCAACGTCATCGTGGTGCGCCGCCCACAGGACGCCGAGGCCGACGCCGCCCTCCAGGGGCTGGAGGAGTCCGCGCCGCCGCCCCCCGCTCCCGAAGCGCCCACGGGCGAGAACTCGATCTTCAGCGACGTGGATGACGCGGAGATCGGCGCCGCGTTCGAGAGCGCGCTCGGTGAGCGCCACGACGACGAGCCGGTCGGGCAGCCTTCCGCCGAGGAGCCCGCCCCGGTGGAGGCCAACCTGCCGCCGGTGAGCGACGGCCCGCCGCGGGCGCTCGACTGGTACGTCGCCATCGACGACAAGCAGACCGGTCCCCTGACCCCCGAGGCGATCAAGGACCACTGGGATCGCGGGGAGATCGGCCCTGACAGCCTGACGTGGCGACAGGGCTTCGAGGACTGGGTGCCCCTGTCCGAGGTCGCCGAGCTGGCGGCGTGGCTCGCGCCACGGCCGCAGCGGCCGGTCTTCTCGCCGGCGTCGTCACCCTCGGGTCCGATGCCCGTCGTGTCGGTCCCGGTCGAGTCCGCGTTCAACGCCGGTGGGGTGATGCGCACGGTGCGGACCGAGGTGCCGACGCCGGTGCCGGAGACCGCGGGAGGCTGGAGGCCCTCGGCCTCGGCTGCGCTGGCGAGCCTGGTGAAGGACGAGATCGAAGCGCTCAGCAAGCCTGACGCGCCGCCGCCCGCTCCCGAGCCGATGTCCGCGCCGCGGGGCTTCCTCGAGGTGCCGCCGCCGACGGGAGAGGTTCCTGCCGCGAGCGTGAACGGCCGGCCGGCGCGCGCCGAGAAGCCCACCCCGGTGACCGCCGTCGAGCGGCCGCCGACCTTCACTTCCGCCTACCCCTACGCCACGCGGCCGGCGAAGGCCCAGGGCAACAAGGGGCTCCTCATCGGGATCGGCGTCGCGGTGCTGGTGGTGCTGGGCGCGGTCGGGGGAGGCGGCTGGTACCTCTTGCAGCGGCAGAAGGCCGCGGAGCTTGCCGCCCGCCAGGTCCCCCCACCGCCGCCCGAGCCGGCCAAGGTGACACCGCCCGAGCCACCCAAGGGCACCCAGGCCACCGCGACCACCACGCCGGCTCCGGCCTCCACGCCCGCAGTGACCCCCTCGGTGACGCCGGCGGTGGCGAAGGTCACGCCGGCCGTGCCGCCGAGCGAGGGCAACGGGACCCGGCGAGGGACCCGCGGCACCCGACACACCGGCGGGAGCAAGGCGTCCGGTGGGGGTGACGAGCAGGTCGCCTCGGCCGATCCGGCCCCGAAGAGCTCGGGGAACGGCAAGAGCAAGGCCGACGACCTGTTCGACGAGGTGTTCGGCACCGGCGGCGGCTCGAAGCCCACCGAGAGCCGCAGCAACGGCAAGAAGACCGCCTACGTTCCCCCCGCGCCTGGCTCCTCGAACAGCACCGAGGTCCCCGATCGGCTTCCCAAGGGGGACATCATGTCGGTGGTGCTGGCGAACAAGCCGAAGATCGTCCAGTGCGTGAACGAGCAGAAGGCCCGCGAACCGAACCTCCATGGCACCCTGGTGATGCACTGGGTCATCCAGACGTCGGGGAAGACCACCTCGGTCTCCGCGGTGACCGACCAGTTCAAGTCGTCCTATATGGCCACCTGTCTCAGCGGTCTGGTGAAGTCCTGGAACTTCCCCAAGCACAAGTACCAGCCGGGCGAGCCGGTGGACTTTCCCTTCACCTTCTAGACTGGTAAGGGGCGCCGCCCCCATGCGCCTCCCCGTCGAGCCAAAGCTCCCGGATCTCCCTGTCCGCTCCGTGGCCGAGATGGGCCTCAAGGAGCTCGAGCGGGTGCGTCACGTCCTCCGGGGGGGCTCGGTCATCGACTGGCGGCGGCTGCACTTTCGAAACCGGGACGAGGTGGACCGCTTCCTCCGGCTGTGCGGACTGGACCTGACGCACGCCGAGGACGAGGCCTGGGCCCGCCTGGTGCTGTCCGACGCGGTCGAGTACCTGCGCCGCACCTTCTCCTACCGGGTGGCGGATGCGGTGGCCCGGCCGGCGGAGGTCCACGACCTCTTTCTCTACGCCAGCGGGGTGAAGGAGCCGCACCGCTTCCGGCGGATCGCCTGCATCGTCCTCAAGTGCATGCACGTGGTGCAGCACATCGAGGGGAGAGACCTCCTGTTCCGTCTGGCGGTCTCCGAGGCGGACCTGTCGCGGATGGTGACCGCGAAGGTGAACGGGGTGCTGTCGGAGGCTCGGGAGAAGGGGCTGCCCATCCTCGACTACAGCCCCTCGGTGAAGAGCCGCGAGTCGCTCATCACGAAGCTCCTGGCGAAGAAGGAGAACGTGGCCGCGCAGGTCTACGACAAGACCCGCTTCCGCATCGTCACCCCGACGCGGGCGGACATCCTCCCGGTGCTCTACTTCCTGACCCAGCGGCTGTTCCCCTTCAACTTCCTGGTGCCGGGACAGACCGAGAACACGCTGCTCCCCTTCAAGTCACTCCTGCACGAGTTCCCGCACTTCCGGCAGCACGCCCACGAGCTGCACCTCGACCTCGACTTCGAGGACCGCGAGGGCCCGCCGGGCAACGAGTTCAGCGGAAGCGGGTACAAGGCGCTCAACTTCGTGGTGGACGTGCCGCTCCGTCTCGACGAGTGGCTGCCGCCGCCGGAGCTGGATCGCCGGGAGCGGAAGGGCCGGATCGCCTTCACCCTGGTCGAGTTCCAGATGCTGGACGCCGGCACCGCCGAGGAGAACGAGCAGGGGGAGAACGCCCACGCCCGGTACAAGCAGCGGCAAAAGCTGCGGGTGCTCCGGCGGCTCTCGCGGGGCCTGGTCGTCCCGCGCCTCGAGGATCCACCGGGCGAGGCCGAGTAGCGGCCGAGCATCCCGCCCGCGGAGTGACGCTCCCCGCGCCTGGTCGCCAGTCCGTGACCTGTACCCTCAGCGTCTGGCCCGGAGCGTTCCGCTGAGTCCTAGCGCCGCTTCCGGTTCTTCTTCCGCGCTTGCCGCTCGCGCTTGCGCCTGTCCTTGAGCGCGTCGCGGTCCACCTGCTTGGCCATCGGCGCGTCCGAGTAGCCCATCAGCCGCGCGCGGGCCATCGCGCCCGCGCCCATCGGCGGCGTGTAGCCCGGCGCCACCTGCGGGATCTGCATCGGCATCCCCCCGCCACCGAGTGCCTGCTCCATCATCTTCGCGTCCTTCCCGAAGACCTGGGACAGGTCCATGTTCTTCAGCTTCGAGAGCTGACCCAGCTGCTTGAAGCCGGGGATGCGGCCCAGGAGCCCGGGGTTCTGGCCTACCGCGCCCATCACCTGCTGCATCATCCCGTGCTTCTGGAGCAGCTCCTGGACGTCGCTCTTCTTCCGGCCCGAGCCTCGGGCGATGCGCGTCATCCGGCTGTCGTCGATGAGCGAGGGCCGCAGGCGCTCCTTCTCGGTCATCGAGTCGTACATCGCCTCGATCTTGCCGAGCTCCTTCTCGTCCGGGTTCAGCTGCTCGGTCATCTCCCCGAAGATGGGGAACTTCTCCAGCAGGTCCTTCAGCGGACCCATCTTCCGGACGGTGCGGATCTGCTCGACGAAGTCCTTCATCGAGAAGTTCCCGGAGAGGAGCCTCTTCGCATCCTCCTCGGCCTTCTCCTCGTCGACGACCTGCTCGAAGTCCTGCATCAGCCCGACGATGTCGCCGAAGCCCAGGATGCGGCTGGCGAGCCCGTCGGGGCGGAACTCCTCGAGCTTGTCCAGCGACTCGCCCATGCCCAGGAACTTGATGGGCTTGCCGGTGACCTCCTTGATCGACAGCGCCGCCCCGCCGCGGGCGTCACCGTCGAGCTTGGTGAGGATGAACCCGTCGAGCGCGAGCCGGCGGTCGAACTCCGCCGCGGTCCGCACCGCGTCCTGGCCGATCATCGCGTCGCACACCAGCAGGATGTCGTCCGGCTGGACGGCGGCCTTGATGAGGTTCAGCTCGTTCATCAGCTGCTCGTCGATGGCGAGCCGGCCGGCGGTGTCGATGAGCACCACGTCGCACTTCTTCGCCCGGGCCTCCTCCACCCCCCTCACCGCCAGGTCCGGGGGCAGGGTGTCGGGCTGGAAGAAGACCGGCACGTCGAGCCGCTCCCCCAGGATTTGAAGCTGGTCCACGGCGGCGGGGCGGTAGATGTCGGCGGCGACCAGGAGCGGCTTCCGGCCCTTCTTCAACAGGTAGCTCGCCAGCTTCCCGACGGTGGTCGTCTTTCCCGAGCCCTGGAGGCCGACCATCATCATCGTGGTGACCCCGCCCTTGGGCTTGAACTTCAGGGAGGTGTCCACCGGACCCATCAGGGCCTCGAGCTCGTCGTGGCAGACCTTGATGAAGTGCTCGCCGGCGGAGACCTTGTGCTTCCGCCCCTGCTTGTCGGTGATGGTCGTCTGGACGGTGGCGCCGACCGCCTTCTCGCGCACCCGGGCGACGAACGACTTGACGACGTCGAACGCGACGTCGGCCTCGAGGAGCGAGACGCGGATGTCCCGCAGCGACTCGTCGACGAGCTCGGGGGTGATCTCCTGCTTCCCGGCGAGCCGGTTCTTGGCCGCCCGGAAGCCCTTGGTGACGGTTTCCAGCATGGGGGGAAAGGTCTTTAACACCGGCCCCGGTGTAGGTGGGGCCCCGAGCAACTTCCTTGCGTGCTCCCTCCCCGACCAGGTGACATCGGGTCTCCACCTCTCGAGGAGGCTGCATGCGGAAGGGGCTGTTCCTGGCGTCCGTGCTGCTGCTCGCGGTACCGGCGCGGGCTGCCGAGGACGGAGGACCCGACGATCCCGGCCGGTTCCGGGTGGGGGTGAACCTGGGAATCGTCAGCATCCCCCGACCGATCAACGTCGAGGGTTACGCACGGCTCCACCCCTACATCGGGGTCAGCGGCGGCTGGAGCACCTTTCCCAAGTTCGCCTCGGACGCCATCCTGAGCTGGGCCGGCGCGAAGAGCGACACGACCGTCTCGTCGCTCAACCGGTTCGACGCCTGGGAGGTCGCGCTCAGGGTCTATCCGCTGCGAGGAAGCTTCTTCCTGGGGGTCGGGGTCGGACAGCAGGTCATCGACGCGGTGGTGACCGAGAAGCAGACGGGGTCACCCATCGGGCTCGGCGGCTCGGCACGCGTGGACAGCTGGGTCATCACCCCGCGGATCGGCTGGCAATGGGTGTGGAGCAGTGGGTTCGCGATGGGATTGGACCTGGGCGCGCAGTTCGTGCTCGGTCACACCGAGAGCGTGGTCATCCCTCCGGGGACCCCGCCCGACGTCGAGCAGGACGTTCGTGACGTCGTCCACTTCGGGTCCACGGTGCCGCTGCCGGTCATCCGGTTCAGCCTCGGCTACCACTTCGGGTAGCGCCGCCCGGCCCCCCGCCGCGGTGAGGCCAGGACGGGTGAGGGCCTCCTACGGCGTCGACATCAGCAGCGCCATCAGCGCGCAGATGTTGATCGGCTTCCACTCGAGGATGGTGGTGGGAAAGGTGACCGTCACCGGGGAGATGCCTCCGGCGCAGGAGCGCGAGCCGGCGTAGCTTTCCCCGGACCGGGTGAGGTCGTACGAGCAGAGCCCGATCGTGCCGGTGATCCGCTCCGTCGACGCGCTGATGTTCGACGGCCGTCCGGTGACGAGGCCGGTGCACTTGAGCTGGTCACCCTCCTCGGCGGCGTTGAGCGTGATGGGCCCTTCTCCTGCCTGCCCGGTCGCCTTTCCTCCCGCCTGATCGATGGAGAGCTGAAAGGGTCTGTTGCGCAGCGTGCCCCGGAGAGTGGCCCCATCATCGTAGCGCCCGACATCGACGCTCGGGCCCTGAGCGCCATCCTTGCTGATGAGCGCGGTGGTCTCGAATCCGTTGCCCACCATGCTGAAGCGCTGCTCGGGGCCACTGGAGGCCGTGTGGAGCTTCGCCTTGCTCGAGGAGGCACAGCCGGCGACGAGGAGAACGACGGAAGCGCAGGCGAGCGCCAGGTGGCGCATCCGGAATCGGGCGAAGGACATGGACACCTCGGACGTCGGGCTCCCCTCGGGGCCGGGACCTTACACGCAGAGGTGGGGTCGTGTCCCCGCCTGGTTTCCCCGACGGAGCCCCTCGTGCTTCCGAGCGCCGCCGTGGCGGACCGGCGTTCCGTCGCCGGGGAGCAGCCGTCGAACCGCGAACAGGCCTCTCGAGGTCACAGATGTCTGCGCCCGACGTCGGCCCCAGATCGCGAGGCGGAGATGAGCACGACCGCCAACATCCTCATTGCCGAGGACGACTTCGGGTTCCGTGACACGCTGGAAGAGGTGCTCGCCGAGGAAGGCCATCGGGTCTCGGTGGCCCGGAACGGGTCGGAAGCGCTCGGCGTGCTCGGGAGGATCGGACGTCCGGTCCTCATCCTGCTCGACGTGAACATGCCGGTGATGGATGGGATGACGTTCCTCGCGCACCTGAAGGAGTGGCCCGACCGGGAGCAGATGGAGGTCGTGATCATGTCCGCTGCGGTCGAGGTCGAGCTGCTGTTCGGGCACGCTCCGGGCGTGATCAAGGCGCTGAAGAAGCCGTTCGATGTGGCGGAGATCCTCGTGGTGGCCCAGGAGTTCGCGATCCGCCACGAAGCCCCCGGTGCCTCGGCTGCGGGGGCCGCCGCGCAGCCGACCACGGTCACGGCCGGAACGATCCCGCCGCCCGCCGCGCCGGAGGAGTGACGATCCACTGCCCAGGACCCCGAAGATGTGCTCTTCCGCTCCGGAAACGCCTCGCGCTTACCTGGTGATCGTCACGGTCGAGAAGGCAGGTAATCCTGGTGCTGGTGCCCCCCTCCTTCCTCGTCGCGGAACGAGATCCGTCGCTGCGGCAGGTGCTTGCCGAGATCACCGCGGACAGCTTCCCCAGCGCCGCGGTCTACTCGGCGCGGGATGAGACGGAAGCCGTCGCGAACCTTCCCAGGCTCCGGCCTCCGTGCGTGGCGGTCCTGCACTGGAGCATTCTCGACCAGGGCTCTGCGACGCTCGCGCGGTTCCACGAAGCCGGAGTGCCCGTCCTGCTCACTTCCGCGTGGGATCCGGACAGCATCGCCGGAGCGGGTCCGGCGAGCGGCAAGCTGAAGAAGCCGTTCGACCTGCACGAGTACATCGCCTGCTTGAAGGAGCTGCTCGCGACGTGGCCCGCTCCGGGGACCCCCGATTGACCCCTGGCTCGCCATCTTCGATGGCCAGGCCTGGCGAGTGGATCCCGCGCCCATCATCGCGGTCAGGAGAGCGGCTCAAACGGACGAGAATCGCTAGAGTTCGATCTCGCTCGGGTGGCGGAACCGGTAGACGCAGCGGACTTAAAATCCGCGGCTGCCTCGGCAGCGTGCCAGTTCAAGTCTGGCCCCGAGCAAAGGCCTCAGGTGCCTCAGGGTTGGGCGCCTAGTGCTCGAAGAACACCTCGGGCCCGCGCAGCGCTCGCCGCACCAGCAGCCGCACTGCCCACACGCCGAGCCAGCCGCCGATGACCAGGCTCAGCGTCGGGTCCACCCAGTGCCACCCGAAGAGGGAGATGCACCCCGCGCCCACCAGCCCGGCCAGCGTCATTCCTCCGTCGGACAGCTCGTGCGCCAGCGCCGCCCGGAACGAGAAGTGGGTCTCGGCCGGCCTGCGGAAGAGCAGCGCCGAGCAGGTGTTCGCCGCGAGCCCGAACAGCGCCACCAGCATGGCCGCGGGGTTGGGCAGCTCCTCGGGCGGATGCAGCAGGTGGTCCACGCTGAGCCACAGCACCCAGCCGGCGACGGCCACGATGATCCCCAGCACCGCCACCGCGCCCAGGTCCTCGCTCGTCCCATGGAGGCGACCCGGGGGGATCAGCAGGACCAGGAAGATGCCCAGGTGAGCCAGGAGGTGCACCGCGTCGGCGAGGAGGAACAGGCTCCCGCTGGCGCGAGAGGCGAAGAGCTCCACGCCCCCGGCGACCACGGTGATGACCGCGGCGAGCGCCACCCGGGAGGCGGGAACGTGGGAGAGGTGCCGGTGGTGTTCGTGCGGCGGGTGCGAGCCCAAGGCGGGGAGTTCTATGCCAGGCCCGAGCCGGGCGCTCGAAAGTCACACCCCTCGGTGGATCATTTCCTCGCCCCCGCGGTTCCGGCCGCGGCCGACGCGCTGGGGGAGGGTGGGGCGCGCCCGAGGCCGAGCGCCTCGGCCATCACCCGGAAGACCTCGGTGTTGTCCAGGAAGCCCTTGACCCGCTCGGCCCCCGGCCCGAGTGCCCGGGGGTCAGCGCGCCGACGTCTCCGCGACGAGCCGGCGGATCCGCGATTCCGCCGGGCGGAGGTCGAAGGGGATGCCGAAGAGCTTCGCCACGTCCTCGGCCTCGGTCTTGTTCCCCTCGGCGACGAGGCTCTTGATGAGCTTCCCTGCCTCGGGGCTGCCGTACCAGTCGGGACCGAAGCGGGTGCGCAGGCCCTCGGACATGAGATGCGCGAGGGCGAAGGAGCGCGCGTAGTCCAGCGAGTAGAAGGTGTCGTCCACGTCGGTCCGGAAGCGGAGCGCGTCGCTCTCGTCCATCGGCACGGCGTAGGCGGTGGAGAACAGCTCCCGGTAGACCGCCATCGGGTCGGCGGTGGGACGGTCGTAGATGCCCTTCCACAGCGAGGGCGAGCCGCCGTGCAGCACCGACTCGTAGACCAGCTTCGCGTACGCGTACCGGCGCAGGTAGTAGAGCTGGTAGAGCAGCTGCAGCCGAGCGAGCTCCCGGATGTCCTGGTCGCTCATCAGGGGATCGTTCCGCTTCGCCTCCGCGTTGTGGGCCTGGACGAAGCTCCGGTACCGGCGCAGCCACACCGGGTCGGCCCACGCGTAGCGGAACACCTCGCCCAGCCCCTCGGTGAGCGCACCGGGCCCGAGCTGCTGGAACTCCCAGACCTTCGTGGTCGTGTTGGCGAACATCACCGCGTGGCCGCCCTCGTGGAAGAACGTGCCCAGGCTGTCCAGCCCGGGGATGGGCTTGACGTTGACCCGCACGTCCGACGGCACCCGGATGCCCCAGCAGGCGGCGCGTGGCTCCTTGAGCGGGTTCAGCGCGGCGTCCACCCGCACCTCGGTGCCGGCCACGGTCTTGAAATCGATGCCCATCCCGCCCAGGAACGAGCGGAAGGAGGGCACGGCGATGTCCGCCGGGAAGTAGCGCTCGTGCCGGGCGCCCTTGAACAGGCGGCTGAAGTCACTCCGGCGAAGCTGCGAGGCGGGGATGCCCAGCTCGCGTGGGCTGATCTCTTGAAGGAGCTCGCGGAAGATCCCGTCGGTCGCGTCCAGGAAGCGCTTGCCCTCTACCATGAAGGGCCGGAGCTGCGCCCGGCGGCTCTCTTCGGAGAGCTCCACGTAGGAGCGGTACCCCAGCTCGCGGGCCAGCCGCTGCGCGGTCGCCTCCTTCTCCGCGAGGATGGGGTTCAGCACCGTCCGCCAGATCTCGGCTCGTGCCTTCTCGATCTCCGCCCGTCTTCCGGCGTCCTTCTCGTCCGCCACCAGCAGGTCCAGCTGCTTGTAGGGAACCGGGTCCTTCGTCCACGGCAGACGCACCGTCGTCTGGAGCGCAGCGTTCTGCGCGCGGTCGTCGTACTTCGCCGTCGACTGGGAGAGGAACTCACCGGCGAGGTAGGCCTGGAAGTACTCGCGGGCCCGTCGCTCGTCGGCGGAGATCCCCGGCTCCTTCGCCGCCTTGCGCACCCGGGCGATGCTGTCCCTGGAGAAGAGCCGGTCATGCCCGAGGTAGGTCTCGGCCTGGATGCTCGTCTCGCCGACGGTCGCGGTGTACCACTGGAGGGTCTGCTGGATGAGGACCAGGGCCTGGGCCTCGGCGCGTGGTCCGGCGAGCGGATCGGGCCCCGCGGCCAGGGCGAACGCGGACACCGTGAGGAGGGGAGCGAGCATCCGCGCAGGCTACGACGGCGCAGGAATTGCGCTCTCCTCGTGCAGCGAGCGGGGCGCTCCGGACGGCCTCCCTCGTCCTCCGCCGGGGGAGTAAGGTCTTCTGCGAGCAGGAGGTGCTCGCCATGTCCCGCGTCGCGACCGTCGGAGATCTGATGTCCACCGCGCTCATCGTCGTACGCGATAGCGACACCATCGGCGTCGCCGACGCGCAGATGAAGCTCGGGGCGATCCGTCACATCCCGGTGGTGGATCCGAAGCAGAACCTGGTGGGCATCCTCTCCGCCGGGGACGTGCTTCTGGCCCTCGCTCGGGGAAAGAAGTCGGTCCGCGTGGGCGAGACCATGAGCCGCAATCCGGTGACCGTCACCCCGGACACGCCGGTTCACGAGGCGATCGAGCTGCTCCTCGAGAACCGCTTCGGCTCGCTGCCGGTGCTCGGGACCGACGGGCATCTCATGGGCATCGTGACCGACACCGATTTCCTCGCCGCTGCGCGCGAGGCGTTCAGCGCGCGTTAGCGCCGTGGGCCGACGACGAGACCGTCGCTAGCGCGCCGGCTCGACTCCCGTCGCCGGGGTGCTCTCCTCGGTGTCGGCGTGAGTGGCGCTCTCCCCGCTGCGGTCGAGCGCCGCCTTGAACAGGATGGGGCCGACCAGCTCGTTCAGGGCCACGGTGGCAACTGCCATGGCGGCGAAGCCCGCCCCGTATCCGGGGTGCTCCTTCTGGATCTTCCCGGCGATGCCCAGCGCCAGGCCCGCCTGGGACACCAGCCCCGTCCACCCCCAGCGCCGGAGCCTCGGTGGGTCGTCCGCCAAGTGGCACCCGCAGCTCGAGGACCGCGCGCTCCCGGATCCGGACCACCCCGGGCGTCGGGCTTGCTGGCTTGTCGTCCGCGCCCGCGCCCAGCGCGGTCCTGCAAGCCAGGAGCACCAGCACCAGCGGGAGAAGGCGGGATTTCACGGACCGCGCGACCGTTTCCGTGCGGGGGCCCCGGGTCAAGTCCCTTCGCCTGGGGCACGGCGCTCCCCCGGACCCGCCTTGATGCCTAGCTTGCCGCGGATGGAGGGTGGCTTCCGTCGGTTCGCGAACACCTGCTCCCGGGGACTGGGGACCCCGGTCGCCTTCGCGCTCGCGGTGCTGGTGGTCGCGGTCTGGGCGGTGACCGGGCCGCTCTTCCACTTCAGCGATTCGTGGCAGCTGGTCATCAACACCGGAACGACGGTGGTGACCTTCCTGATGGTGTTCCTGATCCCGGCCACCCAGAACCGGGACGCGACTGCGCTGCATCTCAAGCTGGACGAGCTCATCCGCACCACCCACGAGGCCCGGAACACGTTCGCCGCCCTGGAGGACGCCTC